>Ga0315275_10000465_pt1 | contig 33510 bp, 24 predicted proteins | sample YL17G03_0_MG_FD_205557 | JGI IMG/M metagenome (GOLD analysis project Ga0315275, IMG submission 205557) | Sediment microbial communities from Yellowstone Lake, YNP, Wyoming, USA - YL17G03_0 | ecosystem: Environmental > Aquatic > Freshwater > Lake > Sediment | place: USA: Wyoming | collected...
TCCTCCGGAGGGCCGGATGTCTCCGAGGCCGAGATCATCATCTCCGGCGGACGCGCCGTCGGCTCCGCGGAAAACTTCCGGATCCTGAAGGAGTGCGCATCTGTTTTCGGGGCGGCGGTCGGCGCCTCCCGTGCCGCCGTGGACGCCGGCTTCGCGTCCCACGCGCTGCAGGTCGGCCAGACCGGCAAAACGGTCAGCCCAAGGCTCTACATCGCCTGCGGAATTTCCGGTTCCGTTCAGCATTTCGCGGGCATGAAGACGGCCAAGGTGATCGTGGCCGTCAACAACGATCGCGATGCGCCCATTTTCCAAAAATGCGATTACGGCCTCCTCGGCGATCTTTTCGAGGTTGTCCCTGCCCTGACGAGGGCGCTTGGTTCGGATCATGCGAAGTGAGCCGAACATCCGTCATTCTTGCAGGGTTACTTTACAGTCAAAGGAGTGAGTCATGCGCGACAGTGCACGGGTTGTCATTATCGGCGGCGGCATCGTGGGGTGCAGCATTGCCTACCATCTGACGAAGATGGGATGGAAGGATGTCCTCATCCTGGAAAAGGGCGAATTGACCAGCGGCTCCACTTGGCATGCGGCGGGCCTGGTGGGACAGCTCCGTTCCCACCGGAACGTGACGCGGATGCTCCAGCACAGCGTCAGCCTCTACGAGACGCTGGAGGCGGAAACGGGACTGACCACCGGCTGGAAGCGCTGCGGCTGTCTCCATCTTGCAAGCACCGAAGCGCGGCTCTTCGAACTGAAGAAAGGGGCCACCACCGCGCGCAGCTTCGGCCTGGAGATGCAGATGATCACCCCTTCCGAGGCGCTGAAGATCTTCCCGATTCTCGATATGGACGGGATCATCGGCGCGGCCTTCATGCCCTCCGACGGCCAGGCGGATCCGAGCGGCCTGACCATGGCGCTGGCCAAGGGGGCGATGAACCGGGGCGCCACGGTGGAACAGAAGACCCGCGTCACCGGTTTTGATATCAGGGACAACCGCATTTGCGCCGTCGTGACCGACAGGGGAGCGGTCCGGTGCGAGACGGTCGTCAATGCCGCGGGGATGTGGGGCCGGGAGATCGGCCGGATGATGGGGGTGAACATCCCGCTGGTTCCGTTTCAGCACCAATACCTGGTCACCGAGCCGATTGAGGGACTGCCGCCGGGCCTGCCGACGCTGCGGGACAAGGACAGCCTGCTCTACTACAAGGAGGAGGTCGGGGGGCTTGTCATGGGAGGCTACGAACGGGACGGCATCCCCTGGGCGATCCATGGAATTCCCCAGGGCTTCACCCAGGAACTGTTAGAGCCGGATTTCGACCACTTCGAGTCCATTTCCCAGGCGGCCGTCAAGCGGACGCCCTGCCTCGGTACGGCCGGGATCGCGCGTCTGGTCAACGGACCGGAGGCCTTCACCCCCGATGGCAACTGTATGCTGGGACCGGCGCCGGAGCTGGAAAATTGCTTTGTCGCCGTCGGATTCAACGCCTTCGGGATCGCCGCCGGCGGCGGGGCCGGGCGGATGGTGGCCGAATGGATTGTGGAGGGTGAACCGAGCCTCAACATCTGGCCTCTTGATATCCGGCGATTCGGCCCGTATCACCGCAGCCTCCGGTACAATGTCGAACGGACCAAAGAGATCTACGGCAAACATTACACCATCTCCTGGCCCCATGAGGAGCACGATTCGGCCCGCGGGGTGAGGCGCTCGCCGCTCTACGGGCTGCTCAAGGCAAACGGGGCCGTTTATGGTGCGAAGTACGGCTGGGAGAGGGCCAACTGGTTCGCCCCGCCCGGGGTGGCTCCTGAGGACGTACCCACCTTCGGGATCCCGAACTGGTTCGACCACGTGGCCGCCGAGCATCGTGCGGCCCGGGAGACGGTGGTCCTGATCGACCAGTCCTCGTTCAGCAAGTTCGAGGTGGCCGGATCCGGAGCGTCGGCCTTTCTGAACAAAATGGCGGCGGGCAATGTGGACCGGCCCGTGGGATCGACTGTCTATACCCAGCTCTGCAATGACCGGGGCGGGGTCGAGGCGGACATCACCATCTCCCGGGTGGCGGAAGAGCGATTTTTTCTGATCACCGGTACCGCCTTCGGTGTGCATGATTTCATGTGGCTCAAAAAGCATCTGCCGAAGGACGGCTCGGTTTCGCTTCGCGATGTGACCTCCTCCTTTGCGATGATCAATGTCTGCGGACCCCTCTCCCGCAAACTCCTGATGCGTCTCTCCGACGATAACTTCAGCAACGAAGGTTTCGCTTTCGGTCAATGCCGGGAGGTCGTCATCGGCTATGCCCCGGTGCTGGCGATCCGGGCGACCTACATCGGCGAACTGGGCTACGAGCTCTATATGCCTCCGGAATATGCCGCCCATCTTTACGAGAGTCTCTGGGAGGCCGGCCGGGACCTCGGCATCCGCGACGCCGGATATCGGGCAATCGACTCGCTCAGGCTGGAGAAGGGTTACTGCTACTGGGGCGCCGAAGTATCGCCGGACTATAGCCCCTACGACGCCGGGATCGGTTTTGCCGTCCATCTCGACAAGGGACCCTTCGTTGGCCGCGACGCCCTGCTGAAAATCAAAAAGGAAGGGCCGGCCTGGAAGCTCTGCACATTCACCCTGGATGCCGACCGGCCGATGCTCCTTCACGGAGGGGAGACCATCACGTGCCGGGGCAAGGTAGTCGGGGCGGTTTCCAGCGGCGGCTACGGCCATACGGTGGGGAAGACCATCGCCCTGGGTTATCTGCCCGCCTCGGACGTTGATCATCAGGACGGTTTTGCCATAGAGGTATTCGGCGAGGCGATCCCGGCTACAAGGCTTATGAAAGCCCCTTACGATCCAGAGCGCAGCCGGATTTTCCTTTAGACGATCATCCCAGAGGTGCAGAAAATCGCAACCTGTCCTATCGGGAAAACCTACTCGACTCAATCGAAACGGAGAGCCGCACCCCTGTCCCGTTCGATGGAATCCACCGAATATCCTTGACACCCCGGCGCCATCTCCATATATACACAGGCGTACTGCAATCGCTTTGTCTCCTTCATATTGTTGGAGAATTAGACATCAAAGAGGATTTCCCGAACCGGGAATCCATGCCGGGAGACGAGGATCCGAAGAGGATCGACGGAGGCTGCCACCATGCAAAGATCGGGACTGAAGATGCGCCATTTGTGGTTTTTGGCCTTGATGGCCCTGACACCTGCTGCTGTATGGGGCGCTGATTGGAAACCCCTGCCGTCGACGGCAGTCTACCAATCACAGGTGGACCTCGACTCGGTCGGGATATACGGCGTCTTCCTCCTGAATCGTGCGTATGTGCGCCTGCAGACGCTTGCATCGGGCAAGACCTATTCCACCATGCGCGCCCAGTATTACGTGCTCTGCAATGAGGGGAAGGTCTCGTTGGAGATGACTCAATATTTCGGCGAAGGCGCGAAACTGACGCACATCGATTTTCAAAGAGACTGGAAGTCGAAATTTGCCGCGCCGGAGAAGGGTTCCGATGTCACTGCGGCCATGACGCAGGCTTGCGACTGGCTCGCGGGGCAAACCGACAGCGGAGAGTCCGCGGTTCTGAAGAAAGCCGTGCCGGCGAAACCGGCCGTGCGCACCGTTTCGACCGGGTCGGGCATCGTAATCACCCCGAGCGGGCTCATCTTGACCAACGAGCATGTGATTCGGCAATGCGACTCCATTCAGGTCGTTCTCGATTCCACCCGAACTTTGAAGGCCGCACTGCGGGCTGCGGACGCGGCCCGGGACCTCGCGCTCCTCGCGGCGGAAGAATCTTTTCCGCTGGCGGCGCCGGTGCGGAAGGATGCGGCGCCCAGATTGGGCGAGCCGGTGGCGGTAATCGGGTACCCGCTGGTTAACGTGCTCAGCGCACAACCCAATGTCAGCTTCGGCCATATAAACTCGACGGTTGGAGTGAAGGGCAATCCCGCGCAGATGCAGATCGATGTCCCGATCCAGCGCGGAAACAGCGGAGGGCCGGTGCTCGACGCGGCGGGCAATGTCATCGGCATCGTGGTCTCCAAGCTCGATGCCCTCAAACTGGCGAAAAGTACCGGCGATTTGCCGCAGAACATCAATTTCGCGATCCGCGGCGACGTCGTGAGATCGTTCCTCGAAGCTCAGCATGTTGATTTCACCACTTCGTCCGCTTCCTCCAAACTGGAGAATACCGAAATCGTTAACCGTGGCGTTGCCGTCACCGTGCTTGTCCGATGCATTCGCGAACCCGCGCATCCGGCACAGACCCCTGCAACCCCCGCGTTACCCTGATTTCAAAATTTGTATGAATCTCGGCTTTTTGATTTTCAGCCTTCGGTGGGTTTCAATGCCTATCTTTCCAGTGATTTGCATGGACGCCTTGCCGCGAAGGTCATGAATGACAAAGTGACATTAAATCTCTTAAGGAGGTGCGACGATGCCGACGCAAGCTTCACAGGCCGCCCTGAGCGGGCTTTGGGACCTTACCATGATCAAGTGGTACGTGATCCCTCTGCTGGCCATCATCACCTACATCTACGTGACGGAAATGGAAAAAGCGCGAGAGAACAGGAACTGGAACGCCATCTTCGCCGGCCTCACCGTTTTCGGCATGGATTTTTTCAATGAGACCTGGAACGGCTGGGTCTTCCATTTCACCAACCGTTCGGCCTTCTGGACGACCCCCGGCGACACGGCCCTGAGAACCATGGTCGGATGGAACATCGAGATCATGTTCATGTTTGCGATTTCTGGAATCATCTACTACCATACCCTTGCAGACAAAAAGGAAGAGAAGATCCTGGGGGTTCCGAATCGTTGGTTCTGGGCGGTTGCCTATTCGGTCTTCTGCGTTTTCGTGGAATGCCTGCTGAACATCGGCGGCCACCTCGTATGGGAATACCCCTTCTGGAATCTCTCCTTCGGCGGCATCTGGCTGATTTTTCTTATCGGCTACTTCCATTTCTACGTGGCGGCCATCCTCGTCATCGGCATGAAAACGGACCGCCGCAAAATCGGGGCGATCGGCCTGATCTACAGCGTTCCGATCATCATGAACCTGATCGGCAAGGGGATCTTTCACTGGGCCTATTGAGAGGGTTGTACTTCCCTTATGGACAATCGTCAGCCATCCGTATACAGTGTTTACCGAAGCCAAGCGCATCAACCGATGAATCGCGGTTACTTCATTTATGAAGCGTATCAAGCTGAATTTGTTAACATATAAACCGGAGACGGAAGGATGCCCCTAAGCCAGAAAGAGATCCGCGATCGCGCCGTGGAATTCGCCTTCCGCTGGGGTTCCGCCGTCAAGGAAAAGTCGGAAGCGCAGACCTTCTGGAATGAATTTTTCGATATCTTCGGTATCTCCCGCCGCCGCGTGGCCGCCTTCGAGGCCCCTGTCAAAAAACTGGGCGACAAGGCCGGTTCCATTGATCTGTTCTGGAAGGGCATGCTGATCGTCGAACATAAATCCCGCGGCCAGAATCTCGATCGGGCCTACCAGCAGGCCCTGGACTATTTCCCCGGAATATCCGAACAAGAGCTCCCCAAATACGTCCTCGTCTCCGATTTCGCCAACTTCCGCCTCTATGATCTGGAAGCAGACACGGAGACGGATTTTCTGCTGACCGACCTCCCGGCGCAAATCCACCGGTTCGGCTTCATGTCCGGCTATACGAAACGGACCTACCAGGATGAAGACCCTGTCAATGTGCAGGTCGCAGAGAAGATGGGCGAGTTGCACGACGCACTGCTTGCCGGCGGGTACGATGGTCACAAACTGGAGGTATTTCTTGTCCGCCTCATCTACTGCCTCTTCGCGGACGACACGGGCATCTTTCCCCGGGACCACTTCCGCTTTCGTCTGGAGGAAAAGACCCGGGAAGACGGAACGGACACCGGAACGCAGATCGCCCAAGTCTTTCAGATCCTCGACACACCGTCCGAAAAGCGGGAAAAAGCCCTGGACGAAGATCTGGAAAAATTCCCCTACGTCAACGGCGCCCTTTACGAAGAGGTACTGCGCTTTCCCAATTTTGATTCCCGGATGCGACGGACCCTGTTGGAGTGCCTGGCCTTCGACTGGAGCCGGGTATCTCCGGCCATCTTCGGCTCGATGTTCCAATCCGTCATGGATCCGAGCACGCGCCGCAACCTCGGCGCCCATTACACCTCCGAAAGGAACATCCTGAAGGTTGTTCGAGGGCTGTTCCTCGACGATTTCTACCGCGAATTCGAGGCCGTGAAGGGCGATCTCCGGAAGCTGAACCGGTTTCATGAACGGATCGCAAGGCTGCGTTTTTTCGACCCGGCCTGCGGCTGCGGCAACTTCCTCATCATCGCCTACCGGGAGCTGCGCCGATTAGAGATCGCCGTTCTCAAGCAGATGCGGAAATTGCGGGGCTGCTTTGCGGAGACATGGCAAACGGACATCAGCCTGTTGTCCCTGATTGACGTGGACGCCTTCTACGGGATTGAACTGGAGGAGTTTCCCGTCCGCATCGCCGAGATCGCCCTGTGGCTCACGGACCACCAGATGAACATGGAGCTCTCGGCGGAATTCGGCGAGACCTACACACGCCTCCCATTGAAAAAGTCGGCCCATATTCTCCAGGGGAACGCGCTACGCATGGACTGGGAGGCGCTCGTTCCCAAACCGGCAGCCGCCGAAAAAGAGGCAACGCTTTTCATCCTCGGCAATCCGCCCTTCGTGGGCAAACACAACCGCACCGCCCAGCAAACGGCGGATATGCAGGTCTTGGGCGCGGACCTCACCGGCCTTGGCGTTTTGGATTATGTCTGCGCCTGGTACATGAAGGCGGCCGAATACATCCGGGGCACGAGAATCCAGGCGGCCTTCGTCTCCACGAACTCCATCACCCAAGGCGAGCAAGCAGGCGTTTTGTGGCCCTGGCTCTTCGGCAAAGACGTGAAGATCCACTTTGCCCACCGGACGTTCAAATGGTCCAACGAGGCCCGGGGCGTCGCCCATGTCTATTGCGTCATCATCGGCTTCGCGGCATTCGACGTCCCAGCGAAACGCCTCTACGACTACGAAACACCCGCTGGCGAGCCGATGGAAATCCGGGCGCAAAATATTAATCCCTACCTCATTGACGCTGACGATATTGTGATTACGAGCCGGAACAGACCGCTGCAGAACGTGCCGGAGATGGTTTACGGCAACAAACCGGTGGACGGCGGCAACCTTTTCATGACCGATGCTGAAAAATCCGAGTTCTTGAATAAAGAACCCCGTGCGGAAAAGTATGTCCGGCGGATTCTCGGTTCGCAGGAGTTCATCAACGGCGAAAACCGCTGGTGCCTCTGGCTGAAAGACGCTTCGCCAGGAGAAATCAGAACAATGCCGGAGATCATGAGGCGTGTGGAGGCCGTGAGAAAGTTCCGGATGCAGAGCAAGAAGGCCGCGACGGTCAGACAGGCCGAAATACCTTCGTTATTTGCCGAAATCCGTCAGACGGGCAGCGATTATCTTCTTGTCCCGCTGGTTTCTTCAGAGCACAGAAAATACATTCCCCTGGGTTTTTTTACTGAGGAAGTAATCGTCAATAATCTGGCATCTATCGTCCCCGGCGCTACCCTCTACCATTTCGGCGTCCTCACCTCAGTCATGCACATGACCTGGATGCGACAGGTCTGCGGACGCCTCGAATCACGATACCGCTACTCGAACAACCTCGTTTACAACAATTTCCCCTGGCCGGAGACGCCGACACCGGACCGGCAGGAGCGGGTCGCAAAGGCCGCCCGGCAGGTTCTGGACGTCCGCGCTGAATTTCCCGGCGCGACCCTGGCCGATCTCTACGATCCCGACGCCATGCCGAAACAACTCCTCGACGCCCACCACGCACTGGACGCCGCCGTCGATCTCTGTTACCGCCCGGCGGTTTTCAAGACGGAACTGGAACGGTTGAAATTCCTCTTCGACCTCTATCGCAATTACACCGAACCTCTTGTCCGCGCTGCCACCCGGTCGATGAAAACAAGAAAAAAGGCTCATCAGGCATGAGCATACTGAAATGTCTTTCTGGTTGAAACATGCAGATTTTGGGAGGCGGGTTTTTGGGGGTGATCGGTGGTATCTACTCCTTCCTGAAAGAGAGCATACGCCAGGTTTATCGAGCATCTAACCTTTCGAAACGTAATCATCAGTGTTATTCCTTCTGAAAAATGATATAAATGCACCGTATGGTTAAAATAGACTCATCAATAAATCAGTTCATTATGGATAAATACTCTCAACTTGTGAAAGGAAAGTCATATGAAAAAATTCAAACACATTTGGATTACCACTATTGTTTTCTTCATCTCGTCCGGTTTCGCAGGCGCTGTGTTGCCTGATAAAAAGGGCTGTGTTGACCATCCGGTCTTCCCGACGCGGATGCCGGGGTATAACATCTCTAATTGCGAAACGAAGGACTTTGATGCATTCAATTTCGAGACCGGAAAGAAGGACAAGACCAGCGTAGAAGGGCGCCTAACCAAGATAGCTTATAGTATCGAGGACCGTTCAAAGGAACCAAGCGGCCTCGCGGTCGCCCGCAACTATGAGAACGCAATCAAGAGCGTCCAAGGCACCGTTCTCTTCACAGACAAAGACCGGTTCGTGAACGGGAAGATCGTGAAGGATGGCAAAGAGGTTTGGGTACAGGTTCAGAAGGGCAACGGTGCAATATGGCTCACCGTCATCGAGAAGGCGGGGATGGCCCAGGACATTGTTGCCAACGCAGATGCCTTCGGGAACGACATTAAATCAACGGGCCACACCACCGTCTATGGAATCTACTTTGACACCGGGAAAGCCGAGGTAAAGGCGGAGTCGCAGGCCGCTCTGCAGGAGATTGCGAAGTTGCTTGCGAGCGATCCGGGCCTTAAGCTGTTCGTTGTCGGTCACACCGACTCCGTGGGACAACTGGAGACTAACATGAAGCTGTCACAGGCAAGGGCCGAAGCGGTGGTCCAGGCGCTCACCAAGAGTCATGGCGTCGCCGCGACCCGCCTGAAAGCGCAGGGCGCGGGGCCGATCGCTCCGGTGGTCACGAACCGCACCGAGGAAGGGCGTGCTAAAAACAGGCGCGTCGAATTGGTGGAGCAATAGTGGCTGTGCCGATGATCGCCCCTGAGACTGGATATACGCTCTATTTCTCATGGTGAAAGAGAAATTAGTACATGCAACTCAATGGGAAAGGATGTGAATCATGAAACGATGTTTGATGCTCACGATGATATGTCTCCTCCTTCCGTCAGCCCTCGCCTTTGCTGACGGCGAGGGTCCCACCCGGGATATGAACCCGGGCGAGAGGTCCGCCTACGAACTCGTCAAGAAGACGGTGCGTGAGGCTACGCCCGCAGGCCTCGTGAACTACACGGCCTCGTTCAGCGGATTCGACGACCGGAACCAGATTTTCGAGAGGATGAAGCCCGACCAGATGTTCCAGATGACCTTCGCAATTAATTACACGATCTCCCCCGAGTTCATGCAGAAGCAGTCCGTCGCCGCCGTCATGGCCCGGACCAAGGGCACGCCACAGCAGGAGGCGAGGAAGGCCGTGCTCCAGGCGAAGCACGCGGAGCTGACGAAGGCCCGCAATAAGACGAAGGACCGGGGCGAGAAGGATCGGATCCGGGCGGAGCTGAAGACTGTCAATGACGAGGAGAATCGCTTGATCGCGGAGATCGCGGCCCAGATCCAGGCCTGGTCGACTAAAGAGGGTGGGGTCCCCGCGATGCAGGAAATCAGTAGCGGTCTCCCTCCCCAGGAGTTGAACATCCGGCTCCAGATCAACCAGGACGTGTACGTCGGCGACAAGGCGAAACCGTATCAACTCGCCGGATACCCGATGGCCTTCGAGCAGAGCGAGGGATCGCCCGGCTCCGGGTCGTACTGGGTCTCGGTCCTTCTCGGTCCGTTCGAGAAGGGGAAGAAGAATGACGAATCGACGCTTTACACGTTGCGCAACACCCCGCTGGGGGTGCCGACGAAACCGCGCGGCCTGATGCTGATCGTCAGCGGGCCGAAGGAGAAGCCGGAGAAAGTCAAGGAACTCCTCGGAAATGTGGACCTCAAGAAGTTGAACTCTTTACTGCCCTGATTCCGGAGGCGAAGGGAGGTCGGACCGAGATGGACCGAGGCCGCGGGCGCCGACTTCATCTTAGCCGACATCGGCCACCTGCTCGACGCCTGTCGGGCGGCCTTGGCGGCGGGTGATCCCGCTTAGTGTCTCCCTAAAGCTGCGTCCTACGCCAGGCGACTCAAATATCCAATTGAAATACGCAGCTTTTGGAGGGTGATTTTTCAGGTAATCAAGGGTATTTGTTAGCTTCCTGTAAGAGAGCATACGCCAGATTTATCAGTCATCTACCCTTTTAAACCGCAATCATCAGTGTTATTCCCTCTGAAAAATGATATGAATGTCCCGTCGAGTCTATAAATTGACTCATCAATAAATCAGCCCATTATGAATAAAGACTCACAACCTGGGAAAGGAAATACCTATGAAAAAAAGCAAGCATGTTTTGATTACGGCTCTTGTTTTCTTCGTCTCCTCCGGCCTTGCAAGCGCTGTGTTGCCAGATAAAAAAGGCTGTACTGACCATCCGGTCTTCCCGACGCGGATGCCGGAGTACAGCATCGAGAATTGCGAGACCAAAGACTTTGGCGCATTCAATTTCGAGACCGGACAGAAGGACAAGACCAGCGTAGAAGGGCGCCTAACCAAGATAGCCTATAGTATCGAGGACCGTTCGAAGGAAGCAAGCGGCCTCGCGGTCGTCCGGAACTATGAGAACGCAATCAAGAGCGTCCAGGGTACTGTCCTCTTTATAGACAAGAACAGCAACCGGGCAGTGAATGGGAAGATCATAAAAGACGGCAAGGAGATCTGGGCCCAGGTTGAGAAAGGTAACGGGAAAATATGGCTCACCATCGTCGAGAAGGCGGGGATGGCCCAGAACATGATGTCCAAGGCAGATGCCTTTGGAAACGATCTTAAATCCACGGGCCAAGCCGCCGTGCCCGGCATCAGCGCCGGTTCCGCTGTTATCGCAGCAGAGAATACCGCGATCTCCGCTTTTAAGGATCCTTACAACGGCGGCATAAAGCTTCCGAACGGAGGCGGAGAACCAGGCAAGGCATACATGGCATTTATCAACGCCGCATACAAGAAGGATCATACGCAAATGTGTAAATTGATGGCCGATCCTGCCGACATGGCACCCTGTCTTCAGCAAAAACAGGCACTGGACAGCTACATCGCGATGTTCACCCAGCCGAAAAGCCATAACGTTCTGGGCGGGTTCATGAAAGGAGAAGAGGCAACGCTCAATGTCGCTTACACGTTTGCGTCTGCGCCCCAATCAACCGGCTTTGTCGTCATGAAGCAAATGAACGGGAAATGGGCCATCTCCTCGTTCGGCGGTTCGGGGTCCGGGAGCGTCAGTGCCGAGGCAAGCGGGCAGGTTGATCTGGGATCTTCGTCCGCTTCCGGGTCCGCAAGTGTCGGCGAGGCACCAGGCGAGTTCGCCATCATTAACATATCGGCAAACACAAAGGAATACACCGGCAGGTGCCCTGCCAATATCACCTGGACTGCCAGCATCACGTTCAGGATGCCCCTGCCCGACAAGTTTTCCTATCACTGGGAACTCAGCAATGGACGAAAAACCCCGAACACGGTCGTAAAGCCTCCGCGCACCGGCCACATGTCCGTCAGGGAAGTCTGGAATGGCGGGAAACCGGGAGAGGAGCTCGATGCCTCGGTGAGGTTCGTTGCCGAGTCGGGCAACAACGCTATGGCTCTGGATCCACCGGGCGTAAAGGTGATATGTAAATAAGGGTTGGCCGCAGCAGAGCGTGTGCCGGTTGGGCAAGGTTTTACCTTGCCTAACGTCTTTTGATCCGGAATCCGTTTGGCTTCACGCAAGGCGTTCAGTCCAACTTGCCATTCCAACCATAAAATTCGAGACGGACGCTGAACAACGCGCCGCTCAATTTTTGTCGTAATGCTCCATTTCGAAAGATAATCCTTAATATTTTCTTCGATTGAGATCATTTGTTTGTAGGTGAAGCCGAGTGTCTCTATTTATAGCAATTACTGTAAATCACCATCCCCACACACCCTGGGGAAGTGCTATTGAGAAATTCCTGAATCCGATAGGGTTGACCCAGCGTGAGTTAGCCGATACCATCCATCTTTGCCTGTGGTTGCCGGGTAGTAAGGCGTACGTGATTTTTAGCATAAGACGTGATCAACCGAGGATTTCGGGCAAGGCGGCGGGATCGGCGAGGATGAAGTCGGCGCCGGCCAGCAACAGCTCCCGGCGCAGTTTTTCCGGTTCGGCTGAGGAAAGGATTACCCCCACGCCCCGGTAGCCGGTCCTGGATGACCGGGCCGCCTGCATGTCGTCGGGCATGTCTCCCAGGTAATAACATTCGCTGAACCCTTTGCCGATCAGGCGGGGGATCCGGTCGAGCATGTAGGGATCGGGCTTTTTCAGCGAGATCCGTTCGCCGTGCTCGGCAAGGATCCGCTCTTCCTCCCGCGTGCAATCATCCAGCGTAATCACGAGTTGAAAATATTTCCGCAGGTCAAAACGGTCCAGCGGAAAATCCGCCTCTGCCTGCGGGCGGCCGGTGGCGATGGCCAGGATGTGATTCCGGGAGAGATCTGCAAGCAGGGCCGGATCCATCAGCAGGCTTTCCCGGTGGATCAGACCCTCTTCCTGGTAGAAGCGGGGCTCCTGGCCGTAAAGCGCCGTGAAGAGCGGCCGGCCGAGATAGATCTCCTGGAAGATCCTCTTGATCACGTTGCCGGTGAGCACATCTCCCCGAAAACAGGCCTCCACAAAGGGGTCGTTTCGCCGGCCGTAGCGACTTAGGAGATCCATCAGCGGGCGGGAAGCGGGTTTCAGGAAATCGGCCAGTTCCGAAAGGTCGAAACCGACGATCTTCTCTTCACATCCGGGTGAACCATCCGGAGATGAAGGCCCGGCGGGTGTTTCGACCTTTGCAAACAGGAGGTGGAGGGTCAGGGCGGTCAGGTCCCAGTCGTTATTCAAGCCGCCGGTCTGTTTGAGTTCCGCCAGGTCGGCCAGCGGGAAGAGCGGATCGGGCAATCTCTCGAAATCCTTTGCCCCCGCGAAAAAGAGCCTCGCCGTTTTTCGAACGGTCTCCCGGTAGGAACCGGAAACATCGATGAGTACGCCATCCATATCAAAAACGATCAGTTTCGGCAGTTTCATGGCAATGCAGGGACCTTATGCAAACGGCGCTTCGACGCGGGGAGACCTTGCTCCCGTGGGAGGATTTCCCACGGATCTTCTATTCCATCGCGGGTTGCCTGTCAAACAGAATCGCGCGGAGCGTTTCCCGGAAATATACTTTTCATTTGCTAATTTAACGAACAGGATGTATTTATCCTCCGGTTAAATTTCAGGGTGATGCCGCCCGGATCGCTGCAATCATTTTCATGCACACGCGGTTTTCACAGACGGTCGGTTCATTGCGTCTGCGAATGCCCGGATGCCGCGCTGACGTCCTGCGGCGGTCGGCCGTTGCCGGCAAACGAACCGCTCAATCTTGACGGATATGGGGAAATCGTATTGAAACCGGCGGACCTCAAGAACGGTCAGCGGAACCCGGGGAAATCCTCCCTGCGGGTCTGTCTTCTCACCTACCGCGGAAATCCCACCTGCGGAGGGCAGGGGGTGTATGTAAAATACCTGAGCCGGGCGCTCCGGGAGCTCGGACACGAGGTCGATGTTCTGTCAGGGCCTCCCTATCCGGAGCTCGATGAAGGCATCGCCCTCCACAAAATCCCCGGCCTGGACCTCTACAACCCGGAACATCTCTTCAAGGTCACCAACATCCGGGATCTCTTCTCGCCGCTCAACCAGTTCGAATTCCTCAGCATGTGTTCCGGGGGATTCCCGGAACCCTTCACCTTCGGGTTCCGCGCCCACCGCCGTCTGCGCAGGGGCCGGAACGGATATGATATCATCCATGACAACCAGAGCCTCTCCTACGGCCTGCTCGACATCGCCGCGGGCGGCTATCCGACGGTGGCCACCATCCATCATCCGATCACCGTGGACAGGGATACGGAGGTCGATGCGGCGGGAAGTTGGCTGCGCAGGATGAAGGTCCGGCGCTGGTACGCGTTTCTGGCGATGCAGAAGCGGGTCTCCCGGCGGATCCCGAAGATCATCACCGTCTCCGAATGTTCGAAGCGGGACATCGGCCGGGAATTCCGGCTCCCTGCGGAACGGTTTCGCGTTGTTCCGAACGGGATCAACACGGATTGCTTTTATCCCCTGAGCGGGGTCAAGAGGGCGGACCATCAGATCCTGGTGACGAACAGCGCCGACACGCCGCTCAAGGGACTGCGCTATCTGTTAGAGGCAGTCGCGGAGATCCGCCGGGAAAGGGCGGTCCGCGTCGTCGTCATCGGGAAACCGAAGGAGAACGGAGTGATCGAACGCCTGGTCTCGGAACTTTCACTTGGCGATGCGGTCCGTTTCACCGGCCGGATTGCGGATCGGGAGTTTGCCCGCTATTACGCCGAGGCAACCATGGCCGTCATTCCCTCCCTGTATGAGGGGTTCGGCATGCCGGCCGGCGAGGCGATGGCCTGCGGCGTGCCGGTGATCAGCACCACGGGCGGCGCACTCCCCGAAGTGGTGGGGGATGCCGGAATCCTGGTGCCGCCGGGGGACGCGGCAGCCCTGCGGGATGCCATCCTTGCCCTTCTGAACGATCCGGAAAGGCGCCGGCGTCTGGGTGAGGCGGGACTGGCGCGGGTTAAAAATTCACTCACCTGGCGGCATGCCGCACAGAAAACCGCGGAGGTCTACCGGGAGGCGATGGATGCTCACCGTCGACTTTAAGCAGATCCCGCTGCGGGCGGGGATGCGGGTTCTCGATGCCGGATGCGGAAGCGGAAGGCATCTCTGCGAGTCGTTCCGGACGCCGGGCGTAGAAGTCGCCGGTGTGGATCTGAACCGGGCCGATCTGGGCAAGGCGAATGGATTTCTCTCCCTGATGGCCAGGGAACAGAAAGGGCGCTGGCTCGTGGCACAGGCCGATGTCACGAAACTGCCCTTTGCCGACGGCAGCTTTGACGTCGTCATCTGTTCCGAGGTCCTGGAGCACATCAAGGACAATCGAACCGCCGTCGCGGAGCTCGTCCGCGTCCTCAAGCCGGGCGGGGATTTGGTCGTCACAGTCCCGCGCTTTGGGCCGGAAAGGGTCTGCTGGGCGATTTCCCGGGCCTATCACCGCGAGCCCGGCGGCCACATCCGGATCTATAAGAAGGGAGAATTGATGAGCCTTCTGGAGGCGGCAGGCGCCCGTTGCTGGCGGATTCGATACCGGCATGGTCTCCATGCCCCCTACTGGTGGCTCCGGTGTCTCGTGGGTCATAAGAATGAAGACTTTCCGCTGATCAAGGCGTACCGGAAGTTCCTCGAATGGGACATCATCCGGCATCCACCGCTGACGGCCCTGATGGATTGGATCCTGAATCCCCTGATCGGCAAGAGCATTATCTTCTATCTGAAAAAAGGATACCGCTGATGGAACTTTCCCTTTCGCAAGGCCTTGCCCAATCTCAAGTCGATGTGGACGCCATCGCGGACTTTATCGCCGGCGTGCAGAAACCGAATGGAGAAATCCCCTGGTCCGTCGGTGGAAAGACCGACCCCTGGGATCACGTGGAAAGCGCGATGGGGCTCAGCGTCGCCGGACGCCTCCGGGAGGCGGAGAATGCCTATCGCTGGATGGTGACGACACAGCTTTCCGACGGGAGCTGGTGGTCGGCAACAAGGGACGGCGTTCCGGAGGACAAGACCCGCGACAGCAACGTCTCTTCCTACATCGCCGTCGGGGTTTACCATCATTTCCTGATCACACGCGAGCTCCGTTTTCTCCGCCGGTTATGGCCGACGCTGGAGGCGGGGATCGATTACGCCGTCGGACTCCAGGCCGATACCGGCGAGATTCACTGGGCGAAGAACGGCGAGGGGATTGTCGACCGGATGGCGCTCCTGACCGGCTCCAGCTCGATCTATATGAGCCTCAAGTGCGCCCTCGCCATCGCCTCACTTTTAGGAAAAAGACGTTCGGACTGGGAATCGGCCAGGAAGAAGCTCGGCGATGCGATTCGCTATCGTCCCAACCTGTTCAATATGATGAAGGCGCGCTTTTCGATGGACTGGTACTACCCCGTTCTCTGCGGCGCCGTGACCGGCGCCGAAGCCCGGAAGCGAATCGACCGCTCCTGGGAGAAGTTCGTCGTACCCGAATGGGGGGTGAAGTGCGTCTGCGATCGTCCATGGGTCACGATCGCGGAGGGCTCCGAACTGATCCTGACGCTTGCAGCGGTTGGAGAATACGAGCGGGCGGCCATCGTCTTCAACTGGATCTGCGACAAGAAATACGATGACGGCGCTTATTGGATGGGGGTGACCTTCCCCGACGGCGTAATCTGGCCGGAGGAGAGGACCTCATGGACGGCTGCGGCCGTTCTGCTTGCCCACGACGCCCTCCACGACATCACGCCGGCCGGCCGTCTCTTCAACCACAGCTTCTGGAATGGAAACGGAATTCCCCGGGAATGCAAAAGGATCTCCTTCGGTGCGTACGATCGGCGGAGCCCATCCGCCTTCCATTCAAGTCGAGGTTGATTTCCGTGCGGAGAGATCATCGCCCCCATATTCTCAAACGCCTCGATCTGAATTTTCAGAAATGGTACGCAAACTATTTTCTCCGCGCGTATTTTGAACATCTCGGCCGGGGTTGTACCTTCATGAAACCCTGGCATGTCGAGATCTTCGGCGGACCCGTTACCCTGGGGGACTATGCCACCGTGATCGCCACCCCGGACCGGAAGGTCCGACTGACCGTCTGGTCGGAACTGGGGGCGGCGGGAAGAATCGAAATCGGAAAATGCTGCCTCATCTGCCCCGGCGTCCGGATCAGCGCAGCCACGGAGATCGTGATCGGGGAGAGCTGCATGCTGGCCCAGGGGGCCTTTGTGACCGATTCGGACTGGCATAGCGTCTACGACCGGGGTCTGCCGATCGGCCATACCGTTCCCGTTTATATCGGAAACAATGTCTGGATCGGGGACAGCGCCATCGTCTGCAAAGGGGTCCGGATCGGCGAAAACAGCATCATCGGCGCCGGTTCCGTGGTGGTCCGGGATATCCCCGCCAATGCAGTGGCCGCCGGAAATCCGGCCATAGTCGTAAAATATCTCGATCCCGGCAAACCGGTGAAGACTCGGGCCGACTGGCTGGCGGATCCCGGGGCGCTCGCCGCCCAGTTCGAGGAGATCGACCGTCATTTCATGAAAGACAACACCTGGCTGGGGTGGCTCCGGTCGTTTTTCTTTCCCCGAAAAGGGGATTGAGAGGCAGTGATTTTCACCCCCAACCTGACCCTCCCCCATTGACGGAGAGGGAAGATTATTTACCCCCATCATGGGGGAGGAGATTTTGGACTTTTTAAGGGTTGATCAATACCGGAGAATTGCCGATGAGAGTTGCCATTGTCGCACCGCCCTATCCCCTCGAAGAGGCGCCGGCGCCGCCGCTCGGCGTGACCTATGTCGCCGCCGCCTTCGAGGCGGCCGGCGCCGAGGTACAGATTTTCGATTATATCGTCAGCCGATACACGCCGGAAAAACTACGGGCGCAGATCGACGCCTTCCGCCCCGATGTTCTTTGCGGGAGCTCCGTAACGCTCAATTTCCCGGGCGCTGCGGAAATTGTCAGCGAGGCCAAGCGGCATCGGCCCTCGCTGATCACCCTGATGGGAGGACCGCATGTATCCTTTTCCGCCGAACGGACGCTGAACGAATATCCCGGTATCGATCTGATCGTGGCCGGGGAAGGGGAGAGAACCATAGCCGAGTTGATGACCGAGCGGCTGAATCCCGAAAAATGGGGAGAGATCCGCGGGCTGGTCTTCCGGCGTAACGGCCATGTCGTCATCAATGAGCCGCAGCCCTTTATCGACGATCTCGATACCCTGCCCCTCCCGGCGCGTCATCTCCTCCCGCTCTCCCGTTATCAGGCCCTCGGTTATTCGATCAGCATTATCACCTCCCGCGGCTGTCCCTATTCCTGCATCTTCTGCCTCGGACGACGGATGGTCGGGAATAAGGTCCGCCTGAGAAGCCCCCAACTCGTTGTGGACGAGATCGAGGAGATCCTCTCCTACGGCATCGACCGGATCAACGTGGCAGACGACCTGTTCGTCTCCAGCCGGGGGAAGGTCAAGGAGGTTTGCGACGAGATCATCCGCCGCGGCCTTCGGTTTGGATGGAGCGCCTTCGCCCGCGTGAATACCGTCGACCTGGAAACCCTGAAACTGATGCGCGAGGCAGGCTGCGACAGCGTGAGCTTCGGCGTTGAGACGGGAAATCCGGAGATGCTGAAGCTGATCCGCAAAGGGATCAGCCTGGATCAGGTCCGGCATGCGGTTTCCCTATGCCGGGAAGCGGGGATCATTGCCCACACCTCCTTCATCGTCGGCCTGCCCGGTGAAACGGCGGAGACCCTCCGGGAAACGGGGGAGTTCGCCGCCGGGCTCGGCTCACTGTACGGCTATCATTTCCTCGCCCCTTTTCCGGGTACGACGGTCCGCGAGGAGGTGGAGAGGTACGATCTGGAAATCCTGACCGATGATTGGACCCGGTATGACGCAAACAGCGCCATTGTGCGGACTGCCGCCCTTTCTCCGGAGGAGATGAACCGTTTCGTGGCGGATTTCGAATGCACGATCACAAAGGCCTGGGAAGAGATGGTTCAGGGATACCATGACCGCACCAACACCCCGGGGGTCGACATGCAGGTCGAAGGTCATTTCCGGATGAAGCTTGTCTATCGCCTGCTTTCGGAAGACCTGATCGAAAAATGGGGGGCCATCCCGGCGCTGGATTCTACCGAAAGTACCGAGCTTCTCCAGGAAGAGCTTTGCCGGCGGATCATGAAAGCCACAGGCGTCGATGGCGGAATGGTTTGCCGAGCCATCCGGGTACTCATCGAGAAAGGGTACATCCGCCCCGCGATCTCCGGTGGAAAATGCCTCTGGCACTGGACGCACAACAACCGCGTCGACGTCCCCTATCCGCCGATGAAATTGGAATCAGCCGCGGATATTGACGACCTCGTGAAAAAGTTTTAAAAGTCGTGAAAATGGGGCGGCTTCGTAAAAAGGCCCCCGGCCTTCGCCGGGGCAGGCTCCGGCAAGGCGCGCGAATCCTGAGGAATGAGGCGTACTCTTCCGTACGCCGCAATGACGAAGGATGAGGCGCAACGCAGAATCCGGACTTTTTACGAAGCCGTCAGATATTGGCCCAACGCATTCGTGCGCGGTCGGAGAGAAGGCCGGTGGCAGCCCGCCGCAGAACGCCCAGCGTCCCCGTCAGCGGAAGCTCCTCGAAAAGACCGGAATCGAGCGCCATGCCGTAGACACACCGGGGCGCCTGGCCCCCCTTCTTTGGATCGAGGAAGATGTCATGGATGACCAGATAGCCGCCGGGCATGAGGTGTGAGACCCAGGCGCTGTAGTCGATGAAAGTCGCCTCAAAGGTGTGTCCCCCATCGATGAAGATCAGGCTGAGCGGCGTGGCCCAGAGGCGGGCGACGACCGCGGAACGGGAGACAAGCGGAACGACCGTATCCTCAAGGGAAAGATTCCGGATCGTTCTTCGGAAGGTGGGGAAGGTATCCAATCGCCCCGTAGCCGGATCCAGAAGCTCCGGATCGAAGTACTCCTGCCCGGGTTGCTGCTCCTCCGAACCCTCATGATGGTCGAGTGAAAAGAGGATCCCCCCTTTCTCTTTGCATCCCATCCCCAGATAGGCGGCCGAAAGGCCGCAATAACTGCCGATCTCCAGGCAGGGGCCGCGCGCGGATGCCTCCCTTGCCAGTTCATACAGGCGAACGGCCTCCTCCTCGGCCATGAAGCCCTTGAAATGCATTCTCTTTAATTTATCGACCTCCATTGCTCCCGGCCTTTCTTTCCGATAAATTGATTTCCTTAACGATTGAAGAATATACAATTCCGATCTTCGAAAGGCAAGTCCCACTGTTCCGTAAAAAAGCCATATTATTTTTTGAAATTTCCGCTTGACCATATCAATATATAGTAGTATTACAAAACCCAACCCCAATATGTTGCGGTTATCGACAGGTTTGCGATTATATCGAATCATCTTAAGAAAGAGGAGCTCTCCATGCACGCAAAAATCAAGAAGAGGGACGGCCGCCTGCTGAAGTTCAATGCGGAGAAGATCACCGGCGCCATCGCCAAGGCCGGCGCGGCAAGCGGTGAATTTGATCATGCCGTCGCAAGGACACTGACCATCCGCGTTCTCAATCTTGCGGAAAAGATCTTCGACAGCCGGATCACGACGGTTGAGGAAATTCAGGACATCGTGGAGGAGGTTCTCCTCTCTTCATCGTATCGAAAAACGGCGAAGGCCTACATCATCTATCGCGATCAGCATGCCCGCCTCCGGGAAATCACCAACAAGATGGAGGTGGATCTGGTCGATCAGTATCTCAAAAAGATGGATTGGAAGATTCACGAAAACAGCAATATGGACTATTCCCTTCAGGGGTTGAACAATTACATCTCCTCCGAGGTCAGCAAGGTCTACTGGCTCAACGAGATCTATTCTCCGGAGATCCGCCGGGCGCATACGGAGGGAGATTTCCATATCCATGACCTCAGCCTGCTTTCGGTCTACTGCGTGGGCTGGGATCTGTTCGATCTTCTCATGGAGGGATTCCGCGGCGTCTCCGGCAAGGTAGAGAGCAAACCGGCCAAGCATCTCCGCAGCGCGCTGGGCCAGGTGGTCAATTTCTTCTACACCCTTCAGGGAGAGGCGGCTGGGGCGCAGGCATTTTCCAATTTCGACACGCTGTTAGCCCCCTTCATCCGCTACGACAAGCTAAGCTATCAGGAGATCCGGCAGGCCCTTCAGGAGTTCATCTTCAACATCAATGTCCCCACCCGGGTGGGTTTCCAAACACCTTTTACCAACGTGACGCTTGATATCACGGTCCCACGCTATTATGCCGACAAGAATGTCATTATCGGCGGCATTCCTCAGAAGAAGACCTACGCTGATTTTCAGGAAGAGATGAACCTGTTCAACAAGGCATTTCTTGAGGTAATGGCGGACGGCGATGCAAAAGGGCGTGTTTTTACCTTCCCCATCCCCACCTACAGCATCACAAAGAATTTCAACTGGGATGACCCGAAATTCGAAGGGCTCTGGGAAATGACCGCAAAATATGGCGTGCCTTATTTTTCCAATTTCATCAATTCTGACATGGATCCGGAAGACGCCAGAAGCATGTGCTGCCGGCTGCGGATCGACAACCGGGAACTGCACAAACGGGGAGGGGGGCTGTTCGGTTCGAATCCTTTGACGGGTTCCATCGGGGTGATTACCATCAACATGCCCCGAATCGGTTATCTGTCCGATACGGAAGAGGCGTTCATGGGGCGGCTTGAGAAATTGATGGCCACGGCCAAAGAGAGCCTTGAAATCAAAAGAAAGGTGCTGGAAAAATTTACCGACGGGAACCTCTATCCCTATACGAAACACTACCTCCGGAATGTCAAAGAGCGGTTCAAAGAATACTGGAAGAACCATTTTTCCACGATCGGTCTTGTGGGAATGAATGAGGCGTGCCTGAACCTTCTGAGCCAAGACATCACGACCCCGGAAGGGCAGCGGTTTGCGAAAAAAGTCCTCGATTTCATGCGCAACCATCTGGTCCTCTTCCAGAAGGAGACGGGAAACAATTACAATCTGGAATCAACGCCGGCGGAGGGAACTTCCTATCGTCTTGCCAGGATCGATAAGAAAAAATATCCGGAGATCCTCTGCGCCAATGAGGAAAATTACCGGACGAGAAAGGCAGAGCCCTTCTATACGAATTCCACGCAACTGCCCGTCAACTATACCGATGATGTCTTTGAGGCTCTGGATCTGCAGGACGAGATCCAGTCCAAGTACACCGGCGGAACGGTTTTCCACACCTTTGCCGGTGAGCGGATTTCCGATCCCCGGGCCGTGAAGACCCTGATCAAGAAGATCTGCACCCAGTATCATCTTCCCTACCTGACCTTTACCCCCACCTTCAGCATCTGCCCATCGCACGGCTATCTGAACGGGGAGGTCGCCGCCTGTCCGACCTGTGAAGATTCCTGCGAAATCTACTCCCGTGTGGTGGGATATCTCAGGCCGGTCAAGCAATGGAACAAGGGAAAGCAAGCGGAGTTCGACCTCAGAAAAGAATACAGGTTTTAAAGATGAAGATTGGGGCGCTGCAGAAAATCTCGCTGATAGATTACCCCGGTCGAATCAGCGCCATCGTCTTTACCCAGGGATGCAACTTCCGCTGTCCCTACTGTCACAACCCGGAGCTGGTCGACCCCGGCCAATACGGGCCGATTCTGCCCGAGGAGGAGGTGTTCTCCTTTCTGGAAAGGAGGCGGGGCAAACTGGAAGCCGTCACCGTGACCGGCGGGGAACCTACGCTACAGACGGATTTGGAACGATTTCTGCAACAAATAAAAGAGATGGGGTATCTCGCCAAAGTCGACACCAATGGATCGAATCCGACCATGTTAGAGAGGTTGATCCGCGGACGATGGGTTGACTATCTGGCCATGGATGTCAAGGGCCCCCTCCATAAATATGGACAAATTGCAAAAGCCAAGGTTGCAACCGCAATGATCCGGAGAAGCATAGAGCTGATTACCTCTTCGGGAATCGAACATGAATTCCGGACAACCGTCGTCCGCTCCCAGCTCGATAAAGAAGATTTGATTGCAACCGCAAAACTGCTGAAAAGAGGATTGTATGTTCTACAGTCCTTTGTCCCTGCAAAAAGCCTGGATCATGAATTTCTGACTGAAATATCTTATTCGCCTGAGGAATTTGTCGACATTCAGAAAATTCTGGAAAGTAACCGTCTCCGCGTTTTCATCCGTTGACGGAAGATCCGAATTACTGCATAATACAGTTGTTGAAGGTCGCATTCGGACAGTTCAAAGACAGAAAGCAGGTGATATATGGGCGAACAGTCTAAAGACTTTCCCGGTACGGCGGGCGACACTCCTCTCAACCGCCTGAACGGGCACGGAGAGGCGGAGACTCGGAAATTCAGCGAAATTCAGATAGAACAGATCCAAAGGCTGACAAGGATCGGTACGGCGCTTTCGGCGGAACGGAATATCGAGCGTCTGTTCGAAATGATCGTCGAAGAGGCACGGGAATTCACAGGCGCCGACGGCGGTACCCTCTACATCATGTCCGATGATGAAACCGAGCTGCAATTTGCCATTGTGCAGACGGAGACGCTCCTTGTCCGAATGGGGGGAACCGGGGGGAAGATCACCTGGAAACCGGTGCGGTTGATAAAGCCCGACGGATCGCCCAACCACGAAAATGTCTCCGCCCATGTCGCGTTGACCGGCAATACCGTCAATATCCCGGATGTCTATGCGGCAGGGGATTTTGACTTCCAGGGGACAAGAAAATTCGACGCCCAGACAGGGTACCACTCGAAATCGATGCTCGTGGTCCCGATGAAAAACCATGAAAATGATATCATCGGTGTTCTGCAGTTGCTGAATGCCCGAAATCAAGAACGCAGCGAGGTTATTTCCTTCTCCGCGGAATGCCAGGAAATGACGGAGTCTCTCGCCTCCCAGGCCGCCGTGGCCCTCTCCAACAACCGTCTTATTCACAACCTTGAAGTTCTGGTGGACTCCTTTATCCGGGCCATTGCGACCGCCATCGATGAAAAATCACCCTATACCGGGGGTCATGTCCGGCGCGTGGCCGACCTGACGATGGCCATCGCCCGGAAGATCAATGATGCGGCGGATGGCCCCTATGCGGATGTTCGGTTTTCGGATGATCAGATGAAGGAATTGCAGACCGCGGCATGGCTCCACGACGTGGGGAAGGTAACAACGCCCGAATACGTGGTGGACAAGGCAACGAAGCTGGAGACCATTTTTGACCGGATCGAGCTTCTGCGACTCCGCTTTGAATTGTGCGTATTGCAGGCCAGATTGAGAAGGTTGACCAATGATGCCGATTTAGAATCGGCGGCGACCGACAACGATGGTGGGATTGAACCCATCCTCCGGGAGGAGTTCCGTTTTCTGTCTGAGGCCAACCGCGGAAGCGAACGGATGTCGGATGAGATGATGGAGCGGGTGCGGACCATCGCCGGCAGAACCTGGAAGTTAGACGGCAAAACGGAACCGCTGCTCTCGCCTCAGGAGGTGGAAAACCTGAATATTCGCCAGGGAACCCTCACCTCGAAGGAAAGGGATATCATTCAGAATCATGCCGCGATGACTTACAAGATTCTTTCTCAATTGCCCTTTCCGAAAAAGATGAAACATGTGCCCGATTATGCGGCTGCGCATCACGAAACACTGAACGGCAGGGGCTATCCAAGAGGCTTGGATGTCACCCAGCTTCCCCTTCAGCCCAGGATCCTGGCCCTGGCGGACATTTTCGAGGCGCTGACGGCGAAGGACAGACCCTATAGGGAAGGGAAAGCGCTTTCCGATGCGCTGCATATCCTGACGATGATGGCGAAGGACGGGCACATCGATCCGGATCTTTTTGCGTTTTTTCAAAAAGAAGAGATCCCGCTGGACTATGTCCGTCGAGAATTGAGCCCCCAGCAGAGCCATTCCGAAGGTTAGGACGCCGCATCCTCCGTTTTGATCCTCCCTCGAAGGCGTTTGTTTCAGCGTTTCAGTTTATGGATGCCGCAGTGAATCGATTTCCTTCTTAATCTCTTTGGCTCTCGGATGATTCTGGGAAAATTCCTTCAGGGCTGCCTTGAAGTGAAAGAGGGCGCTCTCCACCTTGCCCTTTTTCTTGAAATAGAGACCGAAGTAGTAATGCGAATCGCCGGCCCCTCCTGTCTTCCCGTAAGCCATCGCCAGGTTGTAGTAGCTTTCCGGATCATCCGGACGTCGTTCCTCCAACTTCTTGAACAGGCCAAGCGCGTTTGGCATATCACCCAAAGCCAAAAGGGTCTTCCCAAGGTAAAGGTTTGCATTCAGGTCGTTGCCCTGGAGTTCGGTTGCGCGGCGAAGATTCTTCTGGGCTTCATCGAATTGTCCAAGCTTGAACAAGGTGATTCCCAGATCCCGAAGAATATCCTGATCATCCGGGGCAAGGCGGACGGCTTTCCGGAAATGTTCGAGAGACTCCGTGACCATTCCCAATTTGTCCTCGGTGATGGCCAAACCGTAGAGGGCATCCGTATCATCCGGGTGATCCTTCAGTGCTTTCAGAAAATGGTGCATATTGGCATCGGGTGGCTTTCCGTCAAGAAGCAGAATGGTCTGTATCCGCCGTAAATTCCCGATGATCTGATCCGCACCCCTCTGGCGGTGTGTGGTCTGGAGCAGGGCGTCGATGTAATGGCTCCTCTCATCGGTTCCGGGATGGGTCAAAAAATAGGAGGGGATGGTATTGGAGTAATACTCATAACGTCTCATAATCTTCAGAAAATCGAGCATGGATCTGCCGTCATAGCCGGCGGCAACGAGATAGGTGAGACCTGTTCGGTCGGCCGATTCCTCATGTTCGCGGCTGTACTTCAGAGAAAGGGATGTTGCCGCGGCCAAGGAAAAACCGGTTACCGCCGCGGTCAGCTCCCCTCCGCCTCCCAGAAACGCGCCGGCAAGGACCGCTGCCAGCGTCGAGATGTTGATTTTCTGGGACTTGTCTACGATTTCTGCGATATGCCGGCCGTTGACGTGGGCGATTTCATGTGCGAGAACCGAGGCCAGTTCGCCTTCATTTTCAACAAGGTTGATCAGGCCCTGGTTGATGTAAACATATCCCCCCGGTGTGGCAAACGCGTTGATTGCAGAGCTCCGGATGATTGAAAATTTGAACGCGAAAAGAGCCTTGTCGCTGTGCGCGAGGATCCGCTCACCCAAAAGGGTAAGAAAGGTGTTCGCCCGTTCATTCTGCAGAATAAAACGGCCCTTGCCAAGTTTATCGTAGAATTCCTTTCCCAGTTTTTTTTCATCTTCGAGCGTGAAGGAAGCCATGGCCGTTCGCGGCATGCTCACCGCAAGCAGCCCGAGCAAGGAAAAAAGCAGAACCCATTTTGGGGCCGTATGATGGGTATGCAGCATCAATAGATCGCTTTGAACCTCTCCTCGAAATTGTTTTACTGCCCTGACAACATTCTACCCTTTCTATCCTTTTTTCACGATGCAATCAACATTCATATTACGGCAGCTTTTCATCGCCATGAGGGGTTGCGAGGCGGAATCTTTTTTGCTGGTGCAGGCTTGCGGGATAGGTTTGCGTATGGTATAGGCCCGTATAAAATGGGAGCAGGGCATTGAAAAAGGAGCTGATTCACACCAGAAAAATCACGGTCAATTGCTACGAAACGGACGAGGACCGGCTGATCGTTGAAGGTATTTTACTCGATGAGAGGCTTTTTCCCTTCATGATTCATGCACTGAATGAACGACGCGAGGCGGGTCCGATGCATCATGTCGCCCTGACCATGGAACTCTCCCTTCCCCGTATGGAGATCCTTTCGCTGAAGACGGAGATGCCGGTTGTGCCGGATGCCGGTTGTCGTGAAATCCAGCAGAGGATGCAAAAACTCACCGGTCGTTTCATCAGACCCGGATTCACGAATGAGGTCAGGGATCTATTGGGCAAAGCCGAAGGTTGCCTTCACCTGACCAATCTGCTTCTGGCGATGAGCTCCGCTGCCGTTCAAGGGTTGTGGACCCTTGTCAGCAGTGTACGAGAAGGGAAAACCCCGCCGCTGCCCAAAACGGACGGCTCAATTCTTCGGAACAGCTGCTACATGTGGCGCGAAGGCGGTCCTTTCGAGGAGAAAATCCGTCAGCGCCGGATGGAAGCCCCGGGGAGACGGCGATGACGAGCGAATCATGATCCGGATAAAACAGTTCTATTTTCTTCATCAGAAATAAATGAATTCACCCGAGGAAAGCGGCTCCATGAACAGACGTCCCGTCGTCACGATCGACGGCCCGGCCGGCGCCGGCAAAAGTACGATCAGCAAACTCCTCGCATCACGCCTCTCTTTCTTTTATCTGGATACCGGCGCCCTTTACCGGGCGTTTGCGTACCGACTGAAATGCGAGGGCTGGGACGGTACGGAGCAGAGGATTGCCGACATATGCCGGAAGATGAAGGTCTCATTGAAAAATGAGGCGGGGAGATTCCGTGTTCTCGTCGATGGCGAAGATGTGTCAGAAAAGATCCGGACCGAGGAAATCGGTCTGTTAGCCTCGAAAATTTCCGCGATTCCTCTGCTTCGGAAGCACCTCCTTCCTGTCCAGCGGGAGATGGCCGCGGTCGGAGGGGTTGTTGCCGAAGGCCGCGATATGGGGACCGTCGTTTTTCCACAAGCCGAGATCAAATTCTTTTTAGATGCATCGATTGGGGAGAGGGCAAACCGGCGATATCTTGAACTGTTTGAAAAGGGGCAACCTGTCATTCTGCAGGATATTGAAGACGACCTGGTCCGCCGTGACCGTCAGGACCGTGAGCGCTCCATAGCCCCTCTTGCCGTTCCCCCGGATGCCGTTGTGATCGATTCCTCTGACAAATCCGTATCTCAAGTGGTAGAGATCATGACGGCCGTGATCGAAAAGTTCTACCCGCTCACCAAACCCTTTTCAGAATAACCCCAAGATCACTGTTTTTTTAACTGAATTCGCTTGATATTTCATAATCGGTGTGTTAGAAAATCGGCAGTTTATAAAACCAAAATCTTTCAGGGGGTATGGGTTGAATGGGTAACGATGATAACTTAATCTCAAATCAGGAAGCAGGCAAGGAAACGGGAGAAGAAAAGAGAGGGGAGACCTCCGGCGATTCTTCCCAAGGCCAGGAAGAGAGTTTTGGCTTCAAGGAGCTTTACGAACAGAGCCTGCAATCCGTTCAAATGGGCGGTGTTTTAACCGGCAAGGTGGTGCAGATCAACGCGGACACCGTCATGGTCGATGTTGGATGGAAGACGGAAGGATATATTCCCGCGAGGGAACTGCGCGATGATCAGGGGAATATCACCCTCAACGTCGGGGATGAGATCGAGGTTCTTGTCGATCGACGGGATCAGGATGGAAACCTCGTCCTTTCAAGAGACAAAGCCGCCAAAATCAAGATTTGGGATGATGTGAAGCTCGCCTGTGAGCAGAATACCCCCGTCAAGGGAACGGTCATTGAAAGGGTGAAGGGGGGACTTTCCGTGGATATCGGCATCCCCGCCTTTCTTCCCGGATCCCAGGTGGATATCCGCCCGGTTAGAGACCTTGACCGCTATGTCGGTCAGTCCTTTGAGTTCAATATTTTGAAGTATGATCGTAAACGAAACAATGTGGTCCTGTCGCGCCGAACCATCCTGGAAAAGGACAGGGAGGCCGAAAAGATGGAAACGCTCCAGAATATTGAAGAGGGGAAGATTGTCGAGGGCGTGATCAAGAACATCACCGACTATGGTCTCTTCATCGACCTTGGCGGCATCGACGGTTTGCTTCATGTCACGGACATTTCCTGGGGCCGAATCACACGCCCCTCCGATCATTTCTCCAAGGGAGAGAAGATTCGCGTCAAGGTGCTCTCCTTTGATCGGGAGAAGGAGCGGGTGGCCTTGGGTCTCAAGCAGTTGGCAGAAAATCCCTGGGAGATGATCAAGGATAAATTCCCCATCCATTCCCTCATTGAAGGGCGGGTCGTCAATCTTACGGACTACGGCGTTTTTGTTGAGCTTGAACCCGGGGTCGAAGGGTTGATCCATGTGTCGGAGATGTTCTGGACTCGGGAAATCAAGCACCCCTCCAAGGTATTGTCGGTGGGCCAGCGTATCCCGGTGATGATTCTGGATATCAACATCGAGACCAAAAGGATTTCACTGGGCCTGAAACAGACCACCGCCAATCCCTGGGAGACGCTGAAGCAGAAATATCCCGAGGGCAGCGTCATCACGGGGGTCATTCGCAACGTCACCAATTTTGGAATTTTCGTCGGTGTCGAAGAGGGGATCGATGGTCTGATCCACATGTCCGACATTTCCTGGAAGCAACGGGTGAAGCATCCTTCCGAGATGTTCAAAAAGGGTCAGACGATCGAGGCCATGGTGCTGAATATCGACGTTGAACATGAAAAGTTTTCCTTGGGACTCAAACAGATTGAAAAGAATCCTTGGGAGGAGTTGAGCGCGAAATATCCGGCAGGATCGATCGTTTCCGGAAAAGTAACCAACATCACTGATTTCGGAATCTTTGTTGAAATCGAAGAGGGCATCGAGGGCCTTGTGCATATATCTGAGTTGAGTTCGCGGCGGGTCAAATCTTCTTCCGAATTGTTTGCCGTCGGGGATTCGGTATCCGCCATCGTCAAGAACGTTGATCCAAAGAGCCGGAAAATCCGGTTGAGCATCAAGGATTTCGAGGCGAGCACGGAAGGACACTCCGTCAATCAATATATCAACAATAGGGAAAATATCGGTTCGAACCTGAGCCAGGCCCTGGCTGACGTAAAGATTGTCGATACAGAAAGAGAGATCGACTAAGATCATCGTATGAGAAGACACCCGGTTATATTGGGGATCACGTTGTTGGTGTGCATCGGGCTTGTCGTCATCATTGCCATGCACGGCTTGGGCCTGTTCGGCGGGGATGGGCGGCCGTTTAACCTGCGGGAGAAGGTCGGTATCATTCCGATAGAAGGAATCATTGGCGATTCGGAGGAGCTGGTTGAACAGATTAACGCGTTTGCCGACGATCGAGGAATCGGGGCTGTTGTCTTGAGAATTAATTCTCCCGGCGGCGGCGTGGCCCCCTCGCAGGAGATCTACCAGGCGGTTCGCGAGCTGAAGAAAAAGAAGAAAGTCGTGGCCTCGATGGGGGCTGTAGCGGCATCCGGCGGGTACATGATCGCCGTTGCCGCGGACCGGATCGTTGCAAACCCGGGGAGCATCACCGGCAGCATCTCCACCGTCATGCATTATGCCAACATCGAAGAGCTTATGAAGAAGGTTGGCGTCCGTTCTTCCGTCGTCAAAAGTGGAAAATTCAAGGATATCGGTTCTCCCGCCCGAGAGATGACGGCAGAAGAGAGGTCGCTGATTCAGGCCATTGTGGACGACATCTACGATCAGTTTGTACGAACCATCGCCGAGAACCGAAAGCTCCCGTTGCAAAGAATCTTTGAACTGGCCGATGGAAGAATTTTTTCAGGGAGACAGGCGAAAGATTTGGGATTGGTCGATGATCTGGGCGGTCTTCAGGATGCCGTTCTGCTTGCCGCAAAGCTGTCGGGCCTGGAGGGGAAACCCGAAACCGTCCATGGAATGAAGAAAAAGACAACCCTCTTGAAATATCTGATGGGCAATATGACATCCGCCGTCGTTGAAGAAATCAAGGGGAAAGCCGCGGAGTCGCGTGGAGCGCAGTATCTGCTTCAATAGAAGCGTAAGGGGACACCTTGCGGCAAGGCGTCCCCTATCCAAACAGGGGATTGGAGCGGAGAACCCATCCGCCGGAATTGGTGATGACGTTTCAGACGATTCTGGTCGAAAAGAAAGCCGGCTATACCGTTGTGACCTTGCACCGTCCCGGCGAACTTAATGCCATTTCCCGCGAGATGCGAACGGAATTGGAGGAGTGTTTTTTTCAGTTGGAAGAGGACGCGGAGGTTCGCGTCATTATTCTGACGGGGGGCGATTACGTCTTCTCGGCGGGGATGGACCTCAAGGAGATGTCGTCTATTGCCGATACGGAGATCCGAGTTTACTTTCGTTCCATCGCCCGGTATCTGGAGAAAATCTACGGATGTAAAAAGCCTGTCATTGCGGCTGTGGGAGGGTTGGCCCTGGGTGGTGGATTCAATCTTGCGACCGTCTGCGATATGATCATCGCCTCGGAAAGCGCCATCTTCGGTCATCCGGAATTGAAGTTTGGAATCAACCCCCTCTTCGATCCGCTGCGGCAGTGGGTCGGTATGGCGAAGGCGAAGGAGCTCACCATGTTAGGGGAGCCGATCGGCGCCAAGGAGGCCCTGCGGATCGGTCTCGTGAACAAGGTGGTCGCCCCGGAAAAATTGATGGCGGAGACGGAATCCATGGCCCGTGAACTGGCGAGACGGTCACCCGAAGCGATCGCGGCCGTCAAGAAGATCTCCGACATCGCCCCCCGTCTGGACAAGGGTTCAGCCCTTGATCTTGAATGCGATGTTGAGGCGCTTCTTTTTTCCGGTACGGAAAGAAAGGAGCAAATGAATCAATTTATGGAAACCTTGAAAAACCGTAAACGTAAATCGTCGTAACGGGGCGTATCATTCCTCTCAGATCATATCCCAATCGTTGTCCGGCGACGCGAAATCGCGGAGCTGGTCCCTCCGTTTTTTGTGTTGCAATTTCTTAAGGGCTTTCGCTTCAATCTGTCTGATTCGCTCGCGGGTTACACCCATCATTTCGCCAACTTCTTCCAGAGTGAACGGTCCGAAGTTGCATGCGACCCAGGTACAGTTGAGAAATGCCTCATTCTTCAAACGCCATTCACAGGTGGCATCCAGGCATATTTCCTCAATGAAAACGCCAACTTTTCTGCATTTATAAAGATTATTCAACGCATGGGTCTCCTTTGGGAATTCGACGTGGGTGTAAGATAGGTATTCCTGTGTGGCTTGTCAATATTAATAACCAACGGCCTGACCATCTTTCCGCGGATCCGATGCGGCGCAATAGCCGTCGGAAAGGCGATAGATGAGCTGAGCGCCGCCGTAGGCGGAGGTCGGCGCCCCTCCCGTCAGCAGATGCCCCCGCTTCTTCAGCCCTTCCCGGACTTCAGGTCCAAAGCCCGGCTCCAGGGAGAGACGGGAATCCTCGTCGAGATACCAGCGCGGTGCGTCCGCCGCCGTCTGCGGGTTCTGATGGCCTGCGAAGATCCGGACCATCATCTGGAGGTGGCCCTGCGCCTGCATGTGGGCGCCCATCACGCCGAAACTCATCAGCGGCGCCCCCCCCTTCATCACAAAACCGGGAATGATCGTGTGGTAGGGCCGTTTTCCCCCGGCGACCCGGTTCGGATGCCCCGATTCGAGTGTAAACCCCGCGCCGCGGTTCTGGAGGCTGATCCCGGCGCCCGGGATGACGATCCCCGATCCGAAACCCTTGTAATTGGACTGGATGTAAGAGACCATCCCACCCTGTTCATCGGCGGTCGTCAGATAGACCGTTCCGCCGTCATGCGGGATCGCTGCGGTTGGCAGGGAAGCCCGGTCCATCCGGATCGCTTCGGCGATCCCTTTCAGAAGGGTTTCATCCAGAAGCGAGGAGGGTTCAACCGTCGTCCAGGCGGGGTCGGCGATATGGCGCTTAGCCGCGTCAAACGCCCATTTCATCGCCTCGATCTGGAGATGGAGACTCTCCGGCGAATCGACCGGATAGCGATCGATGGAGAGGTGCTTCAGTATGCCGAGGGCGATGAGGACGGCGATTCCCTGACTGTTCGGCGGCAGTTCATGCAGCGTGACGCCGTTCCATGTCTGGGAAAGGGGCTGTACCCATTCTGTTCGATGTGACGCCAGATCCTCCTCGGTCAGGCAGCCGCCGGCTTTTCGGGAACAGGAGACGATCCGTGAAGCCAATTCTCCGCGATAAAACGATTCTCCCCGGGTTTCTGCGATCTTTTTCAGGGTCTCGGCCTGACCCGGAGGCCGGAACGGCTCGCCGGTCAGCGGGGCGCGACCGCCGGGGAGGAAGGCCGCGGCGAAATCGGGAAAATCACGGTACAGCTCCGGGGTCAAAGACCATTTCGCCGCCGTGATCGGTGCAACGACAAAACCCCGTGAGGCATAGCGGATGGCGGGCTCGAAGAGGTCGGGGAAGGGGAGTTTGCCGAACCTTCGGGAGAGTGTGGACCACATATCCACGGCGCCGGGGACGGTGATCGTATCCCAGCCGAGCTGAGGCATCCTCGATCGGCCCGTGAATCGTTCCGGAGACCAGGACCTTGGCGAACGGCCCGAGCCATTCAAACCGTGGAGCTCTTTCCCGTCCCAGACCATGGCGAAAGCGTCGCTGCCAAACCCGTTGCTCGTCGGTTCCACAACGGTGAGCGTGATCGCCGCGGCCAGGGCCGCATCGACCGCATTTCCACCCCGCACCATCATCTGCAAGCCTGCCTGAGCGGCGAGCGGCTGCGAGGTGGCCACGACATTCCGTGCGAAAACCGGCATCCTGCGAGAGGGATACGGAAAATCCCAGTTCAGCTCCATTTCGATCTCCTTAAATCCATGCTCCTGAGGTAACTGCAAACTCTTCCAAATATGCTCCCCCTCCCTTGAAGGGAGGGGGTTAGGGGGCGGGCGAAGCTGCAGCATGCTGATTTCATGGCAACCCCCCCCCCCCCCACCCACCCCCCC
>Ga0315275_10000466_pt1 | contig 33478 bp, 31 predicted proteins | sample YL17G03_0_MG_FD_205557 | JGI IMG/M metagenome (GOLD analysis project Ga0315275, IMG submission 205557) | Sediment microbial communities from Yellowstone Lake, YNP, Wyoming, USA - YL17G03_0 | ecosystem: Environmental > Aquatic > Freshwater > Lake > Sediment | place: USA: Wyoming | collected...
CGTGTCCGAGCTGATCCCGTTCATCTTCCGCTTGAAAAAAGAATCTTAGCCAAGCCGCGACAATCCAGATAAGATATCCGGAAGAAGCACCATGATCGACCTGGACAGGGAAACGCTGGTCAAAATGATTGACCACACCGAACTCAGCGCTCACTCCGGCGAAAAAAAGATCGCCAACCTTTGCTTCGAGGCGCGGAGCTTCGGTTTCTACGCGGTTTGCATCAACGGCGCCTATACTCGCTATGCCCGGGAGCTGCTCGCGGGCAGCAGCGTCCAGGTCTGCACCGTGGTCGGCTTTCCGCTCGGGGCCGGCACCGGCTCCGCCAAATCGTATGAGGCCGGGGACGCCGTGCGGAACGGCGCCGCCGAGATCGACATGGTGATCAACGTCGGCGCCCTGCGGGACAAGAAGCACGATCGGGTCCGCGACGACATCCGGGCCGTGGTCGAAGCCAGCCGGCCGGCGCTGGTCAAGGTGATCCTGGAAACCTGCTACCTGACCGACGAGGAGATCGTCAGCGGTTGCGAGATAGCCGTCGAGGCCGGGGCCAAATTCGTAAAGACATCGACGGGCTTCGGGGCCTTCGGTGCTTTTCCGGCGCATGTCCGGCTCATGCGCCAGACCGTGGGCCCGGAGATCGGGGTCAAGGCGGCGGGCGGAATCCGGAACTTCAAGGACGCCTGGCGGCTGATCCAGGCCGGCGCCTCGCGCCTGGGGGTGAGCGCCAGCGTGGGCATCGTCGAAGGGCTGTCGTTCTACAAATTCGCTCCGGCTGCCTGGCTGGAGGAGGAAGTCCCCTGCCACATCTGCCCTTCGCGCTTCGCCAACCTCGACAAGCAGCCCAAAGCGGTTTATGCCTATTACAAAAAGAAGTGCCTGGCCTGCCCGCACTTGGAAAAATACAACAAATTCTATGAATAGAGACGACACGATGTACGGGTGGATGGGGAAAATCGTCAAGATCGACCTGAGTCGCATGACGCAAGAGACCGTCGCGGTCAGCGACGCGATGCGGCGCCAATACTTGGGAGGCCGGGGTCTGGGCGTCAAGCTGTATACCGATCTCTGCTCCGCCGCGCCGGATCCCTTCGCCGACGACAACGTCCTGATTTTCATGACCGGGCCGCTGACCGGCACGCTGATGACCTCGGGCCGCTACCAGGTTGTCTCCCGTTCGCCCCTGACCGGGACCATCTGCGATTCGAGCTCCGGCGGCCAATTCGGAGCGGCGCTCAAAGCGGCCGGCCTCGACGGTCTGATCGTCCGGGGCCGTGCGGCGAACCCCGTCTATCTGTCCATCCATGACGGTGAGGTCGACGTCCGCGATGCGTCGGCCTTCTGGGGGCTCGACACGCAGCAGACGCAGAAGGGCATCCAGGCGGAGCTTCCGGCCAAGGCCTCGGTGGCCTGCATCGGCCCGGCCGGCGAAAACCGCGTTCTGTTCGCGGCCATCATGAACGACAAGGACCGCGCCGCGGGCCGCGGCGGCCTGGGCGCGATCATGGGCGCTAAGAACCTGAAGGCGATCGCCGCATCCGGGAGCCGGCCCGTGGCCATCAGCGACCCGGAAGGTTACAAGGAGCTGACGGCCCGCCTCGATCGCATCATCGACAAAAACCCGGTGACCGGCAAATCGCTGCAGCTCCTGGGCACGTCGGTGCTGGTCAACATCATTAACGCCCACGGCATGTTTCCGACCGAAAACTTCCGCCGCGGCGTGTTCAACGACGCCGAAGGCATCAGCGGCGAAAAGATCGCCGAAACGCTGCTGCAGCGCCAGAGCTCCTGCTATAAATGCCCTATCGGCTGCGGTCGCACCACCCGGACCCGGGACAAGCAGGGCGAAGGGCCGGAATACGAAACGGTCTGGGCTTTCGGCGCCCACCTGGGCATCAGCGACCTGACCGCCATCACCGAGGCCAACTACGCTTGCAATGAGCTGGGTCTCGACACCATCACCATGGGCAGCACCCTCGGCTGTGCCATGGAGCTCAGTGAAACAGGCGCCTGGAAGGAGAGCTTGCGCTGGGGTGACGCCGGCAAGCTCCGGGACTGGGTGACGGAGACCGCCTACCGGCGGGGGATCGGCGCCGAGCTGGCCCTGGGTTCGAAGCGGCTGGCGGCCAAGTACGGCCGTCCCGAGCTGGCGATGCAGGTCAAGGGCTTGGAGATTCCGGCCTATGACCCGCGCGGCGCCCAGGGCATGGCCCTGTCCTACGCCACGTCCAACCGCGGCGGCTGCCATATGCGGGCGTATATGATCGCCCCAGAGATCCTCGGGCACCCCGTCTTCCTGGACCGCTTCACGACGTCGGGCAAAGCCGAGCTCGTGGCCCTGTTCCAGGACGTATCCGCCGTGGTGGATTCGACCGTCCTTTGCCGCTTCCTGCAATTCGCCGTGGGGATCTCCACGTTCGCCGAGATGCTGCGTACGATCACAGGCCTGGATTTCGGCGACGAGGAGCTGATGACGACCGGCCGCCGCATCTACACTCTGGAGCGGCAATTCAACAACCGGGCCGGCTTCGGCCGCGGTGACGACACCCTGCCGTCGCGCTTTTTTGATGAGGAGCTCCAGACCGGGTCGTCGCGCCATCGCCGGGTGCAGCTCGAGGAGATGCTCGACGACTATTACGCCGTTCGCGGCTGGGACCGGAACGGTGTTCCTCTGCCGCAAACCCTGGCGGACCTGGGGCTGTAATTTGGCCGGAAAGAACGCGGTCGAGTTTTACGGGCTGATGCGCCGGCGCCTGCGGACCACCGCCTTAGAAATCGCGGGCGATGAGTTGACGATCCTGGCGCTGCTGCGCCTGGCGGAGAAGGAAGCCGGACAGAGCTTCCTGGACGAGCTGCTGGACCGGGAAAGCGGGCTGTTGACCGGGACCATCATCCTCGTCAACGGTGAGAATATCCGTTTGCGACAGGGTCTCCAGACGCGGGTCCAAGCCGGTGACAGCGTCGCTCTTTTTTCCCCCGCCGGAGGCGGCTGACATGATGGCCAACGGAATGTATGAAATCATCTCCAAAAAGCGTGACGGCCTGGAGCTGGACAGGGAGGAGATCTCCTACGTGATCTCCGGCTACACCCGGGGCGAAATCCCGGATTACCAGGTCGCGGCCTGGCTGATGGCCGTTTATATCCGCGGCCTGAGCGAACGGGAGCTGGCCGATCTCACCGAAATCATGCTCGCCTCCGGCGATCGCATTCCCCTGGACGATGTGCCCGGCATCAAAATCGACAAGCACAGCACCGGCGGCGTCGGCGACAAAATCAGCTTCGTCGTCGCCCCCCTGGTGGCCGCCTGCGGGCTGCGCGTGCCCATGCTCTCCGGCCGTGGCCTGGGCCACACCGGGGGCACCCTCGACAAGCTGGAAGCCATCCCGGGCCTGAATGTCTTTCTCAGGCCCGGGCAAATCCGCCGCGTGCTGGCCGAAACAGGAATGGTCATCTGCGGCCAGACCGACGCCATCGTGCCGGCCGACAAGAAGATCTATGCCCTGCGCGACGCCACGGCTACGGTCGGCTGCATCCCGCTCATCGCCTCCTCCATCATGAGCAAGAAGCTGGCCCTCGGCACGGACGGCATCGTCCTGGACGTGAAAACCGGCAGCGGCGCCTTCATGAAAGACGAGCAGGATGCGCTGCGCTTGTGCCGGGCCATGGTCGCCATCGGCGAAAAGACCGGACGTCCCACCCTGGGCATCATATCCAGCATGGACCAGCCCCTCGGCCGGGCCGTGGGCAACAGCCTGGAGATCATCGAATCCATCGAGGCCCTGAAAGGCCGGGGCCCCGAAGACATCATGAACGTCACCTTTGCCCTCGGCTTCTGCATGCTGCGGGCGGCGGGACGGGAGACAAGCTACGCCCAGGCCGTCGAACTATTCCGGGAGGCGATCGCGTCGGGCCGGGCCCTGGACGTCTTCCGGCGGTTCATCGCCGCCCAAGGCGGCGACCCGCGGGTCTGCGAGGATTATGCGCTGCTGCCCGCCGCCGCGCAGCGGGCGGAATTCCGGGCTCCCGCGTCCGGCTTCATCGCCGCCGTCGATTCGTTCCGTGTCGGCATGGCCGCCATAGATACCGGGGCCGGCCGCCGCGTCAAAGAAGACACGATCGGATATGGAAGCGGTTTCGTCTTCCACGCGAATGTCGGCGACCGGATCGAAAAAGGCCAAAAAATCGTGACCGTCCACAGCGACCGCCCCGAACGGACGCCGGCGGTTCTGGAGCGCCTGGGCGAGGCGATTCGGATCGAGCCCCGATCCGTGGCCAAGCCGAAGATGGTCTTGCATCTAGTGGACAAAGACGGCGTCCACCCCTGGACCTATTGAATACGATGGGAGTCCATTACAAGGGAATATTTTTCGACGCCGACGATACCCTTTTCGATTATCCCCAGGCCGAACGCGCCGCCCTGCGGGCCTGCCTCCTTGAATACCGCCTGCCCATCGAACCGGGGCTGTTTCTGGCGGCCTACCGCCGCCATAACCGCGACGTGTGGCAGGCCTTCGAGCGCGGTGAAACCGACCAGGCCACGTTGCGTGTCGAGCGTTTCCACCGCCTGGCCGTTGAGCTCGGAATTTCGAAGCTGCCCGTGGACAAAATCAGCGCCTTTTACCTCGAGGCCTTGTCCGGCCAGCCGAAGCTGCTGCCGGGAGCCCTGGCCACGGTCCGAGCGCTGGCGAAGAAATATCCCCTGGCCCTCATCACCAACGGCATCGCGGCCGTGCAGCGCCGGCGTTTCGCCGCCTCGCCCATTACATCCTATTTTCAGGCCGTGGTCATTTCCGAGGAGGTGGGCATCGCCAAGCCCGACCCGCGAATTTTTGCGCCCGCCCTGCAGGCGATCGGCGCCGCGGCCTGCGACGTCTTGTATGTCGGCGACAGCGTGACCTCCGACATGGCCGCCGCCCGCAACGCCGGCATGGATTTCTGCTGGCTCAACCCCGGCAGGGTCCCCGTGCCGGCCGGCCGGGCGCCGACATTCACCATCGCCGCCATCAAAGAGCTTCCTGGCTGCTTGATAAATGGATCGAATATCTGCTCAAGGAAGGCGCCATGAAACTCAAAACAAGATTAGTGGTCATGAATTTTCTGCAGTTCTTCATCTGGGGGACGTGGCTTCTGACGATCGGAGCCTATTGGTTTCAGACGAAGCATTGGTCCGGCGCCGAATTCGGGGCGATTTTCTCGACCATGGGAATCGCCTCCATATTCATGCCGGCGATCGCCGGTGTCATCGCCGACAAGTGGATCCACGCCGAGCGGCTTTATGGCGGCTTTCATATCGTCGGGGCGGTCATCCTCTTCTGCGTTCCGCTGGTCAATGACCCTGCGGCGATGTTTTGGGTCATGCTGGCCAGCATGATCTTCTACATGCCCACCATTGCCCTGGCCATCACGGTCGCCTATTCATCCATGAAAAACGCGGGGATGGACATCATCAAGGAATACCCTCCCATCAGGGTTTTTGGAACCATCGGATTTATTGTCGCCTTGTGGATCATCAGTCTGTCCGGCCTGGAAACCGCGCCGGCCCAGTTCTACGTGGCTTCGGCCGCCTCTCTATTCTTGGGCCTCTATGCGTTCACGCTGCCGAAATGCCCCCCCCTGGGGAAAGGGCATAAAGAATCCCTGGTTCAGGCGCTCGGGATGGATGCCTTCCGGTTATTCAAGGACACAAAAATGGCTTTGTTCTTCCTCTTCGCCATGCTCCTGGGCGCGTCTCTGCAGCTGACCAACGCGTACGGGGACACTTTTTTGCACGACTTTGCCAAAATCGATCTGTTCAAGAATGCCCTGGCCGTAAAGTTTCCGGCCATCATCATGTCGATTTCGCAAATATCGGAGACCCTCTTCATTCTGGCCATTCCCTTCTTTCTGCGCAAGTTCGGCATCAAGAAAGTGATGCTCTTCAGCATGATCGCCTGGACTTTCCGGTTCGGCCTTTTCGCCTACGGCGATCCGGCTCAAAGACTGTGGATGATCGTCCTCTCCTGCATCATTTACGGGATGGCCTTCGACTTTTTCAACATCACCGGTTCTCTATTTGTGGAAGCCCAATGCGAGCCGAGGATCCGGTGCAGCGCCCAGGGCCTTTTCATGATGATGACCAACGGTTTCGGCGCGTTCCTGGGCGGCCGCATCAGCGGCATCATCATCGACAAATATTTCCGCATCAGCAGCGATCCCCAGGCGGTGCAATTCAACTGGAAGGGGATTTGGATCACCTTCGCCCTGTACTCGCTGGTCGTGGCGATTCTGTTCGCAGCATTATTCCGGCATAAGCACGACGGTCGGCCGATGGGGAGCGCGAGGCCGTCGGAATCATCCCTGAAGACGGAATCGGTCTGATCGTCAAGGGGCGGATCCCAGGCAGCCTCCCGACGGCTTGACGGCCGTTGAGGGCGCCAGGCTGTCAGCGCCGGCGGCCGGCCCCGCCGCGCGAGCGGGCCGCCCTCATGTATTGCTTCTCGATCTTCTCGTAATACTCGATGATCTGGTGGGTGTATTCCCTTTTCTCAATATAAGTCCCTGGGAAAAAGCTGCGCTTGAAGCCATAAATGATGAAATTCTTGAGCTCGTGCGGGGTTATGCCGAAAGCCCGCACCGCCTTGAGGATCTCGGCGCTGACCGTCGTTTGCGACACGGTGCGGTTGTCGGTGCAGAACGTGGCCGACAGCTTGGCCTTGCGCATGTACCGGAACGAGTGGTGAGCCAGGTCGCGGATGGCAGGATTGGTCTGCAGGTTCGACGTCAGGCAGACCTCGATGGTGATGCGCCGGTCGGCGATGAACTGCACCAGGTTGGCGATATAAGCCTTCTTGTCCTTGATCTCCGGGCTCTTGATCATGTCGGCGTCGAAGAGATACACGGCGTGGCCGAGGCGGTCGGCGTGCAGGTCGGTGATGGCCTGGAAAATGCTCTCCGGCCCGTAGGCCTCGCCGGCGTGCACGGTCTTTTTCAAAAAATTCTTGTGGGCCAGGGCGTAGGCTTGGGCGTGGTCTTCGGCCGGAAAACCGGCTTCAGCCCCGGCCAGATCGAAACCGACGATGGGCAGCTTGAGCTTCGTCTTGGCCTCCACGGCCGCCCGGACCAGCTCCTGCGAAGCCAGAGCGAACACCCCTTTGCGCTCGGAGTGGGCGTGGACATGGAGCAGGGTGTCGTAATACTGCGAAAACCCGTAATCGAACATGCGCATGGCGCAGGCGATGATGCCGTATTCGAAGGGCGGCTCGGCGCCGCTTTTAACTTCGGCGCGCGCGTTGAATTCCTTCTTGGCCCGGGCCAGGCCGCGATTGAGGGCGGCCATGGCCTCGAGACCGGTCAGGCTGGCGTTCTGATGCAGCTGCGGCGCGAAGCGCACCTCGATGTAGCGCACCCCTTCGGCCTGGTTGTCCTGGGCCAGCTCGTAGCCCACGCGCTCCAGGGCTGATCCGGTCTGCAGCACCGCCGTGGTGTAGGCGAATCCCTTCAGATAGTCGGTCAGGCTGGAGTATTTCTTTTTGAACACCAGGCGGCGCAATCCCTTCTCGTCATAGGCCGGCAGCTTAACCCCGTGCTCTTGAGCCAGCTCGATCAGGGTCGAAAGGCGCAGCGAACCGTCCAGATGCAGGTGCAGATCGGTCTTGGGGATCTTTTCGATGAATTCCTTGCTGATGATCATTTGGCGTTGCATCCTTGGATGATCCGGGCGATCTCGGGCTTGTGGAGGGCGATCTCTTCGGGCATGAGGCCTTTCAATTCATGGGGGAAGACCAGCCATTTGTCCGTCTCGTGGATGTAGTAATCGGGCCGGCGGTCGGTGCGGTTGTTGCCGGGCTTGAAGTAGACCGTGGCCACGCGGATATCGTGGGGCGCGTTGAGCCGCGAAAGACGGTTCAGGGTGTTGATGACGGCCATGATGCTCAAGCCGGTATCGTAGACGTCGTCCACGATCAGCAGGCGGTCCGCCGCGTCGGCTTTCTTGACGATATAGTTCAGGCCGTGGACCCGGATGCTCTTGCCCCGCTGCTCGATGCTCTCGTAAGATGACGTGCGGATGGCGATATGATCGCTGCCGATCCCGTTGTGCTCGAACAGCTCCTGCACGGCGATGCCCACCGGCGTGCCCCCCCGCCAGATGCCGACGATGAAATCGGGCAAGAATCCGCTGTTCAGGACCTTGAGGCCGAGCCGGAAGGAATCGTCCAGCAGATCCTGCGCCTTGATGTACTGTTTTTCAGCCATGGCTGTTCTCCGGGCCGGGATCAGGGCTCGTCAGGCTTGCCTTTGCGCAGGCGCTGGCGGATCATGGTCACGACCAGGGCCGTAGAAACCGGATTGTGGCCCTCGGGAATGATGATGTCGGCGTACTTGCGGCTCGGTTCGACAAAGGCGATGTGCATGGGCCGCACCGTTCCCAAGTATTGGCCGATCACCGATTCCAGGCTGCGCTGACGCTCCCGGATGTCGCGCTTCAGCCGGCGGATGAAGCGCAGGTCGCTGTCCGTATCCACGAAGATCTTGACATCCATCAACTCGCGCAGGGCCTGTTCGCAAAAGATCAAGATCCCTTCGAGGATGATCACCTTGGCCGGCTTCTTGATGATGCCCTTCCTCAGGCGCGTATGAGTGGAAAAATCGTAGACCGGCATTTCGATGGAGCGGCCGGCGACGAGGTCCCGCAGATGCCGCACCATCAGGTCTGTTTCGAGGGCGTCGGGATGGTCGAAATTGATCCGGGCGCGTTCGGCCAGCGGTATGTGGCCGACATCCTTGTAGTAGGCGTCATGCTGGATCATCACCATCTGCGGATGGTTGATGGACTCCATAATGGCGTTGGCGATCGTGGTCTTCCCCGATCCCGTGCCGCCGGCAACCCCGATGATCAGCGGCTTTCTCTTCACGACGACATGATAGCACAACCGCCCCGGGGAGGCAAAAAGCTGGTTCTATTAATTCTTCAGCCAGGGATTGGAATTATTAATAATAATTTTTTTGTTATTAGAGGTTGATTTTCCGTATTCCATGTAATATTATCCTCCTAATAATTATCCTAAAGAGGAGGACTTATTGAAATGAAAAGATTTTATCTTGCGGTCGTCTTGGCTTGTTTGATTCTGCCCGGGCTGATCTTCGCCCAGGGCGTGACCAGCGCCGCCTTCAGCGGCAGGGTCACGGATTCCGAAGGCAAGGCGCTCCCAGGCGCTACGGTTACGGCCAAGCACCTGCCGACCGGAACCGTCTTCGAAACCACGACGCGTCTCGACGGGCGATTCGACATCCCCGCGGCTAAGGTCGGCGGCCCCTATTCCGTCATCGCGACTCTAACCGGCTTCGCCCCCCAGACGCTGGCGGACATCACCCTGAAGCTGGGCGAGAACCGCAGCCTCGCCTTCAAGCTGGAGCAGGCACGGATCGAAGTGGGCGTCACGGTCACCGCCCCCAACCCGGTGATCAGCCAGTCGCGCACGGGCGCCGCCCAGAACGTGAGCACGGCAGTCATCGAGAGCATGCCCTCGATCAGTCGCACGTTCGGCGACTTCACCCGTCTCTCCCCGCAGGTCGACTCGGGCGGCAGCGGCAGCTTCAATGCGGCCGGCCGGAACAACAAGTATAACAGCATCCAGATCGACGGCGCCGTGAACAACGACCTGTTCGGCCTGAGCGGCAGCGGCACGCCCGGCCTGGCCGCCCCGGTTTCCCTCGACGCCGTGCAGGAGTTCCAGCTCGTCCTCGCCCCCTACGACGTCCGCTATGGCGGCTTCACCGGGGCCGGCCTGAACGCCATCACCCGTTACGGAACCAACTCCTTCTCCGGCTCGGCCTACTTCTTCGGCCGCAACCAGAACTTCGTCGGCAACGGCCCCGACAAAACGCCGTACGGCAACTTCTCGCAGTCGCAGTACGGGCTCCGCCTGGGCGGGCCGATCGTCAAGGACAAGCTCTTCTTCTTCCTAAGCGTCGAGTCCGGCCGGCAGACCACCCCGCCGACCTACGTCATCAACGACTCCGGCACCTCCAACGACTTCGGCGGGGCCAACGTCAGCACCGCCGACGCCCAGCGCTTCGTCGACATCCTGAAGAACAAGTACGGCTATACCACGACCGGCTTCGGGAGCGGCTACAAGCAGATCCAGGCCAACAACGATAAGATTTTCTTCCGCCTGGACTACAACATCAACTCCAAGAACCGGCTGACGGTCCGCAACAACTATATCAGCGGCCTGCAGGACAACCCGCCCTCCAAGGCGTCGAGCTCCGTCTTCGCCTTCGGCGACGACTTCTATCGCCTGACGAACAAGACCAATTCCACCGTCCTGCAGCTGCAGAGCACGATCAGCAATTCGGTCTTCAACGAGCTGATCCTCAACTACACCACCATCCGCGACTCGCGCCAGATCGGCGATAAGTTGTTTCCCCAGGTCAACGTGGCCATCGCCGGCGGCTATCGCCTGACCGCGGGCAGCGAACAGTATTCGGGCGCCAATGGTCTGAACCAGGACATCCTCGAGATCACCGACAACCTGACTTGGGCCGTCGGCGATCACATGTTCACCATCGGGACCCACAACGAGTTCTTCAAGTTCGCCAACCTCTACATCCGCAACCTCTACGGCTACTGGGAGTTCTCGAGCCTCGACAACTTCGAAAACGGCGTCGCGTCTCGCTATTACCATGACTTCTACACCGCCAACCCTTCGCAGAAATGGTGGGCCCAGTTCAGCGTCGCCCAGCTCGGCGGCTACATCGGCGACAAGTGGGCGGTCCTGCCCAACCTCAGCCTGACATACGGCGTGCGCCTCGACGTGCCGATCATCAACAACACGCCGACCGCCAACCCGACGGTCCTGAGCGTCTACGGCGTCCCGACCAACCAGGCGGCCTCGGGCAATCTGCTGTTCTCGCCCCGCCTCGGCTTCAACTGGGACGTGTTCAACGACAAGAGGACCCAGGTCCGCGGCGGCATCGGCTACTTCTCCGGCCGCACGCCCTACGTCTGGATCTCCAATCAGTTCTCCAACTCGGGGATGGACTTCACCCGGCTCGACATCCGGAATCCGGCCTTCGCCTTCGTCACGGATCCTCTGAACCAGCCTGTTCCACAGGGTGCCGCCGCGCTCACCAGCGAGGTCGACCTGATCGACAAGAATTTTACCTATCCCCAGCTGCTGCGGGCGAACGTGGCCGTCGACCACGAGCTGCCCTTGGGGATCGTCGGCACCGTGGAATTCATCTACTCCAAGAACATGAAGGAAATCCTCTACCAGGACCTCAACCTGCGCAACCTCGGGGCGACGACCCTGGGTGGGCGGACCACGTATGCCCGCGACGTCGATAAAGTCGCGCTCGGCACCTCCCTGTACACCGACGTCATCTACCTGACCAACACCAACCAGGGCTACCAGTACACCCTGTCGGGGCAGCTCCAGAAGAACTTCACCGACCGCTCCTGGATCAACGCCTACTACACCTACGGCCAATCCAAGGACGTCAACTCCGGCACCTCTTCGCAGGCCGCGTCCAACTTCGTCTACAACCCGATCCGCTACGACGTCAACAACCCCGAGCTGACCTGGTCCAACTACGACGTCCGCCATCGGCTCGGTATCGCCTTCAGCTGGCAGATCAAGCTCTTCAAGAAAGCCCCGACGAGCATCAGCATGTTTTACAGCGGAGTTTCCGGCCGGCCGTATTCGACCACCTACAACTACTTCGACGCCAACGGCGACGCCGCCACGGGCAACGACCTGGTCTATGTGCCCGCCAACCAGAGCGAGGTTATCTTCGTGAACAGCAGCGGCGCGGTCATGGCCGACCAAGCCGGCCTCTGGGCGACGTTCAACGCGTTCATCAGCGGCGACCCCGGCCTGGCGAACTACCGCGGCAAGATCGTCCCCCGCAACTCGAGCCGCACTCCTTGGTACAACGGCCTCGACGCTCGCCTCGCCCAGGACCTCCCGGTTCCGGCGCTGAACGGCCATTCGCTGCAGCTCACCCTCGACGTCATCAACCTCCTCAACCTGATAAACAAGGATTGGGGCAACTCCTACTACGTCAGCAGCCAGAACGATGTCCCCTGGACGCTCTACGGCTCCAACTACGGCGTCGACCCCACCACCGGCCAGCAGAGAATCGTATGGACGCCGCGCACGAAGCGCTACTCCCTCAGCCAGCTCGGATCCCGCTGGCAGATCCAGATCGGCGTGCGCTACAAGTTCGACTGAGTCTGACGGAGAGTCCCCTTACGGGGGACATGAGACCCACAACCCCCCGACCCCGCGGCCGGGGGGTTTTTTTTGTGGTGCGCCCGGCAGAGGCCGTCGTAGACCCCTCGATCGGGTTGAAGGGCCGAACATATCGGACTGAGCGCACGGTGGTGTGAGAGGACGGAGCGCGCAAGCCCTCCTTTTGCTCTATTGAAATCCGCCGGGCGGGGATTCAGTACTCGCCTGCAGGGTTATGCGCAGGCGAGTACTGCGGAACCTGATCCCCAGGCAAAGCCCAGGGCGTCCGCCCATGAATTACCATGGGCGGATACTGCGGGAAATGATCCCCAAGTAAACTTGGGGCCCCTCCGACTGCCCCTCCGCTTGTTGACAACAACGGCCCAATGCGGCTATATATACGCGTCCTTAAGACCTGATTTCCCAGTCGGGGAGAGTGAGCGGGCATAGCTCAATGGTAGAGTACCGGCTTCCCAAGCCGGGTGTTGTGGGTTCGAGTCCCATTGCCCGCTCTCTCTTCCCGAATAAAAAGAATCGGGAACACATTATCCGTCTTCAAAATCCTTTTCTGCGGCTTGGGCATTCGGACAATTTCGTCCCGGGAAATAAAGGAAACGAGTTTTGTGTCCCCCAATCGTCGAAGGTTGACCGGGCGCGAAACGAGGGGTATCCTGTCCCTCTTATGAAAAATTGGTTTCTGTTGACGCACGATTCTCCTCTTCCCGGCTCATTCAACATGGCTGTGGACGAGTTTCTCTTCCGCTCCCTGGGCGAGGAGCCCGTGACTTACCTCCGCTTCTATCAATGGGAACGACCGACGGCCTCGCTGGGATACGGGCAGAGGGCGGAGCGGGTCGTCGATCCGGAGTTCTGCCGCCTAAACGGCATCGACATCGTCCGCCGCCAGACTGGGGGGAAGCTCGTCCTGCATCACGGGGAGATCACGTACTCAGTCGTTTCCAATGACGTCGATACGTTCACCTCGACGCTGGGCGGCTCCTATAAACTGATTTCCCAGGCCCTGGTCAAAGGGCTGGGAAAAATGGGCTTGTCCGCGTCGCTCTCCGCGCAAGCTCCGCCGTTTTACTCCCGGGGGACGATGCCCTGCTTTTCCCATCCGGCCCAGGACGAGATCGAGATCGGCGGGCTCAAGATCGTCGGCAGCGCCCAGAAGCGCAAGGGCGGCCGTTTTCTCCAGCACGGCTCGATCCCGCTGGCCCATGACGAAGAGCTGTTGAGGGCCGTTTCTCTCTACAAGACCGAAGGAGGGATCCTGATGACCTCGCTCGGCCGCGAGCTCGGCCGCGAAGTCGATTTCGAATGGGGCGTGGAGCGGCTGAAGGATGGATTCGCCGAATTTTTCAGGGTGATCCTCCAGCCCCTGACCTTTAATGATAGCGAATGGGGCCGGATCCGGGAGATCGAATCACGCAAGTACGCCGATCCTCGTTGGACGTTCGAAGCCATAGAGCCCGCCTGACCGCGTCCCTCGTTCGGAAACGGTCGGCGGGTCCTGCCTGCTCCGGCGCCCCGAATTCCGCTCGCTCCACCCATCCCCCAGTGGGTCCCTTCCGCTCGCGGAATCCGGATGCATCCGTCGCGTCACCCGCCGAGATTTAATAATTCAGCGAGCAATATTCCAATTTATAAATCGGACTTCTTCCCTCTTCGTTCGATTAGATTGTAGACGGGTGAGGGTGCATTCGGGGCAAAACCCGTGCGACGTACTATGCTCGCTAGAGCAAAAGCGAGCATAGGACTACGCCTTTGCTAGGACGACTGAGCGGGCATGGACCTACCCGAATTGGATAGACTTTCATTCAATTCGGGTAGGGAGCGAAGGAGGAGCGTCGGACACCGTTTTTCCATAAAAACGGTGCGGGGAAAATTCGCGCGTTTTTCCCCGGCTTGCCCCGAACCCGTCTTTCCTCCGGCTTGTAATTTGAAAACCCCGGTGTTAAGATCGATCCGCCGCCCGGAGAGCGGATGTTCATGAATGAAATCGAGGCCCTGCTCAAACTCGAACCTCGCGAGCTTCCTCCGCTGAAGCCCATCGTTTTGGACGATCTGCACCAAAAAGTCCTCAAGAATCTGTATCTGGAGCTCGGCACGGACGCCGTCCTTTATCTGCTGTCCCCGAGCTATTGCGCCCTTCATCCGACCCCCAATGACGTCATCACCGAACTGGTGGCCAGGAAGGAAGCCGTCCTCGATTATTTAAAGGAATGCATCGTCCAGAATCTGGCCGTGTACTCCGTTCTCATCGACGTCAACAGCTACTTCATCGAACAGAACAATTCCCTGGTCATGGCCCGCCTGCGGGAGAAGGACTCCGACGGGCGGCGCTACGAGATCCAGTTCTACACCCATTCCCCGATGGAACTGCTGACCCATTACGAGGACAAGATCTACATCGGCCGGGATTTCATCGATCTCTTCAACTTCAAGCGCAAGTACTTCGGCATCCGCGATTCCATCCTCTCGCTCAAGGACCAGTCGGACCGCCTGGTCGACCGGGCCGAGGAAAAGCTCAAGCGTCCCCTGGACTACAAGTCCTTTTTTCAGGAGATCCGCGAATCGGTCGGGGAGGTCGATTCCGAAAGCGCCTCGATCCTCGAATCCCTCCCGCCCGTGCTCGATTTCGCCAAACTGAGCGAAAAAGACCTCATCGACATCAACGCCCAGTACCGGGCGATCAACCATTTTCTGATCGAACTCAACGACGAGGTGGCCGAGTTCGAGAATCTCCTGCGCTTCAAGATAGAGATCGATTTTGTCCGCTACGTCACCAAATACAAGAAAGATCTGACCAATCTGATTTCGTATTTCAACATCAAGATCAACGGCGCCCTGGGCCAGCGCATCGCCCATTTCCGGTCCAAGTCGGCCGGCTGAATCGCGGGTCCACGGCGGCCGGGGCCCCGGGCTTTGCCCGGGGGTCCACTTCCGCCGCGAAGGCTCGTCCCTTGACTCGCTCTCCCTGCCTAGAACATCCCCGCTTCCGTCCGCTCATCGCGGCAGGACGGGGGATCCAATCTTAGAAAGTTTTTACGGCCGGAGACGCCGGCGCGCCGCTTTTCACCCGGATGTCTCCATAGGTCGTGACGATCGTCACGCCCGGCTTGCCGGCCGCGTCGGAAAAGGCCCTGGTCACCGAGGTGCCGTTGGTTTTCTGGAGAGTGGGTTTTTCGGCCAGCTCCCAAGCGATGTTGCCCGACGTCGTCTGCCCTTCGAAGGGGGCGCGAAGTCCGGCCGGCCATTCCAGCGTCACTGCGCAATAGGATCCTTGGACTCCGACCGAGGCGGATAAATCGCGCGGTCGCAGAGTCAAATCGCCGTGGCCGAGCGAAACCGTCGTCGGACCGGAAAAATCGAGGAGCCGGATGTCCTGGTAAGACGTTTGCAAGCGAATTTCCGGGCCGGCGATGGAGCGGCCGGTGACGCCGAGGTCCTTGCCCTCGACCTTGAAGCCGCCCTGGATGTCGTCGGCCGTCACGCTGCCGTAATCGTTGATCACGTCGACCGGGCCTTTAATCCCGGCCAGGACGATATCGCAATGGCTGCCGCGGATCTTTGCCGCCGCCGCCCGGGTCAGGCGGATCGTCTCATAGGAGCTTCCGATCTCGGCATCGCCCTGGATGTCCGCGGCCGTGACGTCCGAATGCGAGGCGCTGATCGTCAGCTTTTTGGCCGCCTTCTCGGCCCGCACCGAGCCGTAGGTGTTATCGACGAGGAGGTCCCCCTGGACGTTCTGGACGATCACTTGCCCGTGGGGGACGTCGATGCGGCAATCGCTCTGGACTCCGTCCACGGCGACGTCCTCATAGGAAGTACGCAGGACCAGCCCGCCCGCGACGGCGGAGGCGGAGATGCGGCCGTGCGTATTGATCAGCTCGGCCGTTCCCGTCCCCCTGGCCTTGACCGGGCCGTAGGCGTTCTTGACCAGCACCGGCGTTCCCGCCGGAACGATGATTTTAAAATCGGTCTCGAAGTTCTTTCTCTTGAAGTCATCGCGGTTGGTCGAAAGGACGAGCCGGTCGCCCTCGCGATTGACGATCATCTTCAACCCGTCGGACACGGCCTGGGCGGCGGCCTTGTCCTTGCGCCAAACGTGTTTGCGGAAAAGGACGGTCACCGGGCCGGTCCCGGAGGCCTCGATCTCCACCGCCCCGTGGCTGTTGCGGACGTCCAGGCGGGCCGGGATGGGGGCCGGGATTTCTTGGGTGTTTTCGAAGACGAACTCCTCGCCCCGGCTGCCGAAGAATCCGTCCCAGCCGTCCCATTCGAAATTCAAGCGGCCGGTCTGGGCGTAGTAAAGGAAGACGCCGCCGAGGATGATCAGCAGCGCCAGAAAGACCTCCCGGGCCCGCATGGTCAGTCCTGTTTGGGGGCGGCCGGGGGGGGGACCGGTTCGTTCCGGTCCTTGGGCTTCTGCAGCCCGTCGATGAGCTTCTGGGCGCCCCAAAGGATGAGGATGAGCGGCCAGAACTTCCAGGCGTAGTCCCAAACCTCGATATTGAGGACGTTCTGGAGGAGGAAGACGACGCCGACGGCGATCAGAATCAAGCCCCAAACGAGGGGGTCGTGGCGGCGGTGCGGATGTTCGTGACGAGACATGGTCGGTCTCCTTTCAATCTTTCTTGCGGGAATAGTCGAAGATCATCTTCAGGCCGATGACGATGACGATGACGGGCCAGAAGTCCCAGATCCGGTCGATGGCGATGACGTCGAAGTTGGCCAGGAGAAAGAGCGCGCCGAGGGCGATGAGCAGCACTCCCCAGAACGCCGATCCGTACGGCACGGTCCGGGCCGGAGCCGATTCCCTGGCCGGCGCGCCGAGGCCGGCTTCCTGTCCCGCCGCGAGTTCGTTCAGGGCCTTGCGGTTGAGGGCGTTGGCCGTTTGGACGGCTTCAATGATCTGGTAGATGTAGAACGCGGCGAAGACGAGGGGAAGGAAAGGATGCGGCCCGTGGGGCATCATGGTGATGGCCCCGGCGAAGATGAGGAAGAAGATCAGGGCCTTGGGCGCTTCGCCGTTGTAGAGCTGGCCGGCGCCGGGGAAGAATCCGGAAAGGATCCCGGCAGCGGCCGGCGATTTGGGCGGGCGATTTTGGATGTAGATCTTGTCGGTCATGGTTGTGCCTCCGTTTTATTCGTTTTCAATCCTCGCCGCGACCCAGGGGATTGATGTCCTTGGCCGAGGCGAATACGCCGTTGGCGAATTCACCGAGCCGGTCGGTGAGCGAACCGGCCTTGACGTAGAGTTTTTCGATGGAGCTGATGCCCCGGTGGAACTGCAGGCTGATCGTTCGGTTGATGGCCCCCTTGTCCGGGCTGACCGTATAGACGGAGAAAAGCATCAGGAAGCCCGTGGCCGCAGCCAGGACGGGCTGCAGGGCGGGCTTGAAGAGGAAGTCGAGGCTCACACGGGCGCGCTTGGGGCGGCCGGGGATGGCGGCCAGTTTCGCCTTCAAGTCATTGCTCAGCTCGACCTCGGGGAAGGCGGCGAACGATTCGACGGCCGAGCGCAGGAGGACGAGCAGGGCGGAACAATCCGGACAGGCGGCGAGATGCGCTTCGACCTCCGATCGCTCGTTCGGCGAAAGATCGCCGTCGAGATAGGGGGACAGCAGGTCCTGGATTCGTTCACATCTCATGGTCGCCCTCCTTGGCGTCCCTGAGGATCCGGGCCAGCTGGAGCCGGCCGCGGTTGACCCGGGATTTGACCGTTCCCACCGGGACGCCGGTGATCTCGGCCGCTTCCTCGTATTTCTTGCCCTGGATTTCCTTGAGGATGACGGCCATGCGGATGTCGGCGGGAAGTTTGTTCAAGCCGCTCCAGAGGAGCTTGCGGGTCTCCTCCTCGGCCAGTCCGTGTTCGGGGTTGTCCGCACCGGCCAGGGTCGGCAGATGGTCCTCGAAATCGTCGCGGCTTCTCTTCTCCCACTTGGTCCGGCGATATTCGTCGATCAGGTAGTTCTTGGCCAGGGTCAGAAGCCAGGCCGTGAAATTCTTGCCGAATTCGTACTTGTCCAGGGAGCGATAGAGCTTGACGAAGATGTCCTGGGTCAGGTCTTCCGATTCTTGGTAACTGCCGGTGAACTGGAAGGCCATGTTGAAGACCTTCTTGGAGTAGACATTCACCAGCATGTTCCAGGCTCCTTCCTTGCCGTCCAGGCAATCTCGTATGATCGCTTCCAAGTTCAATCACCATTCCTATAGACGAGATGCGGGTTGCCGGAGTTCCGTAAACGCCCTGGAAAAAACTTTTCTTCTTTCCTGGAAGGGAGGGAGGCCGGCGGAAAGGCGAGGAGGGGAGCATGAGCTCGCCGAGCGGATTGGGATGGGCTCAAAATAAGATTTACTAAGCCGGGCGGAATAGAGTTGACCCCGGATGTCTTTGTCGCCCGGCTAGTACTCGGGGAGCAGTAAGGATTATGTAACATATTTACTGCTCCCCGTAGTAACTCTATTATAATCAACGATAAATTGGCGATCATTCAAGAGACCGGCGCGCCGGAAGACGTGCGGCGAGGACACGCGAGTAGACTGTATCTCCTTTAGAATTAACGACCTGAATATCGATTTGGGCGTCTCTGACCGCCGCCTTGACGACGGCTTCCTGGGGGAAGCCCAGGACAGAAAAATCGTTCCTTCCGGCCGCCGGCTCCACCCGGAAAAGGCGGTGATAATGCCCCGCCAGAACCGCATCGATCCCGCTTTCGTTGAGGATCGGCCCCCAAAGCCGGCGGGAGGAACGGGGCATGAGCACCTCGCAGAGGAAGTCTGCGCCCATAAGTATCAGAATCGGCGGGGCCGGTCAATGCGGCCCGATTGTCGGAGAGTCCCGAAAATCGGGCTTCGGCAAGGGAGGGAGGCAATCCGAAAAATCCGCCATTTTCAGAATTTCCGTGTTTCGCTTCAATCAAAATGTTCAACGGTTTAAACGCGCGCGGATTGACTTTGGCCATATTACGATTATACTATAGGAACATAGTATTAATAGCGAAAAAGGAGATCACCATGCGCGATTTTCGCTCTGTCGACAAGGTTTTCAACGGAAAGCCGACCTTGGAGGGCGCCGGGGTCCGCCTTCACCGCGTTTTCGGATACCATGAGCTGCCGCAGTTCGATCCTTTTCTGATGCTGGATGATTTCGGCTCGTCCGACCCGGATGATTATATGTCCGGATTTCCCTGGCATCCCCATCGGGGGATCGAGACGGTCACCTATATGCTCCATGGGAGCGTCGCCCATGGAGACAGCCTGGGCAATTCCGGGATCATCCGGGATGGGCAGATCCAATGGATGACCGCCGGCGGCGGCATCATCCACCAGGAGATGCCCGAGCGTCAGCCCGATTATCTGCGCGGGCTGCAGCTTTGGGTGAATCTGCCGCGCCGCGACAAGATGATGGCGCCGCGCTATCGGGACATCGCCCGCGACGCCTGCCCGTCCGTACAGACAAAGTCGGGGGCGGAGGTCCGAATCATCGCCGGACGCTTCGGAAACGCCCGCGGTCCGGTCAAGGATATCGTCATCGATCCGGGTTATCTGGATGTCCGCGTCCCGGCCGGGGCCTGCTTCGAGCACGCCCTGCCGAAAGGCCACACCGTGTTTGCCTACGTCGTGGAAGGGGCGGGAACGTTCGATTCCCGGAAGGAATCGCTTCCCGCAGGACGTTTGGCCCTTTTTGGCGAAGGCGATGCAGTTTCGGTCTCGGCCGGACCGGAGGGCGTTCGTTTCATCTTCGTCTCCGGTCAGCCGATCGGCGAACCCATCGCTTGGGGCGGGCCGATCGTCATGAACACGCAGGTCGAACTGGATCAGGCGTTCCGCGAATATGCCGACGGAACATTCATCAAAAAGTGAGTGTCCCGTTCCGGGGCCGTTCGTGATCAGTCCGGCTTTTTAATCGCCCGGGTTTCCGCGGCCAGGATGTTTTCCAATTCGCGGACCGCCCCGGCCGGGACGTCGCGTTCGATCGCCAGTCCCGCTCGCGCCGAGCGGAAATCATTGCCGGTGACGACGATGTCGCGCGTTTTTTCGCCGGCGATGCCCAGAAAAACCAGGGTCCCGGGCAAGGCCCGGCAATTCCGGATGACGGCATTGTCCGTCTGCCTGAGAATCACGGCCGGCAGGACGCGCGGGCTTTCCGGCCGGGCCGGCCTAGCTTCCACGCCGTCCAACGTCAGGCCCTGGACTCCATCCAGGACCAGGGCGCTCTCCCATCCCGCGAACGCGGGAGTGTCCCAAAAAATCTCGACGTTGCGGAGCTTGAGGTTGCGGGCCTGCCTGAAGGTCAATGCGCTGACCGTTTTATCATAGGGGGCGGCGGGATCGTGGGCTACGAACAGCTTGACGTTGTCCAGGGTGATCCCGTCCAGCCAGCTGTCGGGGTGGCCGTTGCAGATGCTGGCGCCTTTGCCGTGGGCGATGATGTTGCGCAGGAGGACGTTGCGGATGATGCCGGCCGGGTGGTCGTCCTCCTTCTTCGCGCTCGCGTGCACCTCGCTCCGTTTCTTGATGTTGAAGTGGAGCGGCTCGCCGTCGCCCCACCAGAACCAGTCGGAGCGGACGCAGTCGATGGTCAGGTCAGAGATGACGATGTTCTCGACGATGCCGCCGTCGAAGTTCATGAAGGCCAGGCCGCGGTTGGAGTCGGTGATGACGCAGTTGGTGATGGTCACGTTGCGGACGGCGTTCATGTTGCCGTCGCAGAACTTGATGGCGCTCGAGGCCGAGGACAGGCGGCAGTTGGTGACGGTGATGTTCTCGCAGGGCAAAGCCGGGCCGAACCAGTTCATGGAGTAGAAGACGAGAGCGTCGTCGCCCGTCTCGATCGTGGAATTGGCAATGCGGACGTCCTTGCAGCCGTCCGGATCGATGCCGTCGGCCCAGACGCCGTCCTTGAGGCTGGAGCGGATATAGACGCCGTCGATGACGACGCGCTCGCAGCCGTACATGCGGACGGTCCAGGAGGGGGAATCGATGAAGTTGAGGCCGCTGATCCGGACGTCCTGGCAGCGGGCGAAGAGGACCAGATGGCCGAATTGATCGTCCTTGGGGAAGGAGCGGGTCAGGGGCTTACCCAGCTTCTCCATCTCCACCTGATTGGGATAGATGAAATCGTCGTGGTGGTCGCCCTTGGGCCGGTACACGTAGGCGGCCTGGCCGTTGATCGTTCCCCGGCCGTCCAGGGTGATGTTCGCCGCGTCTTCGGCGTAGAACAAGGCGTCCTTGTCGAAAGCCGCCTTGACTTTGATCGAATAGAGAGTCGCTCCCGACTCGAGGAAGATCCGGACATGGCTGCGCAGATGGATCGTCCCGGTTGAATATTCGCCGGCCGGAACGGCGACTGTCCCGCCGCCGGCTAAGGCGCAGGCGTCCACCGCTTTTTGGATGGCGGCTTGGGCGCTGTCTTTTTTAAGCCCCGTCGCGCCGAAATCCCGGACGTTGAAAGTTTTCTCGGCGGGGGGAGCGGCGGGGACGAAAAAGGCGTAGGCGTAGGCGTAGGCGCCGGCGGCCAAGACGAAGAGAGCCGTGAGCACGGGGACGACGAGCGGTTTTCGGATATTGGGCATGCGAATCTCCTTATTCGATCCCTTCTATCTTTTTTAAGGCGGGGGGAATTGTCAATCGAATTTCGAGGACCAGCGCCTCGAAGAGCAGCGGAATGTAGACGCGACCCCATTCTCTTGTTACTAAGCCGGGCGGAATATAGTTGACCCCGGATGTCTTTGTCGCCCGGCTAGTACTCGGGGAGCAGTAAGGATTATGTAACATATTTACTGCTCCCCGTAGTAACATGGAGGGGATGGTCGACCTGTCGTTTCTCCGCGAGCTGCTGATCGTCCTGGCCGCCGCCGTGGCGGTCATCCTTCTCAGCCGGAAATTCAAGCTTCCCGCCGTGACCGGTTTCGTCCTCACCGGGATCCTCATCGGCCCGTCCGGCTTGGCCCTGGTGCGGAACAGCGCAGGCATCAGCCTTTTGGCCGAAATCGGCATCGTCATGCTCCTGTTCACGATCGGCCTGGAATTTAGCCTGCGCCGCCTTCGCCCCATGCGCCGGTATTTTATTTGGGGCGGATTGCTCCAAGCCGTTTTAACGACTTCCTCCGCCGCCGCGCTTCTGGTTGTCTTGGGCGCCGCTTGGGGCGCGGCCATCCTTGGCGGTTTCCTCGTTTCCTTGAGCAGCACGGCCGTCGTCCTTAAGATCCTGAACGACCGCAACGAGGTCGACGCGCCGCACGGCCACGCCGCGCTGGGCATCCTCCTCTTTCAGGATCTGGCCTTCGTCCCTATGCTGGCCGTCATTCCCCTTCTGGCCGGGGGAGGAGGCGGGGGCGCCGGGCCGCTGGCCGTCCGATTCGGCCTGAGCCTGGCCGCCATCCTGGCCGGTTTTGCCGTCGCCCGTTATGCCGTGCCCTTTTTGCTCGACCGCATCGTCCGGACCAGGATCCGCGAGATTTTCGTCATGTCTTCGCTCCTTCTGTGCCTGGCCATGGCCATGGCCACTTCGGCGCTGGGCCTCTCGCTGGCGTTGGGCGCCTTCCTGGCCGGGCTGGCGATCTCGGAGTCCCCTTACAGCCACCAGGTCGTGTCCGACATTCTGCCGTTCAAGAGCGTCTTCAACAGTCTCTTCTTCATATCCGTCGGATTGCTTCTCGATTTGGGTTCGTTGGGGGACTTCATTCCCTGGGTCGCCGTCCTGATCGGCGCCATCATCCTGCTCAAGATCGCCACCGGCTTTTTAGCCGTCTGGCCCGTTTCGCGCAGTCCGCGCATCGCCTTCTCGACCGGCATCAACCTGGCCCAGGTCGGGGAGTTCTCCTTCGTCCTGGCCGGGGTCGGCCGGGCCCAAGGCCTGCTGACCGACCGGGCCTTCCAGGCTTTCTTGGCCGCCTCGATCTTCACCCTGCTCCTGACGCCGTTCCTGATGAACGCCTGGCCCCGCCTGCTGGACCGTTTCGGACGGCGGCCGGACGCCGCGGCGCCCAGAGGCGCGCCCGTCGCTGGCCTGGAAGGTCATGTCGTCATCGCCGGGTATGGACTCAACGGCCAGAATCTGGCCCGCGTCCTTAAGGAAGCGGGGATCCCGTTCATCATCCTCGACCTCAACCCGGAGAGCGTGTCCGAAGCCGCGGCCAAGGGGGAGCGTGTTCTCTTCGGCGACGTCTCCAGCCCGCTCATTCTCCGCCAGGCCGGGATCGAGAAGGCCAAGGTCCTGGCTTTCGCCATTTCCGATCCGACGTCGACGCGCCGCGGCGTGCGCATCGCCCGCCTCCTCAGCCCGCGCGTTTTCATCATCGTCCGCACCCGCTACGCCAAGGAAATCGATGACCTGTATGCCCTGGGCGCGGACGCGGTCATCCCCGAAGAATTCGAAACGTCGATCGAGATTTTCTCCCGGGCCCTCGAAGAATATCACGTCCCCAAGAACGTCATCGACGCTCAGGCCAAAATCATCCGCAGCGAACGCTACGGTCTGCTGCGGGATGCGGCCGGCGTGCGGCCGTCCATGGAGAAAATCGCCGACCTGCTGACGGCGGGAACGGCCGAGACGTTCTATGTCGGGAAAGGCTGCGGCGCGGCCGGGCGGACGCTTAAGGAGATCGATCTGCGTGCGGCCACGGGGGCCACGGTCATCGCCGTCGTCCGGGGCGAAGAATCGTTCGTCGGTCCGGCCGCCGATTTTCGTCTCGAGGTAGGCGACACGCTCGTCTGCGTCGCCAGTCACGCGGCCATGGACGCCGCTTTCGCCTATCTCGGGACCTGTGCCTCCAAGGGGCCGGGCGGCTGGCCGCTCGGCCGAAAGGACCCCGTCCCATGAAATGGTACGAGAATTTTTTCGACGGCGTGGCCATGGACTTTTGGAAGGCGGGCGTGTCCCCTGAGTGGACCCGGGCCGAAGTCGGCTTTCTCTGGGACGCCCTGGCGCTCAAACCGGGCGCGGCCGTGCTCGATGTTCCCTGCGGTTTAGGGCGCCACGCCGCGGCCTTGGCCGCCCGCGGCGTGCGGGTCAAGGGGTTCGACATCAGCGGCCTCTGCGTCCGCGAGGTCAACGAGATCGCCCGCCGCGACAATCTTCCGATCGAAGCCGCCCAGGCCGACCTGGCCAAGGCCGAATTCGGGGGGCCGTACGACGGCGCTTATTGCCTGGGCAACAGCTTCGGCTATCTCGACGACCCGGACATGGCCTCTTTTTGCGGCCGCGTCGCCGCCGCCCTCCGTCCCGGCGGTAAGTTCGTCGTCAACACGGCCATGGCCGCGGAAAGCCTGATTCCGGATTTCCGGGAGCGCGAGTGGATGATCGCCGGAGACATCACCGTTCTTCTGGAAAACGAGTACGACGCCGCGCGCAGCGTCCTGGTGACCCATTACACGTTCATGCGGGGAGGCCGCACGGAAAAGAGGGCCTCCGAGCATCGCGTTTACACGGTGGCCGAGATCAGGCGCCTGCTGGAGGAGAACGGGTTTGGCGTCCGCGATTTGTTCGGATCGCCCTTCGGCGCGGCCGAAAAAACGGCCTTCAAATTCGGCGATTCCCAGCTTTACCTCGTCGCCCAAAAGGCCTGACCGCGGTCCGCCTCCCCGACGCGGCCGTCAATGTCCGTGGCGGTGGTGAATGTCCGGCCAATGGGCGTGGCTGTGATCGATTTCCTCGTGGACGTGTTCGTGGACGTGCGGGCCGTCGAGCGCCGCTCGTCCGTCGTGGGAATGGGCATGATGGCCGTCGGCATGGGCGTGGGGATGGGCATGGACGAGCCGCTCGTGGCGGTGGCCGTGGGCATGCTTCTCGAGCAGGATGATGGAAACGCCCGCGGCCATCAGCAGGAGGCCGGGCGCCATGGCCCAGCGCGGCGATTCGCTCAGAATGAATATCGAAGCGGCCGCCCCGATGAACGGCGCGACGCTGAAAAACGCACCGGCCCTGAACGCGCCCAACCCGGCCAAGGCCCGGATATAGAGAACGAGACTCAGTCCATAGCTGAAGGCGCCCAGGAGAAGCCCGCTCACGACCGGGACCCAGCCCGACCAACGGCGGCCCAGAGCCAAGGCCAGAAGAACCGAAAATGCCCCCGCGGCCAGGCCCTTGATCCGGGCGATGCGGACCGCGTCCTTGTCGGCGATGGCGCGGGTGAAATTGTTGTCCGCGCCCCAGGCGGCCATGGCCAGAAGGACGAGGAGCGCGCCGGACCAGGCGAACGAACCCGTGGCCGGATCCCAAGCCAGAAATATCCCCGCCGCCGTCATGGCACCCAGGGCCAGCCAGAGGCGGAGGCCGGCGTTCTCCCCGAAGACGAGCACCGCGATCAGTGCGGTCATCAGCCCCTCGAGGTTGAGGAGAAGCGAGGCGGAAAAGCCGCTCGTCCGGAGAAGGCCCAGGAGCAGGGCGATCGGACCGATGATCCCCCCGCAGACGATGGACCCGGCCAGCCAGGGGATATCGCGCCGGGAGAGAGGGGCTGAATGCAGCGCGGCCGCGGGGCGGATCAGGCGCCGAACCGCCGAGAAGACAGTCAAGCCCAGAAACGCGCCGAGGTAGAGCAATCCGGCCAGGAAAAGGGGATCGATGTCCCGCAGAAGCCGCTTGGCGAGCGGCGCGCTCAGGCCGAAAAGAACCGCCGCAAGCAGAACGGAGAGGAACGGCCGGAGTTCCAAATCAAACCGGCCTGGCTTGGACTTTCAAGTCCCCGCAGGAAATGCCGCGGGGGTTGAAGCACTTGTTGCAGGAGACGCAGGAGGACCTGGAGATCTCTCCGAGGCGGAAGCGCCGGATGAGATGCGGTTCGCGGATGAGCGGGCGGCTGAGCGAGATCAAATCGACTTTTCCATCGCGGACGAAACGCTCCATTACGGCGAAGGTCCGGTTCCCCCCGAGACCGAAAACGGGGATCTTGACCGCGGCTTTGATGAGGGCGGCGGCCGGGACGAAGTAGCCTTCGTCCTCCTCCGCCCGCAGGCCCTTCCACATCGAGCCGCGGCCTGCCTCGGCTGTGCCGCCGCTGACTTCCACGCCGTCCAATCCCGCGGCTTCCAGCAGGCCGGCGATTTCCACACTTTCTTCAGGGTGCAGCCCCGCGGGCAGGAAATCGTCCGAGTTGAGCTTGGCGATGAGGGGGAATCGGGGATAAGCCGATTTGATCGCCCGGATGATCTCGATGACGATCCTGGCCCGTTTGGCGGTCGTACCCCCCCAGTCGTCGTTCCGGCGGTTGGTATGGGGCGAGAGAAAACTGCTCAACAGATATCCGTGGGCGACGTGGAGCTGGATCCCATCGAAACCGGCTTCGAAGGCCCGTCTCGCCGCCTGGACGAATCCATCCATGATGCGCCCGACGTCTCCGGCGGTGGCTTCGCGCGGCGTCAGTTTGACCGTCGGCTCGAAGACGGCCGACGGGGCGACGGGCGTCCCGGCGATCAAGCTTATTTTGGTCTGGCGGCCGGCGTGGGCGAGCTGGGCGAAAATCCGGGTCGGAAAATCATGGACCGCTTGCGGGAGAGTTTTCAATCCGGGGACGAAGCGGTCGTCGAAGATGCCGGTCTGACGCGGGCTGGCCTTGCCCTCGGCCAGGACGTTGAAATGCCCCGAGATGAGGAGCCCGATTTCTCCTTCGGCCAGGTTCCGGTAGAGCGCCGCAAGGCGCGGGGTGACCGTACCGTCCTCCCCGGCAAGAAATTCGTGGGTCGCCGAACGGACAAACCGGTTGGGGATGGTTAGGGTTCCGATTTTAACGGGCGTAAAGAGGATCGATCCGGAGCGGTCGACGGGCATAGCTGGTTTCCTACGAAAAGATATATCGAATTTTGTTTTTCAGCTCATTTTCCTATAATCTTGTTGTAGATGCAACGCCTTAGCGCCTCTTTCGGTTTAATCAATTGAGCATGGACGAACACCAATTGATCGCCCTGGTCAAGGAGGGCGACCAGTCCGCCTTCGCCCAGATCGTCTGCGTTTATAAGGACAAGATCGTGAATTTTTTGTTTCAGTTGACCGGCGATTACCAGAAAGCCGTCGATCTCTCCCAGGAGACTTTTCTGCGGGTCTATTTTAAGGCCGACAAATACCGCCCCATCGCTCCGCTCTCCTCCTGGATCTATGCCATCGCCGCCAACCTGGCCAGAACCGACATCAAGAAACGCAAACGGATGGCGCTGGTCTCGCTGGAGGAGCTGCCTCCATCCGTGACCGTCAGCACGCCCAGCGGGGAGGCCTTGGATTCCGGACTTTCGGCCAATCTAAAGGACGCCCTGGAAGGGCTCCATCCCCGCTACCGGATCCCCATCGTCCTCAAGGATGTCGAGGGCTATTCCCAGGAAGAGATCGCCCGGATCATCAACCGGCCGGTGGGGACGGTTAAGGCCCGCATCAGCCGGGGCCGGGCCATGCTAAAAATCAAGCTGGAACGGGCGCGCCTGGATTCCAAACCACTGCCCAAAACGGAGATGCTCGATGAACGACTCTGACCTGCTGAAACGCCTGCCCCGCGTCGCCGCCCCGGCCGATTTCGAGGACCGCGTCCGGGCGGGACTTCAGGCCCGCCTACGGGACCTGCCTGGGCGGCGCCGGGCCCGGACTTTCCGTTGGGTGACGGCCGGGACGGCGGCCGGGATGCTGGCCCTTTTCGCCGGCCTCAACCTATTTGTACTGCGCGGCCCGTCGTCGGCCGCCGTGTCGGCGTCGCGGGCGGGGATCGACGCTTCGTCCCGCATGATCGCCCTCAATGAACCCGTCAATTACCGCCACGAGGTCCGGACGGCTTCGTACGAACCCGGGACGGTTTATATCCTCGAACAAGTCTCCGACGCTTCCCATACTCTCTACAAGTATTAAGGAGGTTTCTTCCATGAAGGTTCCATTCAAAGCGCTCACGCTTTTCGCCGCCGCTCTCGCTCTCGCCGGCGCGGCCCAGGCCGCGACCGGAAAGGCGGCGATGATCGACGACAAAAAGATCGAGGACATCACCCGTCTGACGGCGCCCTCGGTCGTCCGGGTCGAGGCCCGCGACGGCATCCGCAAGGTGGCCACGGGTGTGGTCCTGGACAAAGACGGCTTCATCGCCACGACGGCCCTCATCTCGCCGGGCGACGAGGAGATCCGGGTCACGACGGACGAAGGCAAGTCGTTCAAGGCCGAGTTCAAAGGATTTGACACCCAGACCGGAATCGCTCTCCTCCAGGTCAAGGACAAGGGCCTGACGCCCATCGCTATGGGCAAGTCGGCCGACATGAAGCCCGGCGCCTGGATCGGCGTCGTCGGGCTCTCGCCCGAGGCGACGCCGGCGGTGACGCAGGGCATCGTCAGTTCCGTTTCGCCGACCGGCCTGCGGCTCAACGTCTGGGTCGTCCCCGGCTCGAGCGGCAGCCCCGTGGTCAACGGGGACGGCCGGATGGTCGGGCTCCTGCGCGGGACCTACACGGACGAGCAGCCCGTCCTCTTCGAGTTCCGTGAACGGACCACGGTCGGATCCGGCTTCGCCTTCAGCCGCGGCGAGGGGCCCTCGGCGGGTTTGGCCTTGGCCGTCCCCATGGACGTCGTCGCCTCGGTCGCGGCCGACATCAAAAAGAACGGCAAGGTGCTGCGCGGCTGGCTGGGCGTCTCAACCGGCGATCTCGACGGGAAGATCGTCATCGCCGGGGTCGAACCCAAAAGCCCGGCCGACCTGGCCAAGCTGAAGGAAGACGACGTTATTCTCAAGATCGACGGAAAGGACCAAACCACCGGCCAGGGCCTGACCCAGGAGGTCCGTTCCCGCAAGCCGGGTGCGGAAGTCACGCTCAAGATCGAGCGTGACGGCAAGCCCTTGGACGTCAAGGTAAAGCTGGGTGAATACAGCGAGGACAACGCCAAACGCGAACTGGAGATCCGGTTCCCCAACCTCTTCCCGCAGATTCTGCCGCGCCCGCCGAAGTCCGGCACTCCGCCGCCCGCCAAATCGCCGTTCGAGACGTTCCGCTGGGAGAAACGTAAATTCATCGACACAACTTTGCAGCCGATGAACAAAGAGTTGGCCGAAGCCTGGGGCGCCAAGGACGGCTACGGCCTCCTGGTGGTCGCCCTGGGCGAGGAAGGCCCGGCCAGGAAGGCCGGCCTCAAGGTGGGCGATATCATCCTCAAGGCCGACGGCAAGAAAGTCGAAGAGGTCGCCGATCTGAGCGGCCTCCTCCAGGACAAGAAAAAAGGCGACAAGGTCAAGCTCGATGTCGTGCGGGACAAAAAGGCCCTGACCATCGAGGTCCCCGTAGCCGAGGACGAGAAGAGCAGCACGGCGGTCATCCGCGGTCCGGAAGATTGGACCGCCCTGATGCAAGAACGATCGGCCAAGACACAGGCCCAGATCGATAAGATGATTCAGGACTACCGGAAGCATGAGATCATTGAACCGCAGGACGATTACCGGCGGAAACGTCAATGGGAACTTCAGAAAGGCTTGTCCGACGAGCTGATAAAAAAAATGAAAGAAAAGACCAGTCCGAGTCCGGATCTACTTACTACGGGGAGCAGTAAATATATTACATAATCCTTACTGCTCCCCGAGTACTAGCCGGGCGACAAAGACATCCGGGGTCAACTATATTCCGCCCGGCTTAGTAAAATAATGACGGGTGATCGGATGCTTTATTTCATTTGAATGGAAGCCGGGACTTGTTCCCGTCGGGGTCGGGCGTGAGCCCGGCCCCTTTTTTTTATAGATCGGACCAGCGGTCCAGATAATCCTCAAGCTCGTCCGGCGTGAGCCGCGGCCGTTCAAAAAATCCGCGTCCCAGACGCTGGCGGACGGCTTCGTAGAGGATGATGCCCACCGAGACGGACAGGTTGAGGCTTTGGACCATGCCGAACATGGGAATCTTGATCTTGGCATCGGCCCGGGCCAGCGCCTGGGGCGAGATGCCGATGTGTTCGCCCCCGAAAACGATCGCCGTCGGCCTGGTGAAATCGTAGTGCGTATAAGGAACCGCGTCATCGCCCAGATGGGTGACGGCGACGGCGAATCCGTCGGCGCGCAGGCGGTCGAGGCATTCTTCCGTCGTCCGGTGGAAGTGCAGGTTCAGCCATTTGTCCGCCTTGGTGGTGATGGCATTGTTGATGGGCAGGGGAGCATCGCCCGAGCCGATGACGTCGATGTCGAGCAGGCCCGCCGCGTCGCAGGTCCGCAGCACGGCGCTGGCGTTGTGGGGATTGACGACCCGCTCCAGGACGATGCGAAGGTCGGGCTGGCGGCAGGACAGGACGCGGTTGACCTTGGCCAGGCGTTCGGGAGTCGGCATGGCCGGACTATATCAAAAAAGGAGCATTTTGGCGACGAGCAGGGCCCAGACGAACGCCGTTCCCAGGAGCGCCCGCTGCTCCCGGTTCTTCCTGTAGAGAGCCCAGCGGAAACGCCTTTCGTCCTCGCCCGGAGAAGGCCGCAGGCGGGGGAAAAAGAGGGGCACTCTTCGGGTGTAATTCGCGTATGCGGCGGGGAAGAGGCGCCTCATCCGCTCTCGTTCCTCGATGATGACGGGAGGATAGAAGAGGCCGAAGTAAAGGAAAAATAGGGCCGCGCCCCACATGGAATTCGTGGCTGCGGCGATGCCGATGCCCAGGACGAAGTTTCCCAGGTAGAGAGGGTTTCGGGTATGCCGATAAGGACCGCTGATGGCCAGCTTCTTTTCCTTTTGAATGTGGCCGGAGGCCCAGGCCCGGATGAGGAGTCCGACCGCGGCGACGGCCAGCCCGACGGCCAGCGACCGCCAGGTCGAACGGGCCGCCAGGAACACCCCGATCACGAGGAGCGGACCGACGCGGACGCGCAGTCCGTAGAGCGTATTGATGATCTTGGATTCAGACATGTTCGGCCAGCGCCTGGAGGACCCGTTCCGAAACCTCGTCCGCGGTGACGGCCTTCAGGCAAGCCAGCGACTCGCAGCCCCGCTTGTAGCAGAGGCTGCAATCGATCTCGTGATAGATGGCCCGGTCCCGGGCCAGGAACGGCCCGTTGCGGCGGGGATTGGTCGGACCGAAAATCCCGACCACCGGGACGGCCAGGGCGCAGGCCGCCTGCAGGGCGAAAGTATCGCCGCTGACCAGGAGCGCGGACTCGCCGATGAGGGCCATGGTCTCCTGGAGGGAGAGGAACGGGACAAACGGCACGCCCGTCGCTTCCCGGATCTCCGCCGCGACGGCCCGCTCGTTCTCGGTGCCCCAGAGAAGCAGGGGAAAGACGCCCAGCGGGGCGACGGCCTCGAGGACGGCGCTCCAGCGGTCGGGGAACCAGCGCTTGGAGGGCCAGGCGGCGCCGACGTTGAACAAAACGATCCGGCGGGACTCGTCCCAGCCGAGCTCCCGGGCCTTGTCCCGGATCGCGCGCCGCTTCTCCTCGGGGATGCGCAGGGGAAATTCTAGCATCGTGTCCCGGATCCCCAACGGCTCCAGCAGGTGGATGTTTTTGCGGATGACGTGATCGGTCTCCGGGAATTCCGCGGCCTGTCGGGTATAGAAAAAACGGCTCACCGGTTCGCGCAGGTTCTTCTTGTGGAAGCCGATCCGCGCGCGGGACCGTGATTCCAGGGCGATCATCCCGGATTTGAACAAGCCTTGAAAATCGAGCGCGGTTTGTTCGCGTCCCCGGAGAATTTTGATCCAGCCCGGCTCGTCGGTGACGATGAGTCCGTTCAATCCCTCCACCCACTCCAGGATTTCCCGGCCCTTGCGGCCGACCACCCAACGGATCTCGGCCTGCGGGCGGTGCTTGCGCAGAACGGCCAGCGCGGGGAGCGTGTGGACGATGTCGCCCAGTGAGCTGGTCCGGATGATGAGGAAGCGCTCCATGGGCTCAGCGTCCGCGCGGCGCCGCCGCGCCGGCGTCCTTCATTTTGGCCAGGATCCTGGGGATGACCTCCGAAGTGGAGCGGATCTTGGGACCGCCGGCGATGGCGATCCGGCCGCCGTAGCCGCGGACGGTGGCGCGCTCCGGAACGGTCTTTTTCGAATAATCCGAACCCTTGGCGTGTACGTCGGGTCTCAGGGCCAGGAGGATGCGCTCGACGTTGGGTTCGTCGAAAACGGTGACGTAGTCGACGCCTTCGAAGGCCCCGATGATCTCCGCCCGCTCGTCCTGGGGGAGGATGGGCCGGCCTGCGCCCTTGAGCCGGCGCACCGACAGGTCGCTGTTGAGCGCCACGAGCAGGACGTCGCCGCAGGCCTTGGCCGCCCGCAAATAGCGGACGTGCCCGGCATGGAGGAGATCGAAGCCGCCGTTGGCGAGGACGATGGTCCGGCCTTTTTTTCGTTCGCGGGCGACGATCCGGACCAGCTGGGGCAGAGTCTTAAGCTTGCTCACGATTCGGAAGCGATGGCCTGTTTGAGCTCGCGCGGCGAGACGACGGCCGCGCCCTTCTTCATGACCACGATCCCGCCGGCGTAATTGGCCAGGCGGGCGGCATCCCGGGGGTCCGCGCCGCAGGCCAGAGCGGCGGTGAAGACGCTGATGACCGTGTCGCCGGCCCCGGTCACGTCGACGATGTCCGTCGGCCCGCTGACCGGCAGGAGGAAAGGAGGCCGGCCTTTTTCGAAAAGGGCCATGCCTTTCGAGCCCCGGGTGATGAGCAGGGCGGGGGAGCGCAGCTTCTTCAACAAGGCCGCGCCGGCCTTGCGGACCGCGCCCTCCTCGCCGCCCAAGGGCCGCTTGAGGGCTTCCTCGACTTCGGGCTCATTGGGCGTGGCGATCGTCACGCCCGGAAATTGGAGGAGCCGGAACCGCGAATCCAGGGAGACCGGCTTGCCGGATTTTTTGAAGGCCGCGAGGGCGGCGGGGAAGAGGTCGGTTTTGACCGTGGCATAGTGGTAGTCGGAAATGAGAAGCGCATCGCAGTCGCGGGCGGCCCGGGCCAGGGCTTGGGCGAGCTTCTTGGTCAAGCCGCTCGTTTCCGGGACCCGGCCTTCGCGATCGATGCGCAGGATCTGCTGTTTCTTGGTGTTCTCCTCGCCGGCCAGAATGCGCGTCTTGAGGGGCGTGGGGTATTTCGGATCGGCGATCAGGGGGCCCGCGTCGATCCCGTGGGCGGCCAAGATGTTCCGCACGGTGCGACCCGATTCGTCGTCGCCCAGAACGCTTATGGCCGTGGTTTCCACGCCCAGCGCCTGAAGATTGAGCAAGGTGTTCCCCGCGCCGCCCAGGGCAAATTCTTTTTTCTGGTAGGACAGGATCAGAACGGGCGCTTCGCGCGAGATCCGCCGGGTGAATCCGTAGATGTACTCATCGAGAATGATGTCTCCCCAAA
>Ga0315275_10000468_pt1 | contig 33431 bp, 30 predicted proteins | sample YL17G03_0_MG_FD_205557 | JGI IMG/M metagenome (GOLD analysis project Ga0315275, IMG submission 205557) | Sediment microbial communities from Yellowstone Lake, YNP, Wyoming, USA - YL17G03_0 | ecosystem: Environmental > Aquatic > Freshwater > Lake > Sediment | place: USA: Wyoming | collected...
GCTCTCCAGGCGCTTCCGCCAGCCGGCCAACGAGGCTTGAATGAACTCCTCACGGGTCACGGGAACCCACGGCACAGCGCCCGTGCGGCTGATGGGCAGAAGCTCGCAGTCGAGCTCCCCGCGGTAGATGGGAAGGCCGTTCACCTCACCCTTGCGCGTCGGTTCGTAGAAGTGCTCGCCCGCGTACCGTTCAAGTCCACTCGTGGGCTTGTTGACGTGCACCTGCACCCCCACCGTCGCCTCGAAACGGAATCGCGACCCTCCGGCCCTTGGCTTCGCCAGCGCCGGATAGAACCACAGCGTTCCCCCGCCTCGTGCGGGCCCACGGCCCGCGCCGGACTGCGTGCCGTCTGCCCACCAGTGACCGTCGATCGACATTCCCTTTGGCGAGCGGAAGACGGGCAGGGCGCGCAGGAGGTCACGCAGCGTCTCGAGGTTGTTCCCGAAGGCGGCGGCCTCGGTGGCCGTGAGGTCTTGCTGAGACGGCGTGGGCTGGTGGACGGTGATCGTCGCGGTCCCGGGCAGGTCGGGTTGGTACAAGCCCTGCCCCGAAACGGCGGCCACCAGGAGCAGCGGGCACATGACACATGTGTGAGCGATGAGGCGAAGGATGCGACACCTCCAGGCAGGTGATGACGGTGGTCGAGCGCTGCGCAACGGCTCACGATACCACGTCCCTGCCGGGCGTGATTCTCGCGGCAAACCCCGGAAACCGGCCACACGCGCCGCTGCATCTGGCGAAGCCGGCAGGGATGAGAAGGACTCAGGAGTTTGGCTGGGAGGCAGGGATTCGAACCCCGATAACGTGGTTCAGAGCCACAAAGACCGACTTGGGTGTTGCCGGGCGTAGTCGGAACCTGTCGGACTTGCAGAGTGAATCCGCGACTGTCGTCCGATGGTGAATGGTGGAGTCAGACGGTTTCGTGCGCAGAGTTTCAAGTTTCTTTCAAGTGCCGGACCAGTCGCCAAGTCTCCACCGACCTGCGATGGTAGACTTTGCACCCGCGCCCCGCCCCCAGGATCCACCGGAGTACTCCTGGTAGAGACTGCTGGGTTTCTTGTCTGCCGCGGGAATGCCCTCGGCCCCATCGTCGCCGGTGCGGCTGTCGGTGCGGTCGGCTATCGCGCCATGTTTCGTGCCGCCGCGGTCTCCGCCATCGTCACGGCGCTCGCGTTCTGGCGGCTTTCTCGCAAGTGGGAGTCCGTGCCCAACCCCGCGACGACCGGTTGAGCGCTCAGCGTCCACTCGTACTCCAGGGAGGCGACATTCATGCGCACATGGACAGTACTCGCGGCGATGGGCCTGCTGATGGCCGGTGCCCAGGAGGCCGCAGCCCAGATGTTCACCTTCGACGCGGATCCGGCGGGCCAGGCCCCTCACGGCTTCACGTGCGGCCTGACCGGCCGCGGGAAGACCGGCGTCTGGGTCGTCAAAGCCGACGCGTCGGCGCCGAGCGCGCCGAACGTGCTCGCGCAGGTCGATCCTGACGCCACGGACTACCGGTTTCCAGTCTGCGTGGTTGACGGGATCTCAGCGGTGAACGTGGACCTCAGCGTGAGGTTCAAACCCGTCAGCGGGGCCGTCGATCAGGCGGCAGGCCTCGTCTGGCGCTACAAAGACGTCAACAACTACTACATTGTCCGGGCGAATGCGGATGAGAACAACGTGACGCTCTACAAGGTCGAGGGCGGCAAGCGAATCAGCCTCGCGCCGAAGGGCACGCCGTCCTCCACTTACGGCAAGAGCGCGCCCGTGAAGTCCGGCCAGTGGGGCATGCTCCGCGTGGTGGCGAACGGCTCGCTGTTCCAGGTCTACTACAACGGCCAGCCGCTCTACGACGTCGAGGACGCCACGTTGACCGGAGCCGGCTCCGTCGGAGTCTGGACCAAGGCTGATTCGGTGACGTATTTCGACGACCTCCAGATTGCCGTCAAGTAGCGCGGGAGGTGCCGGTACGCGGATGCGCCAGCGCGTGGACTGGCACTCATTGGATCGGGAGGAATCTATGCGGCTCTCGTGGTGTGCGACGCTGCTGGCCGTCGGCGTGATGCAAACGGCTGCTGGTCAAGGCCCGCTCGTGCTGACGCAGTCCATCGACCTGCCGGCCGTTGAAGGCCGCATCGATCACCTGGCGCTCGACGCCGCGCGGCACCAGTTGTTCGTGGCCGCGCTCGGCAACAACACGGTCGAGGTGCTGGACCTCGAAAAAGGCGTACGGATGGCGAGCCTCGCTGGCTTCCCCGAACCGCAGGGCATCGTCGCGCTGCCGGATCTGAACCTCGTGGCTGTGGCGAACGGCCAGTCGGGAGACCTTCGCCTGCTGGACATGGCCACCCGGCAGCTCAGGAAGACGATCCCCCTCTCCGAGGACGCGGACAACGTCCGCTACGATGAGGTCGCCAGGCGGCTCTATGTCGCCCATGGAAGCGGCGCCATCTCCGCGATTGATGCCGCATCGGGCCGGGTGCTGGGAGAGGTTCGCCTCGGCGGTCATCCGGAGTCCTTCCAGCTGGAACGTGCCGGCACACGCATCTTTGTCAACGTGCCGAATGCGAAGCACGTCGCGGTTATCGATCGCCGCGAGATGAAGGTGGTGGCCACGTGGCCGATTACCGGCGCCGAGTCAAACTACCCGATGGCGCTGGACGAGGAAGGCCATCGACTCTTCGTGGGCTGCCGCCGGCCCGCCAGGGTGCTGGTGTTCGACACTGGCTCTGGCCGCCAGGTCGGCACGTTCGACATTTCTGGCGACACCGACGACCTCTTCTATGACGCTGCGCGAAAGCGGCTCTACATCAGCTGCGGGGACGGGTTCCTGGACGTCTTTCAGCAGCAGGACCTCGGCCGTTTCACGCGCATCGCCCAGGTGGCCACGGCGGCCGGCGCTCGCACGTCGCTGTTCGTACCCGAGCAGCACCGCCTCTATCTCGCCGTCCCCCATCGCGGGGGCCAGAAGGCCGAGATTCGCGTCTACGAACTGCTGAAGTGAGCCAGACAACATAGGGAGACGACCATGCGACGAACGGCGGATTCACGTCTGTGCCGGGCGCTGACGCTCCTGTGGGTGCTGACGGCTGGGCTGACGGCGTCAGCGCGGCAGGCGCCCCCTGAATACCAGGCGGTACTAACGGCGCTTGGGAGAACCGGGGACTTCAAGGACGCGGTGCTGAAGATCAGCCTTCCGCGCACCGATCTCTCTATGACGGTGGCTGGTGTGGCGCTGCCGACGCCGTTTGGATTCAGCGGGTGGATCGCGATGACGCGGGGCGATGGCGGCATGGATGTGATGATGGGAGACTTGGTCCTGACCGAAGACCAGGTGAACCCCGTGATGTCCGCGCTCCTCGACAACAACCTCGAAGTCACCGCCCTGCACAATCACTTCTTCTGGGAGCAGCCGCGTGTGTTCTACATGCACCTCCACGGCCACGGTCTCACGGCCGACCTCGCGCGGCGCGTGAAGCCGGCACTCGATCTTCTCGGCAAGGCCACGGCGGCGTCGAGCGGCGCGTCAACGGGCGCGGCGGCCGGCGGGGGCGGAGTCAAGGTCACGCCGGAACTGGCGGCGACAGCGGTTGGGTACGCCGGCGACCAGCTTGGCAGCGTCTACAAGATCACCGTCGGCCGGCCAGACATCACGTTGATGGAAATGGGCGCCCCGATCGGCGTGCGTATGGGACTGAATACGTGGGCGGCGTTTGCCGGCAGCGACGAGGACGCGGTGGTGGCCGGCGACGTGGCGATGCTGGAAGACGAGGTCACGCCCGTGTTGAAGGCCCTGCGCGCGGCGGGCCTGGACATCGTCGCCATCCATCACCATATGACGGGTTCGCGACCGGTGGTCATCTTCCTGCACTACTGGGGCCGGGGACCGGCCCTGAAGCTGGCCCAGGGCGTGCGCGCGGCGCTCGACGTCCTCGGCCGGCACGGCCGCGCCCCGATGAGTCCGTGAATCGACGCGAGATAACGTGGAGTCGGGGTAAGTTTGGCTGGGTGTCCGGGACGATCTCCGCAACTGGGTTATTGAGAACGCCGCCTGAGTGCGACATGACAACAGCGCGGACGCCCCGGATGGCGAGGGTTTTGCCGAGAGGTAGAGGGCCTGCTCGGCATCATCGCCGTTTCACCTGGCACGTCCGGCATCGCCGTCATCTGGCCGCCGCTCGACGATGCCGGCAACAGCGTGCGGGCGCAGAGGGAGATCGCCGACATTTCGAACGCGCTCGGCGGCAACGCCTGCACGGCGACGGTCATATGGGGTAGCATGTGGCGCGTCGGTGAATCGGCCGCGCAGCGAGCGTCGGATTGGGGTTCATGCGGGAGGCCACCACGCGCAGTCTCCGGGTTACGTGGGTGCTCGCGGGGTGCACGCTCGCCGTGCTCGTTGCGGCGGCGCCGGGCGCCCTGCGCGACGCCTGGGAGCGAGGCGGCATCTACCTGTTTTCCTGGGAGTTCCTCGAGGACCTGCCGCGCCGTCTGACCGGCCCCGGCCGGTTCCGGTTCGTCCTCCAGCCGCTTGTCGCGATCCTGCTCGGGGTTCGTGCTGGTCACGGCGATGCGCGGGCGGGCCGGCCGCCGTACATCCTTGCGGTAATCGCCCACGCGCAGCATCGTCGCCAGATGCTCGCCGAGACCGCGCGCGGGCTGGCCAACATTGTGCTGTTCGGCATCCTTCTCGACGCTGTCGCTCAGTGGCTCATTCTCGGGGTGGCGCACCCGGGCGCCGCCCTCGTCGTCGGTCCTGTCCTGATTGGGTTGCCCTACGCGTTCGCCCGCGCGGTCAGCAATCGCATCTCTCGGCTGAGGGGTCGCTGAGGGCGCTTCCTGAGGCTGCTGAGCCAACTCCCGACGACTGTCCAAGTCTGCCCGCTCGCGGCGATGCTGGCGTGATCGGTGGCGGTGCAAGCGCAGACTGAGCAGCCCGCAGATCATCACGGCGCTCGTGACCAGGGTGCGCGGCGTCAACCTTCTGCGGGCGGCTAATTGTCGCCGCTCAGCGAGATGCCCAAAGGAATGGAGAAGGGCGAGATAGTGGATGCGTAAAATAACGAAATACGATACTTTACAAATATGAAGTCTTGGAAGCCCCGCCTGAAAGCCCGGCAATATGTCGAAACCCTGGCCGCGACGGGCCACTACCACTTCGACTCGGTTGAGGCCCAGTCTGCGCTCGGCGTTTCTGTCGCTGCCGCCAAGCTCGCGCTGAACCGGCTCGCGAAACAGAAGCTCATCGCCTCGCCGGCGCGAGGTTTCTACGTGGTGGTCCCGCCGGAATACCGAGGACTAGGCAGCCTTCCTGCGGACCAGTTCATCCCCGCGCTGATGAAGCGCCGTGGTCTTCCGTACTATGCGGGCCTGCTCTCGGCGGCGCAGTATCACGGCGCCGCGCATCAGCGCCCACAGCAGTTCCAGGTCTTCCTTGACCGGCAGCGCCGCCCTCTCGTCTGCGGGATGGTACGCGTCGCATTCATGGTCCGCAAACACCTTCGCGACGTCCCCGTCCAGAGTTTCAACACCCCGCGCGGCACGGTGCTGGTCTCCACGCCGGAAGCGACGGCGCTGGATCTCGTCGGCTACCAGCATCGGGCAGGCGGCCTCGATCAGGTCGCCACGGTTCTCTGCGAACTTGCTGAGCGGATCAACTCCGAGAGACTGGCCGCCGCCGCCGCCGCCGCCCCCATCGCGTGGGCGCAACGGCTCGGCTACTTGCTTGAGCATGTGGGCGCCAGCGAAAAGGCGGTGGCTCTCGGAGCCTACGTGCGCACGCACGCACACGAGTCAACAGCGCTTGTGCCTGGCGAGCCGCACGAGCATACCCCGCGTCATGACGACTGGAAGCTCTACATCAATTCGGTCGTGGAGGCGGAGCTGTGATCCCGCGCGATTACATCACGGAATGGCGGGCGGAGGCGCCGTGGGTACAGGACTTTCAGATCGAGCAGGACCTCGTCATCAGCCGCGCGATCGTTGACCTCTTCTCGCATCCGATCCTGCAGGACGCGCTCGCCTTCCGCGGCGGGACCGCGCTGTACAAACTTCATTTCAAGCCCGCCGCGCGCTATTCCGAGGACGTCGATCTCGTGCAGACCAGAGCCGAGCCGGCAGGCCCGATGATGCATGCGGTGCGAGGCATGCTCGATCCCTGGTTAGGGAAGCCAAAATGGAAACAGACTGATGGCCGTGTGACCTTCGTCTATCGTTTCGACTCCGAAGATACGCCCCCGATTCCGCTCCGGCTCAAAGTCGAGATCAACACGTGCGAACACTTCTGCGTGTACGGTGTGAAGCAGGTCCCCTTCGGCGTCGCGTCACGTTGGTTCCACGGCTCGTGCACGATCCAGAGCTACGACCTCGACGAGTTGCTCGGCACGAAGCTTCGTGCGCTCTATCAGCGCAAGCAGGGCCGGGATCTGTTCGATCTGGCAACCGCACTCAAGGACCCACGGGTGGACCCCGCGCGAATCGTGACCGCGTTCTCCGGATACATGGACCGGGAAGGTCACACGGTCACCCGGGCGCAGTTTGAGGAGAACTTCGCGCTGAAGACGCGCGATCCGCAGTTCATGGCAGACATCCGCCCGCTCCTGGCGGCAGGATACCAGTGGGACCCCGAAGCGGCCGCGCCGCTCGTCTCGTCGCGCCTCATCGAGCGTCTGCCTGGCGATGCCTGGAAAAGAGACCTATAGGGCGAGGAGCGGCATGAAGCTCCGATTCAGCCGGTGGGCCACGTAGTTCGACACCTCCACGACGCCGTCGAACGGGACTCCGGGCGCCTTCTCCAGCTCGAACAGCAGAAGGTCGGACAGCGACGACTGCGTGCCCACGATCTGCGACGAAAGGACCCCCTCCCGGCGAACGTAGGCGTAGAGCAACAACTGGGGATCCGGCAGGAGAGTGGTGATGCTGTTGAGCCCGCCCAACGCCAACGTTGCCCTTTCGAGCAGGCGCTGCCGACTACCGTTCAGCTCCAAAGGAGGGTGCGGCGGCAGAGGGTCCGGGACGAACGCGGAGACCTCCTGTCCCCCCCACGAGGGTTACTTCGCAGCGGCCGGTGTTGCCTCGCTGCATCGGGCGCAGTGCTTTAGGTTGTTGACAAGGGGGCCCTGTTACTAGACGATTCGACCGATTTTACTAGCATGGCCGACTCCCCGGGCGGCAGCATCTCTAGGAGCGTGTCCGAGTATTCCTCCGGACACGCTCCTGGTGGCACGTGTTGGGCGCCGAACAGGAAACCCCGACGCATGGCTCCAGAGAGATGTCGCATAGGCTATTGCGGTGACTGGGCCGAGTTCACTCGGGAATTCGCCCGCCGACGGCCGGGCATTTGGGTCAAGCCGACCCAGCCTCGGCGCTCAACGCGTGCCCTTCTAGGAGCCCGTCCACTGGATACTCAGACGGGCTCCTAGGGAAGCGGTGCAGGCCACCCCTCGAGCAAAGGGCGAGCCGGTCCATCTCAACTCGACTTGCTCGCGGCACATCCGTTGAGCTCAAAGAACCCCTTGCCTTCCAGGTACTACCAAAGTAGTATTGGCCGCCCCACGGCCCATCGCTAGACTTGTTCTATCGAGGAGGAGCGAAGGTGCTTGAAGCCCACGGCCTGAGCGACGTCGGGCACGCCCGCAAGACAAATGAAGACAGCTTCATCAGCGACACAGCCCTGCAGCTGTTCGTCGTCGCAGACGGGATGGGCGGGCACTCCGCGGGTGAAGTTGCGTCCAGTCTCGCGGTGGACGCGATCGCCGGCTTCATACGCCGCACCGAAGGGGACGGGGACGTTTCCTGGCCGTACGGCATCGAACCGCGTCTCTCGTTCTCGGGCAATCGCCTCCGGACGGCAGCCCACCTCGCGAATCGGCGCGTGTTCCGCGCCGCGGAGCGCCACGATGAATACACCGGGATGGGGACGACGATTGTCGGCGCGCTCATCTCAGGGAGGCGCCTCGCGGTGGCGAACGCGGGCGACAGCCGGCTCTACCTGTTCGCCGATGGCCGGCTCACCCAGCTCACACACGACGACACCTGGGCCGCAACGGTGCTTGCCGCGCAGGGGAATTCCGGCCCTGCTGGGCGTCCCTCGTCATCGATGCGCCACGTGCTGACGAACGTTCTGGGCGCGCGCGAGGAGGTGGACGTGCACGTGAGCGAACACGACCTCAGCGGCGGCGAGATGATCCTGTTGTGTTCGGATGGCCTGCACGGCGTGCTCGACGACAGCACCCTGCAGATGATGTTGAGCGCCGGCGGAACGCCCGTGGAGATCGTGCCGCAACTGATCGAAACGGCGCTGACGCGAGGTGCCAAGGACAACATCACGGCCGTTTTGGCTCGCTACGACGGAGAGTAGCCGTGGACGCTGAACGGCCCGCGTCGCCCCGCAGCCTTCCGCCCAGCATAGGCCGGTACCGCATCCAGGGCCGTCTGGGTAAGGGTGCGATGGGCGTCGTCTACTCCGGCTACGACGACATGATGGAGCGCTCCGTCGCCATCAAAGTCATGATGGCGGATCTCGAGGAGGATCCGGAGACGAGCGTGCGATTCTATCGCGAGGCGCGTTCAGCGGGACAACTGGCCCACCCGAACGTCATCACGATCTTCGACATGGGGGAGGACAACGGCCGGCTGTTCATCGTGATGGAACTGCTCGAAGGGGAGACGCTGAACAAGTATCTGGAGCGCCTTGAGGCCGCCGACGTCGAAAGCAAGATCGACCTGATGATCCAGATCTGCGAAGGGCTTGCCGCAGCGCACTCGCGCGGCATCTTCCATCGCGACGTCAAGCCGGCCAACCTTTTGGTCCGGCCCAATGGCGACCTGAAGATCGTCGACTTCGGCATCGCGCGGCTCGCCTCCTCCAACATGACCGCCAGCGGTCTCATCGTCGGCACGCCCGACTACATGTCGCCGGAGCAGGCGTGCGGGCACGAGGTCGATCAGCGGTCGGACATCTTCTCGTCCGGCGCCGTGTTCTATTTGATGCTGACGGGGCGCAAACCGTTCGCAGCCCCTGGCTTGGCCGCGGTGCTGGCGAAGGTCCAGAGCGAAGATCCGCTGCCGATTCGCGAGACCGAAGCCCCCGCCCCGCTCGCGCGGCTGGTCATGAAGGCGCTCTCGAAGAATCCCGACGACCGGTACCAGTCGTGCGGACACATGGCCGCTGAGCTCCAGAGTCTGAAGCGCGATCTCGGAATCGAGGCGAGACAGTGGATCGGAGATTGCAACCGGCGGCTGCAGTTGCTCGAATCCCTGGCGAATCAGCGCCGCACGTTGATTGACGCGCTGGACGTCGTTCCCGCGCCGGCCGATCTCGAAGCGAGGCGCGTCGAGCTGCTTGGACGCCGCGCATCGCTGACGGAGCCGTACCCGCGGAGCGTGGTCGCGGATCTGCTCGCCGAGGTCGAGAAAGTCCACACGGCGTCCGTCGAAGACGTCGACAAGTGGCAACGCGCGCTGCAGGCGGTCGAAGACGGATCGCGTGCCGCTGCGGAGGGCCGGGCCCGCGAGGCGATCGCGCACTTCGAGCTGGCGCTCCGCATTGAACCCGCGTCGAAGCGTGCGTCGGCCGAAGCGGACCGCTGGCGTCGCACGATTGCCGAGCAGCGTGCGATTGACGACCGCGCAGAGGCCCTGCTCGATGAGGCCCGAAAGGCCGCCGCCGCGAAACAATGGCAGGCTGCCGTGGTCTTGTGCAACGACGCCCTCATGCTCGACAGCCGTGCCGAAGAGGCAACGGCGCTGAAGCGCAAGGCCGTAGAAGCGATCGAAGCGGAGGCGCGGGAGCGCCGGGTCGAGTGCGAGCAGGCCCTCGGCAGAGCGGAGACGCACCGGCGCAGTAAGCGTTTCAAAGAAGCGATGCTCGAACTCGAGCGGGCCCGTGGCCTCAGTCCGAACGCGGCGGAGCTGCACGCGTTGGAAGATCGTCTCAGAGAGTCGATCGCGCAGACGGAGCGCGAGACCCAGCTGACGCAGGAGGCCGCGGCGGCGATCGCTGCCGCCCACCGGGCGTTTTCGAGGGGCCAACGGGATCAGGCGATTGCGGATCTCCGATCGTTTCACGCGAGCGCACCTGAAGCGACGATCGCCGCCGAAATCAGCCGGCTCGAAGCTGAGGCGAAGCGCATTGCGGCCGCAGAACAGCGCGCCGCCGAGGCCGCGGAGCACGCGAACGCCGCTGAAGCCGCGCTGGCCGCAGGCAATCCTCGGCAGGCCGTGGACCTGGCCGCCCGCGCGCTGGCGATTGATGCGGGCCACCTCCTCGCGCGCAAGGTCTCGGGGCTCGCGGGCGCGGAGCTGAGGCAGCAGGCCGAAACAAAGGCCCGCGCGGCGAGAGCGGCGCAGCAGATCGAGGAGGCGAAGCAGCAGGCGGCCCGTGGCAAGTTCCAGAAGGCACGAGCGCTCGTGTCGGCGGCGGCGGACCTGAATCCTGCCGACAGCCAGCACAAGCACGTCCTCGCGTGGATCCAGGAGGAGGAGGCGCGCGCCGCGGCAGAGGCCGAGCGTCAACGTGTCGCGAAACAGCGCGCGAAGGCTGTGGCGCCGATCCTGGAACGCGCCCGCGCCGCGGAGGCGCAGCGCGATTACGAGCGCGCCGCGTGGACTGCCGAAAACGCGCTCGCGGTCGATCTGGACTGCGGCGAAGCGAAAGAGATCCTGCGGCGCGCCAAAGAGCAGCTGGCAGCGCGACCCGAACTCGCGGACGACACGGCCGATCTCACGAACGGCACCGGCCGGCTCGGCGATCCCGACGACACCGTGTCGTTGACACGCCCGACCGGGCTCTGGGGGCGCGTCACGGGCCTGTTCAGGAGCTGGACACAGCGAGAAGGGGCCGCGGCGCGCGAGAAGCGGCAGACAGATGAGTCGCAGCGCGTGAAGACACCACCCGAGTGACAAAAGGGGCAAACACGTGGCCAAGCTACTGATCTTCCGCGGCGAAGCGATGCATGCGGAGGTTGAGCTGACCGACAAGACCGTCCGCGTCGGCCGCAGCCCGGAGGACGACATCGTCCTCCCGGATCCCAGCAAGGGCGTTTCGCGTACCCACGCCGAGATCCGCTTCGAGGGGGGGCGTTACGTCCTGGTGGATCACCAGAGTCAGAACGGCATTTGGGTTGCCGGATCGCGAGTGGCTTCCGTCGCGCTGGAGAGCGGCGTCGTCGCGAGCGTTGGTCCGTACCGCCTGATGATGGAGGCGCCGCCCGCGGCCGAGCCGGTGCCCGCCGCGGACGCGCAGACCGAGATGATCCCGCGGTCGCAACCTCCGACCGGGCCGCCGCTCGCGAACGACGGTCGAGTCCCCGGGAAACCGGCACCGCGGCCGCGCGTCCCTGACCCGCCGAAGGTGCGTCGCTGGTACGAACAGCCGCGCGGGTGGGCCGTCATTGGCGCCGCCGTATTGCTGATCGCGGCGTCGGGGTTTGCCGCGTACATGTTGCTGCAGAAGCCGCGGCCGACCTTTGATCTCGCTGTGGCGAGAGCAATGGTCGACGGCGGAAACTGCCAGCAGGCTATGGTCGAACACATCGATCCGGCGCTGCTCGCGAACCCGAACGACACGACGGCGTTGGAACTGAGACGCAAATGCACGGCGCCTCCGCCGGCACCGGAGCCGCCGGTGGTGCCGCCGCCCCCGACCGCCACGCAACAGCTGGACGAAGCCGAGACGTTGATTGCAGCAACGGACTGTCCAAAGGCGCTCGATAAGATCAACGAGGTGCTTGCCACCGACCCGAACAACGAGCGAGCAAAGGAGCTGGCTGCAAGAGCGAATGCCTGCATCACTCCACCACCCCCGGTGCCGCAGATCCCGACCGACCCCCTGGCGGTAGGGCGGCCACCCTCAGAAGGGGGGCTCGACCCCTTGCCGAAAGAGCTGCAGAAGGATTACCAGAGGCGAGTGGACGCGATGCGGGCGCGGTACGACAATGCGGTTTCCATGCTCCAGAAACGCGCGTACGTGCAAGCTGCTAGAGAATTCGAACAAGTCCGCAAAGAGGTGCCCAACGGGTACTTGGAGTTGGCCCAGCGACTGGACGCTGCGCGTAGCGGCCTCAAGGACGACGCGAAACGCAGTTTCGACGCCGCGCGGGCGGCGGAAGACCGCGGCGACTTTGACACCGCCACTGCTGGGTATGTCCGCGCGCACGAGCTGGATCCGAGCATCCAAATCGACCTCCCAATGCAGCGGACGGCGGACCAGAAGCTCCTGCTTGGCAGAAGAAAATGCAGCGAAGGGCAGCTGGAGTACTCGTACGGGACCAATCCTGCAGCGGCCGTCGCGGCGTTCCAGGAGGTCATGAAGTTGCTGCCGCCGTCCGACCCTTGCTACGCGATAGCCAAGGACCGACTGGAGAAGTTGCGTAAGTAGCCTCGTATTCCGGAGCAGAACATGAATCTCAAGATCGCACGATTGTGCCTGCTGGTGCTTGCCTGCCTGATTCGATTCGAGTACGCGGGAGCGCAAGAGGCGCCAGACGCGTGGTATGGCCGTCAGGCCAAGCCAAAGAACATCGACAATCCCAGGATCTTCCCAGGCGCTTTCTCTATCGAACTGCCAAAGGACTGGCAGCTCGTGCCTGGCCACACGGGAACTGTCTTTTCGGTCGCGGAGAAGACCAGACAATCGGAGGCGGGGGCGCTCATTACGCTCGAATACATGCGGCTGCAGGCCCCGCTGGACCCGGAACTCATTGCTGGAGCGAGCGAGAGGGAGCTGAAGGAAGTGCAGGCTCGGGAATTGAGCGGCAAGCAGTTCACGAGCCAGGTAAAGAAGGGAGCGGTCGGGCCGTTCATCGTCATCCAGTACAACCGGCCAGGGCTGTCGGGGAGGGATGACCACGTGGTTCAGTATTCGATGCCAACAGGGACGACGATGTACCGGCTGATTTGTATTGCTCCCGTGGCGGCGCTGGAGAAGTACAGACCTGTATTCGCGCACGTCGCCGCGTCCTTCACACCGGTCAGACCTGGCGGTAGTTGATTAACCTCGACATCCGGCCGACACGGATCACATTACGAGCGGCGTACTACGGCGCGGCTGTCCTGGAAACCGTGGCCACCCGAAATCACCGACGGGTTTCTGCCTTCTCTGGATTCCGCACGGCCGGGACGGCATGCGGCACGAGGTGAAATGCCGAAGCCGTGGGCCCTGGTGTAGCACACTCGTCGAAGGTGCTGCGCGGGGCGCAGCCCGCCGCAAGGTCCGGCGGTTGGTGTGTGCCGCTGGCGTCTGACCGGATGATCTAAGCGAGCCGGCTGACGAGCTGCGTTCGGGAATCCACGCCGATTTTGTCGAAGATGCGCGTGAGGTGCCGTTTGGCCGTCGTCGTCGCGATGCCGAGCATCGACGCGATCACCGGGTTCGGGTAGCCGCGCAGCACCAATTCCGCGACCTCCGCCTCTCGCGGCGTAAGCCCATATCGACGGGCGAACGCCTCACGCTCGATGCCGAGTTCGCGGACGCTTACCGCGATATGGGGATTGCCGGTACCAGTTTCGATCGGCAGCGCGTGGACGTACAGCGGCTCGCCTCGAGCGTCCGTCAGCAGAGTCACGGCCGCTGGCCGAGGCGCGACGGGGTCGAGCTCCCCAATCCGCAGCAGGTGGTCCCGGAGCATGACGACCAGGTCAGCCTGGTACTCCCTCTGAAGCCGCGCGCGGAGCCTGACCGCCGCTGGATTCTGGTAGACGATCCGCGTGCGGTCAAACACGAACACCGCCAGGCGCAGTCCGTGCACGATTGCGGCGAAATCGACCGCCGGCGCGTCCGCCATGGGTGCATCATGCCACCAGACGCGATCGATGGATCGAGAATAACGTGCGCCGGCCCGCCCACCCGCTCGTCCCGCTTCTCAGCGCTGTTCCAAGAACTTGAGCGGGCTGTCGAACTGAAACCCGAAGAGCCTCGGGTTCTCGCCGATCACAGCCGCCGAGACGATGTAGAACACGTAATTGTAGGTCTCGAGCGGCAGCCGATCCCTGTGCTTCGCGAGGAGCTTCCAGAAGTTGCGTTCTCTCGGGTCGGCGGGCATCGTCCGCAGCAGATCGATGACGCGATGCTCGCCCCAGTTGTACGATGCCATCACGAGCAGGCCCGACGCCTGTGCGTCCGTGGCGTAGATGTCCTTCACGTATCTCGCCGCGGCTGCCGTGGCCTTCTCCCAGTTGAATCGATCGTCGTCTGGATCCGGCCGCGGCACCGATTGGAGCGGTCCGATCTTCAGGCCGTAAGTGCGCCCTGTTTCGGGAATGAACTGCCACATGCCCTTGGCGTAACCCCAGCGCGTCGGCGGCCCGCTGCGGAAGGCATCGAAGCTGCTCTCCTGCATGGCGAGGTAGAAGTACTGGGGCGGAAGATCCCGAGCGATGAACGCCGCGGCGATCTTCTGTGGATACCCGAGGTCCTGCGCAAGCTTCACCGCGCGCGCGAACCGACCAGTGGACTGCCACATCCCTATGTAGCGCGTGATCTCCCGGACATAGTCCGGCGGCGCAGCCACGTCGCATTCGCCGAACATGCGCGTGACGCGAAGGATTAGCCTCTCCTTCTCGTTCAGCTTTCGATCGTACAACCCCGCGACGTAGCTCTCGTACTCGCTCTCCATCTGGCGGCGCTGGGCCATGTACTGGGCCACCTGCTGATGATCCGGTGCGTGACCCGACTGTGCCATCCTCTGCTCGAGTTGGGCGAATTGGACGTCCACCACCTTCATAGCGTAGAAGAAACCCTGCGCGTGCTTTTCCTGCTCGCTGATGAGCCGATACTCGTACAAGGCGTAGCCGGCTGCGCACAGCGCCACCAGCGCGACCGCGGCGATTATCACTCTCTGTCTGCGCCTTTGCTGCTCCTGGATGTTCCGGAACGCCTTCCGGATCATCAGCGTTCGCCCGCCGGCGGGTTCATCGCTTTCCGATTCGAAGTAGCGCCGGGCGTAGGCGTCCAGCAGCGTGTTCTCGTCGGTGGTCGGCTCCGCGCGTTCTGCAGGCGGCGCCTCTGCCGGCGTTGCTGGATCGATCTGCAGCATGGGGCCGTCCGCACCCAGGGTGATCGTGACACCTTCCCCTATCGGTGCGGCGTCGACGCGCTCTCCGTCAGCGAACACCCCGTTGCTGCTCTGCAGATCGCGAATGATCCACTGTCCGCGTAGTCGCAACACTTCCGCGTGGCGGCGGCTGACGTGGACGTGGTCGAGCTGAATCTCGCATCCTGGTTCGCGCCCGATGAAGAAGGAATTGGAGAAGCCAAGGACCCGCCCGTCCGGCAGGCGGACGACGAGTGCCGATACCTCCGACGCGCGCGGTGGTTCAGTTCCTCGCATCGGCTTCTCCGGCGGCGACCTGATAGATCCGTTCCGGATAACCCTGGTATACCAGCCGCCAGGTCACGGGCGGGTGAGCCAGGCAGGGTAGACGTCTGAGGGTCTCCAGGATGATCGGCGCCCTCCCCTGCCACCCTGGATTGGAGTGCGTGAGGATGATGCCCTCCTGAATCTGCTCGCACCTTTCATAGACGGCAAAGGGTACCATTTTGACCCGCTCCGATCCGAGTGGGTTCATCCAGAAGTCGAAGAAGCACAAATCCCCCGGATCCGCGACGATGGTCCGCGTCCCCTCGGGTAAGTGCTCGCGAATCCTGACGTACGTGCCCTTGATTCGATGGAAGCCCCCGAACGCAATCTGCTCACCCTTCCAGTTGAACCAGGAGTGGACCGCCAGTGCGAGGACGCCCATCGACCACACAACTCGTCGTACCCGGGCGCTGCTCGCGGTGCGGATGGCCTCACCTGTGAGGAAGCACCCGGCAACGATCGCGAACATCGCTCCGGGGGCGTACACCACCAGGTGCCGCGACAGACGATGCATCGGCACCAGGTGCGTCAAGCTCTGGGATCCACACTGGTGGTATAGCAGCGGCCAGAGCAGCCAGACGACAGCGACCGCGAATCCGGCACGTGCGCGTCGATCCGCTCGTCCTCTCAGGACCCCGAGCGCGAGGGCCCCGATCGCCAGGAACGCGACCGCCCAGCAGAACAGGAGGCCGTGATACGCCTGATCCTGATTCAATTCCCCCCAGCCACCTCGCAGCCACCACGTCACCGGCGCCAAGAGGCTGAACGGGATCGTTCCGGGATCCGTGTTCAACCCGGCCCGCGCGATCGACTCCACGGTTCCATAATGCCGGTCGACGACATGGAAACGAAGCAGGAAGTCACCTGCACCGCGGAGGTACGCAACTCCCTCCGCTACGCTCACCAGCGCCCAGCCTGCGGCATACGCGGCGCAGTCAATCGCGGCGACTCCAGACCGCCTGCCTGCCCAGATTGTCGAGCAGGCGAGCACCGCAGCTGCTCCGACGGGCAAGAGCAGGACATCGTTCGCCCTGATGAGATGACATACGCCCATCGCGATGCCCGCGCCTACCAGAATCCCCCGGCGCTGCGACTCGGGACGAACGTAGGCTGCGGCGACCAACAGGACCGAAAAACTCACCCAGCCCGACTGCAGAGCGTCCGGCATGACGACCGTCGAGAAGAATATGTCCCCCGGATGCGTGGCATAGAGAAATGCGGCCAGCAGGCCGTACGACCGGCCAAAAAGGATCCGGGCCGAACCGGCAATCGAAAGCAGGCCGGCGAGCGAGCACGCGAGCGGCCAGAGTGCGAGCGCGACTTCGCGCTTACCCAGGATCCAGATCGGAAGTGCCACGGGGAGGTAGGTACCGACGTTCAGCCCGTTGACGTGATTCCGGGCGTGGTAATTCCCGAGGGCGATCCAGATGGCGTCGGTGACATAGCCCGGAGCGTCTTCGGTGTAGTAGCCGTTCCAGTAGACGACCCGCAGCGCCAGCCAGAGTGAGACGATCAGCAGCAAGGCGAGCCTGAATCTCACGGTACTCATCACGGGGCACCGTCTGCCGCGGGGGCGCCTGTTGAGCGGACGGATGGCCTCGAGCCGGACGCTACGGGGCGACCGGCCTGACGGTGATCGGCTGGGACGATGTGGCCTTCCGGCCCGCATCGTCTGTGACCGTGAGGGTGACGAGGTAGATGCCTGACGGCGTGTAGTCGTGCGTGGTCTTGATGCCGCTCTTCGCTTCCCCGTCGCCGAAGTCCCAGTCGTAGCGGACGATGGTGCGTCCGGTGCCGGGCGTCGATCCGGAGGCGTCGAAGTTCACGACCTGCAGCACCTGCGGCGTGATCGGCGAGAAGGTGAACGATGCGACGGTCGACGCGGGTATCGTCGACGTCGTCGTGGTGGTGGTCGTGGTCGTCGTCGTGGTCTCGGTGATCTTCACGACCCCGGGGCCGACGGGTGTCTGGCTCTGACATCCCGGCGCGAGCACGGCAAGCAACGGTGCGGCGAGCAACAGCTTACGCATGGCTACAGGGTCAAGTTGATGCCTACCACGGGAGTGACCGTGGCGTGCAGACCGTTATTCTTCAGCGTGACGATCGCGTTCAGCGACAGCAGCATCTTGCCGATGAGATTCACCTTGACGCCCGGAACGAGCAGCGCCTTGCTGATGCCCTTGGACGAGGCGACCAGCGACTGCGTAGACGTGATGCCGGACGTGCCCGTGGCGGGAGTGACAGGGCCCAGAACGACCTGGCCGCCGCCCAGGATCTGCTGTCCCAGGAACTCCACCAGCAATGTCACCTTGGGCGCCGCCTCGACTTCGACGCCGCCCGCATACTGGAACTGGTGCCGTACAGAGACCGTCTCACCGGGACTGCCGGCTGCGTCGACGCTATCGCTCCAGTAATCGAAGCCCCCGGAGCCGTGAAACCGGAGCCGGCCACGGCCGCCGGACGCCACGGCCGAGACGAGGGCGCGCGTGACGCCAAGGCCGCGGAGATTGTCGCGATCGCCCGTCGGCAGGCGCATGGTCAGCAGCACGGCGACCCCGCCCGGGTCGGGAAGATCGGGACCTTTGAATCTGGCGACACGGAACTTCGCAATGCCCGCGACGTCCCCGATGCCCGAAAAGACGGTGTTCGTCTCCGCCAGGCGGGCAAGCGTGCCGTTGCCGTCGATGAGCGACGAGGTGCCGGAGAGCTTGACGCTCACCATCGGGACCACGACGCCGATATCGAAGTTCTCAGTGACGCCGACGATCCCCGACACTGCCAGCGTCTGGGACGAGAGATCGAGATTGGCGGTTGCCGTGCCCGACGCAGTCTTGGTGGTCGCCGTCACGGACCCGACAGGCAGCGCGGAGAGCGAAAAGCCGCTCAACTTGTCGTAGGACGTGGAGCTGAAGGTCGCACCCACGCTGACCTTCCTCTCGCCCGAGGTCAGCGCGCGCTCGAAGAATGCCGGCCCGAACGTGGTGGTCGTGCGCGCGAGGAGCCCGGTGGACGGATCCAGCTTGAAGACAAACCCGCCGGAGGAGGTGCCCAACGGCGCCGTCGCGATTTCGACGGCCGTCGTCAGCGCAATCGCGTCACCCACGGGGCGGGCAGTGGCCGGGTTGGCCAACGCGACGAGGACCTGCTGCGCCGTTAGGTCCGAAACCGTGGTGACCTTCTGCGCCAATGCGGGAGACGCGCACGCGAGCACCAGCAGCATGACCGCAACAGGCACGTGACGCCTGACACTCATACTCATTGAACGGCCTCGCAGGAGGGGCAGCAGCCCGGACGGATTATCGAACGCCCAACGGGCCAAGTCAAGAACTATCGAGGCCCTGCCTCAGACCGTCCTGCTCGCTGCAGCCGTCGGGCTCGGCTCGCGCCCAGCGTGCCTTCGATCGACTCGACGCCGCGCTCGCCAACTTCCCCAAGGAGGTCACGTTTGCGGCCTGAGAAACTTGACTCAATCAGTCGTAGTTCGTCGGCTCAAGACTCCTAGTTCCCGATTCTCATGCGGTAGAACGCGTAACGCTGATCGCGCTCGCTGTATTCTTTGATGATCTCGGCGGGCCCCGTCGCCATCGCCTTGCGGCACACCTCCTGCTGCGCGGGATCCTGCACGTTGCACCAGAAGTTCCAGTGGAGGTAGATGCCGCCGGTATAACGGCGCCCGAGCAGGCTCACGTACGCCGGGTTGGCGACGACCTGCGCCATCTGCCCGGCGTTGACACCCCAGAGATGAAACATGCCGGGATTGTGCGTCAGCACGTACGAATTGCGCGGCAGCTCCCGGGCGAATGCGTGCGCGAACCGCACATCGGCGCGGGCGGCCCACGCCTCCTCTGTTGTCGCGCGAACGATCGGCGCGTACCAGAGGAACTGGAACATCAGGATCGTCGCCGTCAGGGCGACGGCCGGAACGCCCGTACCGAATCGCGCGATGCGGCGAGCGAGCTGCGCGGCCCCCAGCCCGCCGAGGACGGCGATGGGCGGATATGTCATCAACGAGTACCGCACGTCCGCCCCGTAGTTGTAGCTGCCCGCGTAGAACACCAGATAGACCGCGAAAAACAGCAGGAAGTAGAGCGCCATCGACACCCGTTCGCGGCGAAATGCCCAAGGCGCAAGCCCGGCGATCGCGAGCAGCGTAAAGGCGGCGGGGAAACGCTCGTCGTATAGATAGAACCAGCCGTTCACCCGGAGGTTCGCGGCGATGTAGCCGAGGGAGAAGCGCGCGACGCCCGTACCCCAGTCGACGTGCCTCACCGCGACGAGATGCCCCACGTGAATCGCCACGAGCCACAGGAAGAAAACAGCCGCCCACCAGCCGCGAGGGCGTTCCAGCTCCCCCCGAAGCCGGGGCCAGATCATGACCCCGATAACCGGCAGGATCAGGAACGACTCCGGGCGAAACTGAATGGCATACGCGGCGGCGACGACGCCTGCTCCGAGCGCCGCCCGTCCGCCGGCGCGTAAGTAGTGCGCCGCGCACAAGAGGGCTATCACCAACGCCAGGGACGCGGACGGCTCCACGGCTGCCGTGGCCGACCACACCAGCTGCTGCGGCGTGAGGGCGATCAGGAGCCCGGCGAAGAGCGCCGCGTCGCGGTCGCGAAACAGGACGCAGACCAACAGGTACACCGCACAGACCGTCAGCGCCATCGCTGCGGCGTTGACGGCAAAGGCCGTTCCCGCATGCACGCCGAAGAGGCGGTAGGCGAGGCTCAGCGCATGCGGGTACGCATACGGCTGCTTGTTGTACTCGCCGCTCGCGCACTGCAGCCGTCCGTACTCGACGCTGCCGTCGTTACAGGCCTGGGCCAGCCGCAGGTCCGCAAGGTTCTGACCGACGCTCTGGTAGATCTGTTCGTCGTAGAAGATCCGGTTCGTTCGTGGAGCGGCGACAAGCGTCAGCCCCACGGCGAGAGCTGCCAGCACGGACATTCGCGCCACGTCGCGTCTGTCGGCGCCGTGCTGCATCGTCTTCAAGAGGTAGACGCCCAGAAGCACGCCGAGCAATGCACAGGCGTCCAGCGACCAGAACTGCCACGCTCTCAGCTGCTCGCGCAAGTTTCCCGTGGACGTGCCGAGCAGCCAGATCAGCAGAACGGTCAGGCTCCCGAGCCATGCAAGACCGACCGCGACCCATGCGTGACGGGACGATGCGGGGTCCACGGACGTACGCGTCATGCGGGACGCTCGACAAGGAAAGGGCCTATCGCGAGCGCATCAGCCCCGGACCGAAGGAACACGTCCACCGCCTCGCCCGGCGAGCACACCAGAGGCTCGCCGTGAATGTTGAAGCTCGTATTGAGCACGGCGCTCATGTCCCATCGGCGCCGCGCCTCGCGCAGAAGTTCCGCGAACGGTCCGCCATCCCCGTCGGCCACGAGTTGCGGGCGGCACGTGCCATCCACGCTCATCACGCCTGCCAGGCGCGCACGGTGTGCCTCAGCCACTTTGTACGCCATGGTCATTGAGCGGTTGCGCCCGCCGGTCCAGTCCGCCAGCAGCCGAGGAGCCTCGCTCTCGAGCATGCTGGGGCAGAACGGCTGGTACCACACACGCCGCTTGAGCGCCAGATTGAGGCGATCTCGCAAGTCGAGCCGATCGGGCCGTGCGAGCACGCTGCGATGCCCGAGCGCGCGCGGGCCGTACTCCATGGCGCCCTGAAACCATGTGACGATCCGGCCGTCGGCCAACAACTCGGCGACCCGGCCCGGCAGGTTGCCGACACACGGCGCAGGAAGGCCGGCCGCCCCAAGGCTCGATTCAATGACGGACCGATCGTAGGCCGGTCCGAGATCGAGGTGACTGAGATCGAGACGGACTGTCTCCCCCAGGCCCGCGGCCGCAACAACCGCCGCACCCAACGCCAGGCCGCCATCTCCCATGTGGGGAAACACGAAGACGTCCTCCACCTCCGGGAGAAGACGGATCCGCCGCATCGCCTTCACGTTGGACACGACGCCGCCAGCCAGAGCGATCCGGCGTAGTCCCGTGAGGCGCACCGCATCGCAGGCAAGCGAGACGGCCGCATGTTCGACCGTCCGCTGCGCCAGATACGCGAACTGTTCGTTGGGGAAGTGCCAGTGCACGCGCGCCAGCCGCCGACGGAAGGCGTGTCCGGGCCATTCCGTCTCGATGACGCCATCCCGCACGCGCACCCACGGCAGCAGCGGGTTGTCGGCGTCGGCAATCGGCGCGGCGTAGTCTGCAAGCGCCATCACTTTGCCTTCATCTTCGAGCTCGCGCATGTTGAGGAGGTTCGTCACATGCTCGAAGAAGACGCCGACCGAGCTTCGTGCCGGCGAGGCGGCCGCGCGCTCCAGACGGCCGTCGCGGAACGCGGAGATCGTCGCCGACAGACCGTCGCCGAGACCGTCGATCGTCAGCACGGCACACGAGGCAAATCCCGATGCCCACGCCGCAGCGGCCGCGTGCGCTTCATGGTGATCGAGGAGCCGGAGCGTCGCGTGCGCGAGGCCGTGCCGGGCGAGCTGCCGTCTCAACGCCGCGGCACTGAGGACTCTGGACACCGGGCCCGGCGGCCACTCGGTCAGCCTGTACTTCAACGCGCGCGTGAGACCCGCCAGCGGGCCCGGGGGAGCCTTGCGCCTCCGGACGGCGTAGTACCGTTCCTTGCTGCCGGGCCAGAGCCTTCCGAGGGTCTTCGCGGGATCGGACGTGGTGGCGGCGACCACGTCGATCTGCTCCGGGCGCAGCCCGGCGTGGGCGAGAGAGGCGTCGATAGAGCGCGTCGGAAACGAGATCTCCAGCTTGCGGCGGCTCAGACGCTCTTCGTTGACCGCGAATCGCAACTGGCCATCCTGCAGCAGCGCAGCGCCGGAGTCGTGCCCATCCCAGATGCCGAGAATGTTCATCGTGTGCTCGACGCGAAGCGGACCGCGGTCGTCAGAAGAACAGTCCTTTGACGAGCGAGAAGCCGTAACGAGGGGCGTCGCGCCACACGCGAATGTGAGAGGTGCCGTGCGACCGCGGGTGCTCGTGGCTCGGCACTTCGGTCATCCGCCACCCCTGGCGCAGGGTCTTCATGGTCATCTCCTGCTCGATGGTCGTCGTGTTCTCGCGAAGATTCAACTGCCGCAGCACGGAGGTCCTCACCGCTCGGAATCCGTTCTGGCTGTCGCTGAGCTGACACTTGAACCGCCAGTTTATGGAGGCGGTGATGAACGAGCTGCCGGCCAGCCGCAGGAACTCGTCGAAGCCGCCGTGCAACTCGCTCGATCCGCCCCGCAGCCGTGACGCCACGACGTGATCCGCGTCCCCAGCCAGGATCGGCTCGACGAGCAGCGGGATGTCCTCCGGGTCGTGCGATCCGTCAGCGTCCAGGAAGACCGTGACGGGTGTGTGGATGTGCGGGATGGCTCGCCGGAGCGCCTCACCTTTCCCGCGGCCACCGTCGCGAAGAACGCTCGCTCCGCTCGCGGCGGCAACGTCGGCCGTTCCGTCGGTGGACTGTCCGACGACGACCAGGATCTCGCTCGCGAAGCGTCGGGTCCGATCGATGACGCCGCCGATGCTCGGCGCTTCCTGCTTGGCCGCAATCACCACCGATACGTCGGCCGCCACATGATGCGTGACTGCCTGCTCCAGGCGTGACTGTGTGACGGCGTCGGCGAAGCACGCGACATTCATCTTGCGGTTCCGGTGGTCGCAGAGCTCTCCTCGCAGCTGACAGGCACGAGCGAGGGTGTCCGACGACGAAAAGCCAGGGTGTTGCCGAGGATGCTCTGATACGCCTCGCAGGCCGTCCAGCACTGCGGGCACTGTCCTTTCCAGATCTCGTCCTGGACCTGCGCAATCTGAGGATCGTTCCAGATTGGATCGAGCCGCATGCCGGTCTCGCGAAGACGGCCCATCGGCCTCGAGTATGTGATGCACGGATACACGACGCCCCATGGATCGATGAAGCAGCTCGCGCGCAGCGCATGACACGGCATGGGCGTACGGCCGGTCAGCAGGAACGCGTCCAGGTTCCTCAAATACGCGCTTTCGAGCAGCTGGCCCGGGGAGCGCGCCGGCCCTCGGAGGCTGCGGTACTTCTTCATGTCGGCACGCGCCGAGATCGGATCCGGGACGGCCGCATCCGTCTCCGCGTTGCCGTAGTAGTGTCCTGATCTCTGCGCCACATTCAGATGAACATCGTTCACGGTGAGCCCCGGGCACTCACGCGCGCACGCCGCGAACGTCCGTTCGAACTGTCCCAGGTTGTAGGTGGACAGCGTCACGCCGAGCGCCGTGACGATGCCCGGGATGCGGCGGAGTGCCGTGAACGTCTCGATCTGACGCCGATACCCGCCCTTGACGCCGCGAATCTCGTCGTTCAGCGCTTCGTCACCGTCCAGGCTGACGGTGACGACCGTACGCGCCGGGCCGCGCCCGGCTATGCGTTCGACACTTCGGACGATGCGATCCGTCTGGAATCCGTTGGTGGGGAAATGGAGGATCGCCAGCCGCGACCATCCCGTCACCATGGCCTCGAAGATGTCGTCGATATCGCGCCGGAGGAAGATCTCGCCACCGGTCAGGTCCACCCAGTTGACGTTCGCGTTCTCCCGCACGAGCGCGACGACTTCCTCGGTCGTCAGCTCGTCCGACGGCTTGCGCTGCCAGATGTTGCACGTCTTGCACTTGTACTGACACCAGTACGTGAGGCACAGATTGAGCTTCAGGGGAGCGGAAGGGCGATGGGCGGTCGCCCGCAGCAGCGCCATGCCGAGGTAGGCCGAGCGCTTCAGGTCTGGAATCAGACGTCTATGGGGCAGCATCGTCGGCTCTGTGCTGTGAAACGGATTCAGGCGGCGACGTTATCACAGATTCGGCCGTCACTGGCCCGTTGACACGGACGCGGTCAGGATTTGGGCTTCGGATCGTGCCACACTCGATCGATCAGCCAGGGGCTTCGCAGGTCCATTCGAGACACAACCATCGTGGCGATCGTCTCGACCGTCTCCGGCGCCCCCCCACTCCGCATCTGGATGACCTGTTTCATCCCGAACTTGACCTGAGCGCCGCCCGCTGGCCTTGCGTCCAACCGCTCGTACTCGAGCGGAGAGGTCAGGGTGCACTTCAGAGACTTGTATTGTCTGAACCGGTCGCGGAGGACGCCCTGATTGACCAGCGGAAACAGCTTCTGGATCCTGTCCGGTTTCAGCGTATCGTACTCGGCGCAGTAGTTCTTGACGAGTTGCTCGATCTCATTCTTCGCGTGCTGCTCTGCGGTGATCGGCGGCGCAGCGGGCTTATCCAGGTTGGTCGGTGTGGACTCCGCCCCTGGCGCTCCGATCGGTGGCGTCAGCGATGCCGTGGGCGGCGGAGGCGGCGGCGTGACCTCCATTGTTTCCTTCTGACGTCTCGGCCGCGGTGGACCAGGCGGCCCGGCCTGAGGAACGACGTTCGCAACGGGCGTCGAAGTCGGCGTAAACGTGGCGCCGCACGTCTTTGCGGTGGTCATTGTCAACTCGCCGCTCGCGGCACAGTCGCCGGTAAACTGCGAAAACGTGTAGCCGCTCTCGGCCTCGAAGTGCAAGGTGACCGGGGCCCCGCTCGGCACGTCGGCGGAGCAGTTCGAGCCAAGGGTTCCGCATAGGATGTCCCCCGCCCCGACGACGGTGCCACCCGTGGGCTTCGTGATCGTGAGCTTGAACGTGACCGCCTGCGGGGACGCGGCCACCGGATCGAACGTGGCGCCGCACGTTCGCGGCTCGCTCATCGACATGCGACCCGTTGGGGCGCAGTCGCCGAACCAACCACTGAAGACGTAACCGGCGTCGGCCTGCGCTTCAAGCTCCACGGCCTCGCCGGTTGGGCGGGTGGTTGAACAGTCCAAACCGCGCGTTCCACAATGCAGCCCGGGTCCTGCGATCGTGCCCCCCATTGGCTTGGTGAGCTTCAGCGGTTGGCCGGCCGGCCACAGCCATCGCCCGGCTCGAATGGCACCCCAGACGAACAGGGACGCGACCGCGACTGTCGCGACCGCGATCAGCGCTCCTCGTAATCCGGGCGTCCACATCCCCGGGCGGCGGTCCGAGGTCGTTCCGACGCGTCCTGCCGGGGATTGCCGCCGTGGTGATGGAGAACGGTTGCCGCGCGGTCGGAGTCGCTGCCAGAGCGACCGCACCACGGATCCGGCGAAGAGGGATGATCCTGGTCCGGAAGAGGCCGGTCGTGGCTTCGGGTGGCTGATGATTGTTGGCTCGGCAACAGGCCGTCCCGCCGTGTGCTTCGGCGGCGGAGCGGCCGCACGCGTGTCCGTCTGCGGCAGACGACGCCGCGGGTCGTCGCGCTGGATCATCACCGTCGGTTCAACCGGCTCGGGCGTTACCGGCCCGCTCGCGCGGCTGATGAGGACGGTCGGGTCGGTGGAGATCACCTCCGGGCCTTTCCCGGGCGTCCCCCCTTGCGAGCCTTGCGTGAGCGCTATGCCGGATGGCGTCGTTTCAAGAGGACTCGCCGGCGGGCGTGCAGCGTTGAGACGTCCCAGCAGCGCCCTGGCGTCAGCGTGCTGCGGATCCAGCGCCAGCGCTTCGAGCACCCACCTCCTGGCGACGTCGTACGAGCGCTCTTGGTACGCTCCCTGCGCCCGAGCGTACGCCGCATCCCCGCGCGAACCGGATGGACTAGCCACGGCGCTCGCCGGTGTCGCAGGGCGACGTGCGGACGTCGCGGTGTTCGACGAAATCCGCCGTAATCGGCATCGCTCGAATCCCTCCCAGCGGGGCTGTCAACCTTCGCAAAGGCGCACTACCATGGTAGCGTGATCCGATCCGCTCTTTCAAAGGCAAACGTGGACGCGCACGCCGTCGAATCAGGCGTGCCTCCGGCCGCGCGTCCGGCAGACCTGCCAGCGAGACCGCGAGAAATCCCAAGGTTTTGACGCAACAGCACCTGTTCGAGGTTTGACAAGGCCGGGAGCCGCCGCTAATCTGAGCCGATCTGTCGGTGGCGCTCCCTGTCATGCCGGGCCGACGGCCAGAAACGGAGTCATTTCATATGGACGAACGAGACAGCACGCAGTCGCTGCTGGTGCTCAGAAAGCTCACGCGAGCCATCGCCGACATAGTTCGTGCGCAGATGACGGAGTACCTCGGGGCGTTCGCGCCGCTGCTGCGGCCGAAAATGGTGTTGGGGGACTACGTTGAGGACGGCTCGAAGGAATCGGCGCGGCGATCCGAGAAGGCGTTCAAGGAACTGCAGGCGCTCTACGAGGCTGTGGCCGCAACCAAGCCCTTCAACGTTCCGAGGGAACTGACACTTCCACTCCGACTCGCCGGGACGGGCGTCGAGATCACACCGGTAGATACTGCGCACGTCATACAGCTGGGATCCGACACGCGGACGATCATGGTCCGCTCGCCCCTTACGTGGACGCTGACGTATGCGGGCTACGCACCGACCCGAATCCCGGAGCTGCTCAAGGCAAAGCTGCGGGCCGGCGATGAGCTCGGGCAGCTCGTGGTCAGCTACCTCCTGATGCGCGTGGTGACGACGAATTCGCCCGCGCTGATGAGCGCGTTCGACGCGCTGCATTTTCCGATCACGACGACAACGGCGCCGGAGTTCGGTCCGCTGCCCATCACGCGCATCGGGTTCGCCATATCGACGAGGCGTCCGTCCGACGACGTGATCCTGCAGAGCGCAGAGGTGACGGGGATGGACGCCTTCGAGGAAGTGGTCAACGTGCGGGATCTGTCCGGGCTGCGCGATCCACTGAAGGAGCGCCTGATGGAAGTCGCGCGCCAGCAGGCGCCTGAGCTGGTCTGACTAACTCTGCCTCGCGCCCTCAGCCCGCGCCGACACAGGTGAACGAACTGGTCAGGACGAGGCCGTCGCTCGAGCGGACGTGGAACCGCACGCCCCATCCCCAACGGTCGTCGCCGTCTTCGTGCCGGAGTATCAGCGTGCAGATCGACGCTGGCTCGCCGGCCGCAGAATGGCCCGGTTCGACCTTCGTCTCGACCCAGTTCTTCTTGTCCGGAGAGGACAATTCTGCGAGGAATCCCGCGAGGTAGCGGCCAACGGTCGCGTCCGAGGGCTCGGTGCCGACGTTCGAGCAGGTCGGCGACGTGCTCAGCGGAAGGCTGCCGCTCGCGATGACCGCGTCGATCACGTCTTTGGCAGACGGCGGTTGATGCGCCACGTGGATGGCGGCGGGCACGTGGGCGGCGGACTGCGTGTCGACCGCCGCCGGCTTCGCGTCAGCGGGCGCGGGCTTTGTTCCCGGAGACGAGCCGCACGACGCGACCGCGAGGATCAGCGGCAGCAGCCAGAGGCGCCTCATGGCAACGATCCGTAAAACACCGAGTTATCGGGCGAGGGGTAGTGGCGCGCGAACTCCGACGGGGTCTGCTTGACGACCTTGCCCAAGCCGTTCGAGTAGTGCCAGACGAATCCTCCCATGAAGAGGCCCACGTGCTTCCGAGGCACGTTCGCCATGACCTTCCCCGCGAGGTTCACGTTCGACGCCCGGATGATGAACACGAGACAGGTCTGGAGCGACGCAGGGCGAAGGGACCAGACACCGACCGACGGGCACTTCGAAAAGATCTCCTGGACGCGGAGCGTGGCGCCGGGTCCCTTGCCCTTGCCCATCATCTGGCAGGTGACGCCGAACCTGCATCCGAGGACGTGCGAGACGAAGTGTGCGCAGTGGTTGTCGGCTTTGTTCGTGTAGCCGTTCTGGCAGATCTCACCGATCGACTTGCCCACGTATCCCTCGAGTTGGTGCTGCGCGATCATGCCGTCTCCTCGGCCGTCGACCGATCCTGTTCGTGCAGGCAGGCTCCGGGCCCAAGGCTGCCGCCGGATGGGTGTGCATTCTACTCTATTAACGGGCGGATCAGCCGGATGCAAACAACAGGATGCGAACAGCCAGAAACTGGCGGCGGCACTGCGCCCGAGCGGCGCTGGCGAACGTGCCTGGATACTCCAGCCGCCTCCGCAGGTCGAGCAGCCGCCCGAACAGCGGTGTGTTCTCCACCAGCGCGTCGGGATGGAAGTCCTCGAACGTGCGGAACTCAAGCCGCCCGCCGCCTGCCTGCGCGCCGAGCACGACCGACGGTGCGTATCGAGCCAGCACGTCTTCGATGTTGTCGGCGTCGACGCGTGCGATCGGACGGTCCTGAACCTGTTCCGGGGCCTCCGCCGCATGTCCCCGCAGGTCGCTGAGGATCAATGGTCGGCATGGCGCCCCCTCGTCTCGTCGGCGGGGAGACCGCGATGTTCCGAAGGTGGACTCGAAGCGCATGGGATGTCGTCAGAAATCAGCGCGGTTCGGGACGATAGAACCAGAACGTCCCGCGCACGGTGGTCGTCGTCGTGCGACTGCCGCTCGTGGTCGTTCCGCTGGTGAAGAATAGCTGCGAGCGTCTTACGGGAGAGCGTCTGGGGCTGTTCTGTTCCAGTACCGTGACCGCACCGTTGCTGTCCACGCTCTGGACGATGGCGGTGTGGTGTGGGCGCTCTTCGGTGTGCTCTTCCGTGGTCGTGCCACGGGCATCGTCGGTGACGACCACCCGCTCGTACGCGTAGCCACGGAACTGAATCACGTCTCCCGGCTGCAGGTCGGCCAGCGTGACCGATGTTCCCCAGACGTAGTCCGCGTCGGGCGTGACCGGGCCATAGTCGCTTGCGCTCCTGGCGTCCGCGCCGTGCAGCGCACGGTCCACCAGCGTGAAGCACTCGCCGTCGCCGACGCGCTCGCCGCGACGCCCGCGCGCGTAGCCTACGATCCGGCCGGCCATGCTGGCGCGGGTCGTCTTCGCGCTGCCGCCTTTCGCGTCGAGCCCGATCGGTCCGGGCGGCGGCGACCCGATGCGGGCCGACGTCCCATCGTCGATCGGCTCCGGGGTGTCGAGATCGATGCCAGCCGGAGCCTTGCCATTCCCCATCGGTCACCCCTGAAAGAACAACCATACGCCGACCGCGGCGAAGATGACGGCGATGAGCAGCCACGCACCGCCGGAATGTCCGCTACCCAGCCCTCGTCCTGCGGGGACGACACTCCTCGTCCTCAGCCGTGGTACCAGTATAGCCCTGCGCCCAATGCCAACGGTGCGGTTCATCGGGGATGTCCGTCACCCGCGGTCCACATCGCGTTTGCGGCCAGGGCGGGTTGCGCCGCGATCCCTGCCCGCATGTTTTGAACCATGGTCAGGCGTTTCTTTCCTCCCGATATCGCCACCCTACCTACTGCCGCGTGCAGGCCGTCGGGCGTCACAGCGATGGCCGTGATGTTGTGGTCGAGCGACAGGCGTGACACCGGCTTGCGGCCGGTCAGGTCCGACGCAATCACCGTGTCGCCGACAACCGAATACGCGAAGCGGCCGTTGGGTGCGATCGCAACACGCAGATCTAATTGTCTCCGCGCAAACGCGGTTCAGGCCGGTGGGTACTTGGAGGAAGGAGCGTCAACCCCGGGCGCCGTCCTCCGGTAATCGGCGGTCCGATGAAAGCCAGCAGATCGCGTGCAGGATCCGGGGTCAACCACCCCTTTCCTCGACCCGGAAGCCTGAAGAGCCACTCAGCGATAGCCAAACACCAGGTTGTCGAGAGTCATGGAATTGATGGGGCGTTTGCGGGATATGTTGGCAAGAGTCGGCGCACCCATGGCACCACCGGTGGCCCCACCTGCTTCATCGAACGTGATTGTCATCCCCTTGCCAAGTGGATCGAGGAGACACCACTCGCAATCGATCAGGTTGTATCCGGTCAGAATCAGAGCATGGAGATTCCCGTTGATCTCGGCAGCCCACAGTGGCCCTCGAGCCAGGAGGATCTGGTGGTCTCTGAACCACGTGGACGTTCATTTCGACTCCTCCTTCGTGAAACCAATAACCTCGGAGGCCGGATCCGCCGTGCGCATTCCGGCCAGGATGAACGGCCATTTCAGAGACCAACATCGGTCGGAATCAGTGTTCACTTTCGACCCGAAATGGCTGTTGATGATGGGCGGACGACGCGCGGAGCCCCGTCGGGATCAGCCGAGGGCCGTGACGCCGATCGACTGCAGGCGAATCAGCCGGACGGCGTTTCGATTCCGGTAAGACACCAACGGCATGAACCCGCGAGCGAGGGCTTCTTCGGCGGCGCGCTCCGTCATGCAGAACTCTGCGCAAGGCTTCAGCGTCGGCTCGCCGTGCTCCGTGTAGGTGAAGGCCGGAAGGTCGCCGATGTCTCCCTCGAGCCCGCCGGACGCACCCAGGTACCTCCGCGCCATCGTCAGGGCGGCGGCGAACGCGCCGTTGCCCCACAAGTAGTCCTCATGCGCGTGATCGGTCGGCATCTCCTCGAACTCGAAGGCGTCGATCGGGTCGGTCTTCTTGCCGTACGGCAGGCGCAGGATGATGCGAGGCCACGTCAGACCGAGGAATCGGCCTTCGGGCATCCTTCGCACCTCGGCCCAGAGCTGAGCGACGTCGACCGGAAGTCCGGTCCAGGTCTTCGGGTCGGCCTGCGCCCTGACGTCTTCGCATCCGACCAGCGCGCCCTGGGCGGCGGCGACGAGCGGAATGTCGAGGCCGCCCAAGAGTCTTCCGAGACGTCGGAGCGTTTCCATGTCGCCTTCTGAGGGCCCGAAGGCAAAGTCGGCCACGACCAGCGACCATGGAGTTGCGTCGGCGCCACGGGGCTCGAGGCGGCGCGCGAGGGCACTGTCCGGATGAGCCTGGGCGCTGAGGTCTTCCCGCGTAAGGTGCAGGAGGGAAACTTCCAGATCCCCCTCATCAATGTCACCAGTGCCGGCCAGCAGCCACTGGATACCGCGCCAGGTGGCTTCGAGCCGCTGGAATGCCGCGTCGTGCAGGAGCGATCGCATCGTGTCGGTGATCGCCGCGTCAACAGCCGACAGGAACTGCGGCAACTGGGGGTCGTCTGCCGCCACGATGTGAGGAGCCACGAGCGATCGGATGAAGTTCTCGACGCCCGCCTCTGCGCGAGATTGGTTCGATTCCTGGGGCGTGGAACGAAGACGGGACTTCGTGCCCAGGAGCCGGTCGAGGAGCGCGCCGGTCTTCTCCCCGGGCGCGTCGGTGGGAACCGGGCCGGAGTCCGCCGGTGGCGGTGAGGGTTGCGCAGGAGCGTCCGATCTCAGCTCGTCCGCCGCCGCCCCGAACGTCGACGGGTTCCGAAGGCGCTGGCGGAGCGTTCGAAGCCGGTCGAAGATTTCCACCTTTTCTAAGAGCTTATCCGGATGAAAGTCGTCGAGCGCTTCGAAGGCGAGGGGCGCCTGCAGTCCCAGAGCCGGCAGCGCCACCGAGGGCTTGAATCTTGTGAAGACTTCGTCGAATGTTTCGACGCTGATACGTACAAGCGGACGTTGATCGATGGGCGGTGCCTCTTCGGCGCTGGCCCCCATCACATCGCCCACGATGAGGATACGCATCGAGTCCCTGCTCTTTCGCTGCGCTCCGGACCGTTGCCTTCCAAACTCGACGTCGAACCTCATCTTATCGGGTGCCACGGTCACTTGTGGTAAAGCTGATAAGTGCTCGTCGGGAGTTTCCGCATGAACGGACCGTAGGAGAGTGAATAGATGCTTCCTTTCCCAATGGGCCATGGATCGTAAATGCGAATGGTGGTTCCCTCGTCGCTGCCATCACCCCGGATGCCGGCAATGATCAGCATGTGGCCTCCGCTGCCCTGACCGGCCACAAAGCTCGGGGCATTCCAGAGCAGGTTCATCATGAGCGGGCCATGTGACCGCCGCAGCACACCCCCAAGCTATCCGCGCCCCAGCTCATCGCATGGAGCAACGTCAAGTGATAGGAATCGGCGAACTTCTTCGTGTTCCCCGGCTCTGACAGTTCGGAGTCATTAAAGAGACCCTTGGTGGGACTGGCAGTAGCGTTGCCGGGGGACACGCACGCCGGTCCTCCGCCCAGCAGCATCGAGAGCGCGGCTGACCAGCAGGTGGCCGGTGTCCACTGCGGGACCAAGGTTACCCTGTGCAGAATGACATACTCATCGCGCCCTTCCAAGGCGCCCCAAACGCACGGTCCCACGATGCCGTCTGTGGACAACCAGTTCAGAACCTGAAAACGCTCGACTGCGACTTTGGTGATCGGTCCAAACGTTCCGTCAGCCTTCAGGTTCGGACCGGGGCGCAACTTGGCATTGAGCAGTTGCTGTAGTCGAGTGACCTCGGGCTTTCGATCGCCCACACGCAGGATCGGATTCGCAGCCATAGAGTTCTTCCCCAACCACAACATGTGCCTCACTCGTTCAATAGTCAAGCGACAAGTGTCGGGCTGGCCGGAGTCGCCGGAGCCGTGCAGGGCGAGGCGCCACCGCCGCCGCCGCTCTCGATCGCAGACGTCAATCAACTGGGCCGTGAGACGGGCCAGGCCAAGCGGTTGCGGGACGTGACATCTCGTCCACCTGCCCACCGGGCAATCAGTTCGCGTTTCGCCTTGAATCCCTCCCGGTGGTGGCCTCAGGGCAGCGACCCGAAGCTGCGCACGACGACGTCGCCGACGCGCAATCCCGGCATGTAGAGTTGCTGCTCGCCCCCGATGAAGCGGATGTTGTCCACGCCGCTCGCCTGCGCGACTCCCACGTCATCGAAAACCGGCTGCCCGGAACACGCGCCGATCATGCCGATCGCGGAGCGCCGGAGTTCCACGATCAGCAGGTGGGTCATCGTGTTCCAGTCGCGGCAGACCGCGCCGCGCGCCCTCAGGAAGCTCAGCAGGCTTCCCGCCTTGCTGCGGTTTGCGCTCTCCACGACGTCTGCGATGCCCCTGACGTTCACCGTGCCAAGACGCGGGTGCTGAGCTGCGAGCGTCTTGTAGCTGAACCACCACGGCGTCACGAAGCCCGCAGCCCCAGCCGGCAGTGCGCCCGACCCCGTGACCGCGCCCGCCTGAGTGGCCTTGTAGAGCGACATTCCCGCCGGGAATTCGACGCGAAAGATCCCGCCGGGCTTGAACGCCCCCCATGGGAGGGGCTTCTTCAGCGTGGCGTGGTCCAGCTTCGATTCGATGCGTATCGTGGACATGGCGCAAGTCACCCCCCGAAGTCTTCGCGCCCAGAGAAGCGCCCGGCCGATCGGTTGATCTGCC
>Ga0315275_10000469_pt1 | contig 33371 bp, 24 predicted proteins | sample YL17G03_0_MG_FD_205557 | JGI IMG/M metagenome (GOLD analysis project Ga0315275, IMG submission 205557) | Sediment microbial communities from Yellowstone Lake, YNP, Wyoming, USA - YL17G03_0 | ecosystem: Environmental > Aquatic > Freshwater > Lake > Sediment | place: USA: Wyoming | collected...
ATGAAGAGGACTGTGACGCCGAAGAGAGTGTAGAAGGCGAAGTGCTTGAGTGTCTGTGGTTTGATGTACATCTCATCCCCTTTTTCTTCATGTCGAAACTTGTATGTATGGGTGCGTGCTCTTCTCAGGCCATCTCTGCATCCTGCCTCTACTCGTTCTTGCCCAGTGTTATGGTGCTCGCGATGAGCATCGCTATGCCCATGCCGATCAATCCGATAAAGAGCGGTGTGGTCGGCTTGCGTATGAGGTCGACGACTCTCTCTTCAGAGAATGGCAATCCGGTGACCATGCCTGTGAGCAGTGACGGTGCCGGTTGCACGTAGTTCACGTATACCTTCTGGTTGTACACCCTCACTTCACGCTCCTCCTTTTCGTTGCTCAGTATGGTGGAATACAGCATGTATGTGGTGTCGGGCGCCGAGAGTGTTACGTTGCCCTCCCATGTGCCGTACTGCGATGTCCCTGTCACGAGGGCGAGAGGCAGGATGATGTCGGGTTGCTTCTCCTGCACGTCTTTGAGCACCGCGGTCGCTGTCTTGATCCCCTTCGCGTCTCTCGCGTCGAGTTTCACCGTGAGGTTGTTCCCGGGGTCGATGGTGTTTGTGTTGAGGAGCGTGTAGACAACCGAGAGATGCTCTGTCGCGGCGACCCGTTCGCCGAGGACGTAGTATGACCTGCCGGTTATGGTGGCGGTGGTCGTGCGGTTGCTGCTGTCGGTGAGGATAATGGTCGTGAGCGTGTGTTGCCCTGGCATGTCGCCGGAAAGGAGCGCCGTCCATGTGCCGTAGGTTTTCGTCCCCCCGACCATCGAGAGCGGAACGGTGGTCGCGAGGCCGCTCTCGTCCTCGAAGACTCCCTTCACGCTGGCGATATTCCTGGCGCTCTTCGCATCGAGCGTGATATCGACCGACTCCCCCTCTTTGATGATGTCCTTGCTGAGTATGACATACACGAGTTCAGGACCTGTATCGTCAGGCGGAAGTCCGCCCCCTCCACCGCCTCCGCTCCCTCCCTCATTGCTCTTCGGTTCAGGCGCGCGGTAGTGCGCGCGCAGTTGCAGGACAGGGTACGTCGCGGTGTAATTCGCCGTTCCGTCATAGACGGTGACGCTGCGTATGACGGTGTCCCCCACGGCCAGGTCTATGAGCAGGATCTTCCAGTCTGTGCTCTCGTTCGCGTCCTGGTACATCAGCGTCACGTTATGGAGCCCTTTACGTTTATCGTAGAGTTCGACGGTGACGTTCGTGAAATTTCGCGCGAGGTTGCTCGTGAACACCTCGAGCAGGGCGTCCGGGGCGCCGAACGTATCGCGCCAGAACGGGTTGATGTAGTCTTTGACTTTCACGATGAATGTCGCGTTCACCTGCCCATTGCCGACCGCGGTGATGTTGGCCATCCTTGTGTTGCTGGTGTAGAGGATATCGTATGTCCAGACCATTGTGTCGCGGTCGCTCTGGACCGCGCGGACAGGAGCACCGTCGACGAACCACTGGATTACCGTAGCGGTATCATTATACTGCACTGTGTACGTGGTGTTGTAGGTTTCGAAGGCGGTGTACTCTCCGTTCTCCATTGTCGCGTTCGTGCTGCTATCTAGGAGCCTGAGGAGTATGGGAGGTGTGCTGTTCGTGTTATTTGTGCTATTGGTATCATTGAGCGGATAGAGTAAATACACGATGGTCCTGTTGATACCGGTGGTCACGTTGATGGTGTCGTTGAGGGGGGAGTATCCTTCCAGGAACAGCGAGATGTTATGCTCTCCTGGAGCGAGGTCTATGGTGAGTGACGTCGTGCCGGTTGGTACCAGGTCGATGCTGATGTTCGCCCCTGGCGGGACGCTGAATATAGTGTACGTCGCGTTCGTGTCGTTTGTCGAGTTGGTGCCGTTCGTCGGCGCGCTGCAGTTGAGCGTTATGTTGAGCGGAATATCCTCTCCCGGCGCGATGTCGAAGGTATTCGTGTAGTTCGTGCAGCCGGTCAGGTTGAGCTCGAGAGTGTGCAGGCCCGCCGGCGTGTCGAATGACACGTTGTCGAGCGGGCCCGTCATGCCCTTGTAGACGGTGTCGAACCAGACGTCCGCACCCAGCGGGGAGGAAGTGATGCTGAGATGCGCACTGCCGCCGCTCGTGCCGAGGAATGGGACGGGGAGCGCCGGAACGCCGTTGTACTGCGCGTCGCGGTACGCGAAGAGCGACACCGCGGTCGCGACGAGATCGTTCGTGGTCTCGGTGAACTCGAAGGTGTCCCGGGAATCCTCGTAATTGAAGATGTCATCTTTGTCGGTATTGATGTCGAACGCGCCGTTGATCCAGCCGGGGATATAGCTGAGGCCGTTATCGAACGTCTGGTTCGGGTCGAACACCAGGGCTTTTGTCTCGTTGCGGTACCCATTGCCTTGCCCGCCGAGCGTGTTGTTGAGTATCGTCGTCTTGCCGTCGAGATAGATGTAGTCGGAGCCGTTGTAGAACTGGTAGCCCGTGCCTCGCATGCCGACGACCGCCCCGCCGCTGGCCTGGCTGTATCCCGAGCTCATGAGCAGGCGCGAGTGATACTCCGCTGGATAGTGCCCGATGCCGAAGATGAAGCTGATGGACATGATGCTCGTGTTAAGCGACATGCCGTTCTCGACGCCGTTGTTGCCGGTCATCCACGCGAGCTGTGCGTCGGCGATGGTATTGATGAACGATGCGTTGTCTGATGAGATGTCGCGCGTCTTCGCGGCGAGCAGGCCCTCGGTGAGTATGTAGCGGCTGTTCATGAACTGGATGTCGGGGTCGAACTGGTAGACGCGCTCGCCGTTCTTCGAGATCCTGGTCACGTCGCCGCCTAGGTAGTAGTCGCCGTACATCTGGTCGCTGAAATAGGTCTCCGGATCCTTCCCATGCATGAGGTATGTATAGCTGTTGTTGGACAGGACATCCTTGTGTCGCACATACTCCTGCCAGTAGAACTCGTTGCCTCTGACGCCATCGCTGATGAACGTCGTGCTCACGATGTCACGCACGCCGTAGGCGATTTCGAGGTAGTTGGGGTCGCCGGTGAGGTCATAGAGCAGGAGGTTCGCCGCCCCCCAAGCGCCGGTGTCGTCGTCAACAGCGGTGAAGGAGGGATAGGCCGCGATGACATACCGCCGCGTCTGGACCGCGCGGTCGAGGAGCTCTCGGGCTTTCGCCGTGTCATATTGATAGATCGGCGTGATGGCCTCGGTGTACGCCAACAGCGCGTTCACTGTTTGTTCGCGCGTCTCTGCGCGGTCATATACCATGCATGGATTCGGCGCGGTGTTGAAGTTGCCATTGCGCAGGTCCACGTCCTGGAAGCAGCCGAACTCATAGGTCCAGCCGTTCGGCACGCTGTAGTTGAGTTTCCTGCCCGGCAATCGGGTGCCTGTCTTTCCATTATAGGTGATGTTCAGGCAGGGTTCGTCCTCTTGGCATTTGTAGTAGAGGGCGGCATCCGCGATGCAGGTGTCGTACGCAGTGCCGTTGAGGCTGCCGCAGAGGGATATGACCGGGACGGTCTTGAGTACTTCGTACGTAGTTTCATTTTTCTTGATGTATACGGTGAGGCTGGGACGGTCCGTCGGTCCAGGCACGAAGGCGTTCTGCACTTCCATCGCGGTGCTGAGACGGAACCCGGTGCCATCGGTGTGCTCTTGGATATTGGCGTCTTGCAGAGAGGCGAGATAGTCAGCATATGAGCGTATGGTCTCCAAGGTGCGGTTGTCGGACGCGAAGAGGTCTGGGTTGCGCCGGTATGCGTCGGAGAGGCGGATGAGCGTGCGCGACGCTTGGTCAGCGGTCATGATGAAACTGCCGTCCGCCATCATCGGGAAAGCGGGGTCGGTCCCGCTGTTCATGTCCGCGTGGTATGATGAGTTCTGCTGGCGCATGGCGTCGTAGAACTCGTTGAAGAGAGTGGCGTTGTCGCGATAGATGCTCTCGCTGATGGGGAACTCGCTCGAGCTCCCGTCGATCGTTGTCGTGATATGGAAGAGGCCCTGCTCTACGACATCGGAGAAGTCGCCGGTGAGGCAAGAATTGTTGCCCTGGCAATTGACAGGGTCGCCATTGAAATCCGTCGGCCGGGAGAGGGTGCCGTTCTTCCACCTGACGCCGTTCGCGTCGACAACGCTGAATTCCCCTTCGGTCTCCGAGGTGTACACTGTGACGGTCTTGAACCCGGCCGGATGGTATCCCATCTGCGAGACCGAGACGAGCGCGGTCGTGGCCTGCGCGAGCATAACAGCGAAGATAGCGAAGATGATGATGCGCAGTGCGCCATTGCGGACCGCGCCATCGCTATGTCGACGAATACTGCTGGCCTGTCCGGTCTTGTTCGCTCTTTTCTTGAGATTGGTGGGTGCTGGCTCGATGGTCTTCGTCCGCGCGTTCCATGTGATAGTGCTGTTGAGCGCGTAATTTATGATGAAGACGATGAGGATGGCGAGCGTGTTCGCGACCAGCAGCGGGAGGCCGAGATAGGTGTTGAACGCGAGGAACAGCACCACGGTCAGCGCTCCGGAGAGGAGACAGATGCCTTGGAAGAGCAAGAACCTCTTTCTCCAGGACCCTTGCGTGTGGTCCCCCCATGTCCAGAAGCTATTGCCGATGAAGTTCGTGATGATCGCGGTCTCTGTCGCGATGATAGACGCGAACACAGCGGCCATGCCGGCCTGTGTCAGCAGCCAGAGGATGCCATTGTTCACGATGACGCCTGATGCGCCGACAGTCCCGAATTTGAGAAAGGTGCGAGTACGCGCCAGTTGCGTCATACCGAGGATTCTGTTCATCAGTTCCATAACTTCACTTTTGATTCTCTCTTGCACAGTATTGGTTACCAAGTATCATGTTATTTGTTGCCGAGTACTGTTGTTACTGTGATGTTCAATGAACGGCGGCCCTCCCTACTTTCGGCGTTGTCGTTGGTATCTGGTGGTTTTGGGGTCGTATCCTGAACATCCGTCGCAACCGGATCCTCGCGATCATGAGAGCGCCGAGTACCATATCTTGTAGCCGCATCTTGCTCCCGCCCTTTTTGCGTTCGAGGAACGAGATGGGTACCTCTTTGACCTTGGCGCCGCCACGTACGCATGCGTCGAGGAGTGTGACCTGGAATGCATACCCCTTGACCTGCAGCTGGCCGAAATCCACCTTCTGGAGGGCGGATGACCGGATGGCGCGGAAACCGGCAGTGCAGTCCTTCGCGCCGCCGGTATCGAGGATGAGCATCGTATACAGGTTCGCGGCCCGGCTGATGGCCTTGCGGTGCGCGCCCCATGTCGCTGGCAGGCTGCCGCCGGCGATATACCGCGAGCCTATCACGAAGTCGGCGTCATCGCCAACGGCCGTGAGGAGCCTGAAGATATCTGCGGGTTTATGCTGCCCGTCCGCATCCATCTCCATGATGACATCGGGGTGCAGGACGCGGAGCGCGTGCTGCATGCCAGCGATATACGCCGCGCCGAGGCCGTTCTTCTCTTCGCGTAAGAGCAGATGGACGTGGTTGTTCTTCTGACGATAACTGCGCACCAGCTGTGCTGTGCCGTCAGGGCTGTTGTCGTCAACGACAAGAACTTGTAGCCGGATGCCGGTCCTCTTGTGGATGCGTTGTTGTTGGAAAATGCGGTCCAACGTCGTTATGATATTGGGCGCCTCGTTGTAGGTGGGGAGGATGATGCAGGCGTTTCTGACCCGGTCAGGTCTCTGCATACTACTGTTTCGTAATGGTGCCATAATATCCCCCCTTTACGTCGAATGTTTGACTATGGATGTGCTATAGGCACATGCACGTCTCTTAATCCCCCATACGCACGGTAGTATTCGTCAGTATGTATGCTTTTCCCTGTTACTACTGTTCGAGTGGCTCTGTTGTTTCGGGCGAATGCTCTCTGTCAGGCCCTCTTGAAATGACAATATTTCTCTCCCACAGTTTACGTATTATCTTGGTAGTGGTGAACAATAAACCCGTTATAAAGGTTTGCTTTTAAAGAAGGACGGGGAATAGGGGGAATCGTTGCTTCCGAGGTAGTCCCCGACAATGTACGGAAGGTTGCCGGTGTGGCTGCGCAAACGGCTTGTATCGGCAAAAGTATTAAAAATCCCGCTGAGCTTCTAAATTTAAGAGATGCCACTCTACAGTGCTCCTAGTTGTGGGTGAGGGGGTACGTGACGAGGGCATGTGATCAACAGAGCATGAGCAGAGCATGTCATGATACAATCTTTATGGGGGTATGCAACATGAGGAAGATGCTACAACGTGTAAAACAAGGGGCGGCCACCAATCTCGCGGCGCTCGTTCTTTCTGGTATAGCGCTGGTCTCATATTCGCCGGCATCAGCCCAAGACCTATCATCGATACATAAACGTGGTACTGTTAGGGGCCGGCTCAGTGTTATGACGCCCGTCTGCAACGACTGTGTTGTCGACAACGGCCAGACGCTCGAAGCGTTCGTCAATGGCTCCCCGTTGATCCTTGACGCCAACGGCCTCCCCAAGAATGAGGGCGGCGTCCGCGTCCGTGTGCACAATAACATAGCGAACGTCTACAAGTGGGGCACCGTCGTCAAGGTGGAGCAGATAGTTCCTGGCAAGGAGTATTGGATCGCCACGATGAGCGAGGAGAACTTCCCGCATATGCTCACGACAGTCCTTGAGCTGCGCAATTGCTGGCCGGGGGTGGACGCTTCCGGGCAAGCGACGAACCCCCAGGTCGTCTGGGAGCGCGCTCCGTACACGTACGAGGTCTCCAAGCGCGATGACCTTGACGCCTTGACGCTCTACTTCAAGGGGGCGACGAACGCTCCTCCTGATGGCGTGAGCATCAACAACCTGCAGAGCGACGGTTCGAACGGTGTCTTGCCGTCGGAGGTCCTGGTCCGCCGCGAGGTCCCGTTCGCGAAAGATATCCAGCTCTCGAATGATATGTATTTCGTGTTCCCGCACAACGCGCTCGCTTCGCCGCAGACAACCCTCGACGACATGCAGTGGATATTGGGAGCGGTCTGGACGACGGGCCAGCATAGGCTCATCACCGTGCGCCAGATCGGCCGCGGCACCGGCAACGACGGCACCTATCAAGGGCCCATCTCGAACGGCGCGGGCAAGTATCTCATCGAGCTCTACAACATCGAGTCGAGCACACCTGACGGAGTCGCCAGGAAAGTCCTTGCCGGAGAGCTGGACATGGGCGGCATCATCGAGAACAATGTGTACAAGCGCGAGTTGCTGCGCTTCAAGCGCGTGTTCACCGACGGGAATACCTATGCCGAACTGTTCGTCGGGAAGAATTTCCTCATGAACGACGGCAGCGGCAAGCTGGACAAGAACTATAAGATAGCGACGCCTCTCCAGCCGTGGGCCGAGGAGACGATTATCTATCGTCCGGACATCGACAACCGCACAAGGCCGCAGCCGAACTTCTGGTGAACCGAGGTTTTTATTACTTTTTTCTTATCTTTCTCTCTTCTCCTATTTATTCTGTCGACGTCTCGTTGGGCGTCTTGGACGTCTGTTCATGCGACGATGGCTTGCCTCCAGCCCTGCCGTTGGAAAGGAGCAGGATAATGATAGTCACGATGACCACCGCCGCGATGATAGAGAACAGGGCGCCGCCCCCATGCGTTCCCTCCTTCCCCTGTTGCGTGGTGTTGCTGGGTTGCGTGCTCGGTGTGACGACCGCTGACGGTTGCTCTATCGTCTGCGGTGCCGGCCGCTCCTCTGGTGTCTTCTCCTCCACAGCCTTTGTCATCTCTCCGGTGATGTGGCCTGTGGTGTCGGGCGATATCGCGTAGACGGCATCGAATGATGCTATGTCCACCCCCTCCGCTATCCTGATCCGGTACGCGATTTCGCATTCGCTCGTCCCTGCGATGAAATCCCAGATAATAGATTGGTTGCTGGTGATGACGCTCGCGTTGTCATTCTTCGCTCCTCGGACATTCCAGGAGAGCAGCGTCGTTCCTAAAGGTGTACGCTCCTCGAACACCACACGCGAGTTCGGCAGGGTTGTCACGTGCACTGTGACATTCGCTGTCCCGTTCGCGATGACGACGGGGTCGTATGTGACCTGTGCCGCCCATGCGTCTTGCGTGTTGAGCGTAAACATGAGCAAGGGAAGGAGTAGGATCCCAAGGCGGAGCATCGTGTCAGCGGGCATAGGCCTGTGAACCTGTGGGGGCATGGCCGCCTTCGTCTTTCGCGCCGCCGGTCTCATGATGCCCCCCCATAGAACTCCCGAAGGCGCTTGACGATGGTCTTCGCGTCCGCCCTGATGCTGAAATCCGTGCGGATTGTCTTGCGCAGTGCAGATTCAGTGCTCGGCGTCGCAGTGCTGTTCGTGCTGTTGTTCGGCGCTAGAACGATGCCGCCCCCGCCGCCTCCGCCATGCGATACCGGCGCAGGCGATTCTTCCTGCGGCTCCCCTGTCTCGTTTGTCTCGTTGCCGGTCTGGTTCGTGCTGTTCGTCGCGTTGACCGAGAGGAGCCATTGTGCGCTGGCGTTGTTCGCGCTCGACACAACAAGGACAGTGATGTTCCACTTGCCGGTCAGTGACGAGTTCGCGATGAAAGTGTACGCTGTCGCGTTGAAGCTGGCGGTCTGGTTGGTGCCGTTGCGGTACCAGGTTATGAGCGTGCTGAGGTTGCTCGGGTTCAGGATAGAGACGTTGTACCCTTGGCTTCCGTTGTCAAGGATGCTGGAAGGACTTCCCGGGAACGTAGTGATGCTGATATTGACGGCCGTGTCGTTGGTCTGGTTGTTCTCCGTCGCGTTGGTCTCGTTCCCACCGCCCGCGATTGCTAATGCGGAGAAGCCGGCCATGTCGCGCCCGATGCCCGCGCCGAGCGCGCGCATCGCGAACGCCTCGGTGTAGATGCCGAAGCACGCGGTGTTATCCCAGGTCTTGCTTCCCGTGCCGTAGTGCGACAGCGCGCTGTCGAGCGTCGCTTCGAACAACGATTGGTTGTGGCCGCCCATCTGGAACATCGCCTCGAGCCCTTGCGCGAAGAAGCCGCTCTGGTAGCCCGCGCTGTTCGTGCCGTTGCTGTAATATTGGATCGGCGCGCTGCTCGTGCTGTTCATGTACCGGTTCCCCCACAGCGCGCAGTACCCTTGCAACCCCGGGAGCGTGGTGTTGACGAGCGACGCGTAATAGTTCGCCATGCATATCCCGACCGCCCGGCTCGCGTCGGCATAATCCCATTGGTCGGGGCCGCAGGTGTTGGTGCAGGCCGCGACCGGCACGCCGCTGGTGTTCGTCCATTTGAAGCTGCGGCCGGGCGGTACGCGGAAGTTCGCGCCGTCGTAGTTCGCCGCCTGCAGGTAGTTGAGCGTGAAGTTCCCTGCGACGGCGCAGTAGGTCAGGTTCCCTGTCTGGCTGCACGCCTGCAGCATCGCGATGATGCCGTCGCCGTAGTAGCCGGTGTACGCGAAGTCGGTCGCGTCGAACCCGCCCGATCTTGCGCCGCTCCCGGCCGACATCCAGTAGCAGATGGGGCCGTAACCGAGGCTGCTCTGCGTGCAGGTCTGCAGCACTTCGTGTTCGACGAAATCCGCAGAGAGATTGGCCGCGAGCTCGCGGTAGAGCAGTCGTTGCGGCGCGGCGAACGCGGTGTTGTTGCTCGCGGTGTACAGCGCGATGATGATGCGGGCGGTGGCGTCGCTCGCGGTGTCGCAGTTGCCGTTGATACCGCTGCGGCACGGCTCGATTGTGTCGCCGCTGCGGTAGACGCGCCACGCGGGGATGGCGCCGTTGTCGCTCTTGATAGCGTTGACGGTCGCGAGGAACTGGTCCATCCGGGTCTGGTTCTGCCCCAGTGCGACCACGATGCCCACTTGGGAGAACTCGTCTGTGACCATGCAGTTATGCGTGAAATCGATGCTCTCCCCGCTATTGCAGCTGCTGCCGCTCTTGAGGTCGGCGAGCCCGCATCCTGTGCTTGTCGAGAACCACGGCACCCAGAGAAGGGCGCCGATAGTGGTCGTCGCGTTCCCGCGATAGAGCGAGTCGACGAGCTCTTCGTAGTTGTTGCTCCGGCTTTGGCCGCCGAAGCCGATGTTGTCGGGGTTGATCGGCGCCACGCCGGGGGAGAAGGGTACGCGGCCGGTGATGCCGGCCTGTTGGGATAGATAATATACCATAAGGATGAGTATGCCGGCCGCGAGTGCGTACGCTCCAAATAGGCTCAATCGTTGTCGTATCATGTGCTCTCCCTACGCCCTTCAAGTATCCGGTACAGTATCCGGTACGCCTGTTCAGGACGCCTTTCTGCGTTGTGTCCCGCGGCGGTGAGAATATTTAAAGATACGGGTCGATGCTTCGCGTCTCTCGCGTCATATCAGGTGATACCGCTTCTTAAAGGCCGCGTTGGTACAATATGCTGTTTTTTATGCAAATATTTATATAGGGAGAAGATGATAGAAAGCGCAGCAACAGCATCTTCTATGTGCGGGAAGAGCAGCGACAACAGCGACTAGTATATAGCGATACCAGCGATGACGGCACACCGACATTCGGGCATACAGCGACAATTCTTGTTCATATTCATACTCTTATGCGCGGGCCTCTTCGCCCTCTGCCCGGCAACAGTGTATGCGACGACATTGGGTGTGAATTACTATCACGAGACCATGGGCGGCTCTTTCGGACAGTATATCCCCCGCACTCCGCTCCAAGTCTCCCAGGACCTCGATGATATCAAGACCCTATCAGACCACGTCAAGCTCTACGCCAACCCCTTCTTCGACAAGGACACGGCCTGGGCGCTCCAGGTCGCGGGGATAGCGAAAACAAAGAGTATGCACGTCGTGCTCGCGATGAACACAGAGGATAGGACCCTGGACGCGAACAATTGGCCGGAGTACCAGACTCGGGTGCTCCAGGCCTGCTCTGACGCGAACGGCAAGGCCGACGAGTTCCTGGTCGGCAACGAGATCGCTCTGCACACTGTCTGGACCCCCCAACAGGTGCATGACCGTGTTCTCCCGCTCCTGATCGCATGCGCCGGGAAGTTCAACGGCCCGGTCAGTTATGAGGAGTTCTACTACGCGCGAGAGCCGTGGCTGTCGTATCCAGGAAAGGTGTATCTGAATATGTATGAGCATCTCCCGACCTTCCTCACAAACCTCCAGGAGACCACGTACAAGATGGGTGATCGCCTCGTGATAGGCGAGTTCGGCGAGATGACGAATGGCGGCGCTTCATGGCCCGGCCATGGCGAGGCATGGCAGGCGGATGATGTCCTGCACCGATGGCAGCTCATCAAACAGAGCGGTGTCGGTACCGCCTATATCTTCACATACAAAGAGCCATCGGATAGCGGATTCGGTCTTGTGTATGTGAACGGAACGAAAAAACTGCTATGGTACGCGCTCTTGGCAGACCTCTCTGCAACGTCGACCACACCGCCCTCAACGAGCAACGTCTCGAGCGTTACCAACGTCTCGAACGCCAGTAATGTCCCGAGTGTCAGTAATGTATCAAGCGTCAGCAATGTCTCAAACACGAGCAATGCATCTAACTCCAATTATGTATTGGTGGACCCGCCGGCCGCCAGCTCGTCCATCCAGGCATTACCATCCTCCTGTATGACGCTGGCGGGCCAATGCATGCTGAGGAATGATCTCGGGGTCGGCGGTTGCAGGCGTCTCTATTACTCCCCGACCGAGAGCAGCACCGACATGATTGTTGTGCAGGTGTGCGAGAAGAGCGGACGCTATGAGATCTACCGGTATTTCGCACCTGACAACCTTGCCTTCAGCGTTTGCGTCGGCGGTGGTTGCGTTGACCAACTCACCGGCTTTGATGCCTTCCCTCTCACCAATGTCTCGTCAACACCATCTCCCCCTTCCGCTATAACACCGCCACCGGTCGTAGACCCCACTCCTACACCCGCTCCGCCTGCCGATACGCCTTCGACTACAGTGGCCCCGATATCCTCTAATAACGGCAGCGCCGCGACTGGGGGAATAGACGTGACGACGCTACCATTGCGGTGTGAGCAATACGCCGGTGGCCCGCCTTGCACGCTCGTCCGGGACACGAACGACGGTTCTTGCAGGGTGGTGGATTACCTAGGGAACGCCGGCATGTTCGCCCAAGTGAAGGCGTGTGAGAAGCCTTCCGGCTATGAGATGTATCTCTTGTCGCAACAGGCCGCCGGCACGATGGTCGTCTGCGCTGGCGAGCACTGTGTCGGTCCTCCGACCGGGTTCTCCCGCTGGACCGCATAGCGAGATAAGCATTGAGAGGGTTCTACGCGCGACCGGATTGCTGTTATACAGAAGAAGGTGGCGAAAGAGAGGGCGAAGGGGCAGACAAAATAATCATAGGGAATCTGAAGAAAAAAGAGAGAACCATTCTAAAAAAGGACTTCACTCGCTCTTGGCCACCTTGAAGAGGGCCTTGAACGCCACCACGAACGCGCCGGTGCCGGTGAAGACGATGACGCCGTGCAGGAGCGTGCGGAGGAAGCCGAACCCATCCGGGAGGACCGCGCTCACGCTCGACGTGCTCACGATGAACGCGAGGCTCGCCACGAGGAAGAGCAGGACCTCCTCGTCCGTGATGTTCATGAGGCCGACGACGATGCCGAGCGCGCCGAGGATCAAGATGGTGTAGTAGCCCAACCCTTGGGGATTGATGATAGCGGCCGCGAGAGCGACGAGCAGCCCGATCACGTACGCCCACGCGCCCAGGAATATCTTGTGCCCGATCTTCTGCGTTGGCGGAGAGGGCTTCGGCTCCGCCGGCGGTGTTGCCTGCGGTGCTGGTGCCGGTACGGCCGGCGGAGCGATTGTCACGATGGGTGGCGCTGCTTGCCGTTTTTTCGGTGCGCTTTGTGCTTTTCTCTTCGTCATGAGTATCTCCTCCGTATGGACGGATATGGCCTCTCTCCCCTTCACGCTATATAAGGATGTGTTCTCACTCGCGCGTATAGACGGTGATTCAGCGCTCGAAACGGAGGCAGGTGACCTCGATGCGCTGGATGCGCCTCTCGTGGTGCTCCATCGTCGCCTTGAGCGGGAACGCGAAGCGCCACCGGCTCGTGATCTTCGCGCCCTGCTTCGTCACCCACTTGCTGAGGAACTCCTCGGTGCTGGTCTTGTGCATGCTGTAGACGACAGGCGAGATGGAGAGCGCCTTGGCGAGGAACAAGACGTCCGCGTGCTTCGTGCGCGTGCCGAACGGCGGATTCATGATGACGACATCCACCACAGTGTCGAAATCGTCGATGTCGCGGCAGAACGCCTCGTAGTTCTCGTAGAGCTCGCCGTACTCGTTCTCGAGGAACCGGAGGTTCTCGCGCAGCGTCGCGAGCGCGCTCTCGTCCATGTCGACGAACGTCAGGTACCGCGCGCCCAGGAGGAGCGCTCCGATGCCGAGCACGCCGGTGCCGCAGCCGAGGTCCGCGACGTGCTTGCCCTCGATGTCGCCGCGCATCGACGCGGACCAGAGCACCTCCGCCGCCACCTCGCTATCGGTCGCGTACTGCTCGAGGTGCTCGCTCGCGCGTTCGAAGACCTTGAGCTTCGAGAGCACGACGGCCAGTTCCTTCATGCTGGAGACCATTGGATGCACCGTTTCGATGTTATGCGCCACCTTGGGTCGAACCAGAGGCGCTCAGTATGCCTGTGAATACATAGTATGTAAATCCTTCACTCTAGGTGGAAGTATATCCTTTTCCGGTCCTTCCCCTTGCTCTCGGCGCTGTCGAACACTATCCTGCCGATCTCGCTCGTGTTGTTCACGTGCGTGCCGCCGCACGGCGTGTTGTCGCACCCCGGCACCTCGACCATGTGCACGTCCGTGATCCCCTCGGGGAAGCCCATCGCGAGCTTGACGAGCTCCGGGCTCTTCATGAGCTCCTCGCGCGTCGTCGTGTAGCGGCGCACGTCGAGATTCTGCGCGATGGCGCGGTTCGCCTCGTCGATATACCCCTTGATCCTCTCGTGGTCGATGCCCTCGAGGCTCAGGTCGACGCGCGTCCGGTCCATGCCGATCTGGTTGCCGGTGATCTTCGCGCCGACGGCGCGCTCGATGACCGCGCACAGGACATGCGTCGCGGTGTGCATGCGCATGAGCTGGATGCGCCGCTCGCGGCCGATGGCGCAATGGACGCTGTCGCCCTCCGCGAGGCCGGGATGGTCCACGATGTGGATGATGAACGCCTCCATCTTCCTCACGTCCTTGACGATGAACTCCTCGTCGTTGCGCAGCAGCTTGCCTGTGTCGCTCGGCTGGCCGCCGCTCGCCGCGTAGAAAAAGGTCCTCTCCAGCTCGACCGAGCCGTCCTCGTTGATGTGCGTGACCACGGTGTCGAACTCGAACGTGTAGGGGTTCAGTGTGGAGAGCGGGATGCCGGCCATGCTCCGGCGCACGGGCCGGGCCTTTTTATACGTTGCGATGGTTTTTTATGCCAGAGGAATCCCCCGCGTGTTCGGGGGTGGGGTTGGTGACTGATGGCTGGCGACTATGCCGGAGCGGATGAACGCCCCTGTGTGTTCTGTAAGATCTACGCAAACAAAGAGGACCTCATCTTTGAGAACGAGTATTTCTTCGCGCAGCTCGACAAGTACCCGGTGACGCCGGGCCACGCCGAGGTCATACCGAAGCGGCACGTCAAGTCGTTGCTCGAGCTCGAACGCGATGAGTGGGTCCTGCTCAGGCCGACGCTCGAAGAGGTCATCGACCTCCTCGCGTGCTCCGACCTTCGCGCGCTCTACAGGAATTACAAGAGCCGGCCGCTCGACGAGACGAGCGTCAAGTACCTGGAGTTCGCGCTGGCCAGCCCGTTCCTGAAGAGGAGGCCGGACGCGTACAACCACGGCGTGAACGACGGCCTCGCGGCCGGCCGCACCGTGCACCACCTGCACTGGCACATCATCCCGCGCTTCCTCGGCGACATGGATGACCCGCGCGGCGGCGTGCGCCACGTGATACCAGCGCACGGGAACTACAAGATCAGCGCGCCCGCATTATCGAAGTGAGATACCTAGGTTCGCCGGCGATGCTCTCTTCTCTTATTTCTTCTTCACGTTCTCGTCGCTCACCTGCCGCCTCTTCGACAGCATGACCACGAGGAGGAATGGGATAGCGAGCGCCGCGAGGATGTCGACGGCGAGCGCCGGGGTGGAGAGAGTCGCGACGCATTGTGTGAACGCGTGCGTCGCCGGGTCGCCGCACAGGTCGCCCTTGCTCGTGAAGCGCAACGGGAATCCGAGCGCCGATGCCTCGCTATAGTCGCCGGTGAAGAACGTCGCTGCGCAGAAGATGATGGTCCCGAGGATGAGCGTCAGGAGGATCTTGCTGGACAATCGCATGCGTCCCCTCTCAGAAATCATCATCCTCGTCGGGCGCTTCCGCGCCAGTATCCTTGCGCGCCTTGCCTTTCGTCGGCCTGCCCTGCACTCTCGCGATGAAGTCCGGCGGGGTGGAGAGCTTCTTGGTCAGGCCGAGCCTCTCGCCGCACTTCGCGCACGCGAAGGCGATGGCCTTCTTGCCGTACCAGGACCTCCTCGCGAACGGCGCGGTCGTCTCGCCCTTGCTGCCGCAGAACGGGCATTCGTAGAGGATGAGCGCGGAGAGCTTCGCTTCGTGGGCCGATCTCTCCTCGGTGTGTTTGCACTGCGGGCACGCGTACTCCTTGGCGCGCACCTGCGGCCGTCCGGTCTTCGGGTCGAGCGGCTTCGCCATCAGCCCCTTCTTGCACTTCGGGCATCGTTGCTTCGGGACCCACGCGATGGTCTTGCCCCTGGTCTCGGCGATGTTGCGCCGCGTGAAGTAGACGAGGCCGTCCATGCTGTCGGGGAGGGTGTATGCCATGGTATCACCTTGATGACACGTGATATACGCTCGTGAGGAATTCTACCGCTGTCGCCATGCCCGCATCTTCTGCGCGATGGTATATAAGAATTACGGGTAAGAGAAGGGCCGCCTCGGTCACTTTGTTCCCGATTCGTCGGTTCTTACGAACCGCCGCCTTGGGACAGACCAGGAGGCGCGGCGATTTATGCAGCCGCGCCGACGTAAGAGCACGGAACGAAGTCCTCAGGAACAAAGTTCCTGGGACGCCGGAAACACAAAAAGTGTTCCCGAGCGTGAGTCACATCCCCCGCGGCCGAAGCCAAATATTTATAAAGCTCGGACGGGTCCTCGAGAATACTGCCCTCGTGGCTCAGTGGTAGAGCGTGTCCTTGGTAAGGACAAGGTCGCGAGTTCAATTCTCGCCGAGGGCTTGGGACAAAAGTTCAAAGTGGGGCATCGCCCGATGAATGAACCAACGCCGGAAGAAAAGAAACTGGCTAGCACCCTTAAAGACGCGGGCATCCCAATAGATACAACAAAAAGATTCTGGTATTATAGCAAAACGGAACAAAAAAAGAAGTATATCAAACCCGACATTTGCATTCCTGCTCTCAACTTGGCTATTGAAGTAGATGGCAACTATCATACCGGCACGGCAGAACAATCAACGACTGACCGCTTAAGAGCCCGAACCTGCCGAAAGGCAGGATATGAAGTTCAGCACATACACAACAACCTCATTAACAACCCGCAACAACTCCACAATCTCGTGCAGAACATTACAACAGAGTATGAACACAAGCACGGAATAAAGACACTAACACCAAGTCGGACACTTACGAGTTACGCAACGCCAATAGGAAGAACAAGTGACACGCCACTGACAGCAAGACAACTGGAGAAGATACACAAAGAGAAAAAGGAGCGCGAAGCGTTCTTGGCCGGGTTAAGAGAATGGAGTGGCACAAATGCGCCAACATCGAGTTCAATCAAACCTTCCCACAGAGGTAAAAGACGACTAAGTTTTGGTTTTACTGATACTGGAACACAAATCTTGATGGCGATTTTTTTCTTCATAGTGATCTGGATTAGTTCAAATCCTCAAGGCCGAATATTTCTAGTTTTCGTGACATTATTCGTTGGGGGATTACTCGCACTTATACTTCAAGAAAATCTGAAAATTTGGTTGTATTGTTACAATGGTGCTTTGAGTTTGTTTCTATTAATCCGACTAATACTATTAATAAAAACAATATTCATTGCATTATTCTGAAACGACTCGATACTTTCCCATCTGCCCGCCGAGGGCTTATCGGTTCTGTGTGTTCTTCTTCGGTCGCACGTCCTTGCGGAAGCGTTGCACGAAGAGCGCGCCGGCGAGGATGCTCCCGCCGAGCGCGAAGCCGGCCACGGCATCGCTCGCCCAGTGGACGTTGAGCGCAATGCGTGAGGCGCCGACGAGGAGGACGAGCAGCGGCAGAAGCCAGAGCGCCGCGGCCCTCCACGAGCGCGGCAGCGACGAGCGCCACAGGAGAATCGCGAGCGCGCCGTAGACCGCTGTGGCCATGAGCGCGTGGCCGCTCGGGAAGCTGTAGCCGAGCAACGCCTCGGAGAGGTCGGGGCGCGGCCGCGCCACCAATCCCTTAACGGCAATATCGAGCGCGAGCGCGATGCCGGCCGAGGAGACGAAGAGCAAGAGATTGCTCCGGCGGCGCCACACGAACACGATGGTCAGAATCACGACCGTCCAGAGGACGAACGGCCCGCCGAAGAGCGTGATGACGCTCCAGAACGCCGTGCCGAGGTTGTGCGTCATGGCGAAGACATTGATGTTGTCGTCGAGCGTCTGCACAATAGGAGAGAGCCAGCTGTTGATGTTAGTGATAGCGTCCAGGAGCGCGGCGAAGAGCGTGAGGCAGAGCGCGCTCGTGCCGAAGAGCGCCTTGCGCGGGTGCTCCTCGAAGAGCCGGCGTAAGACGAGCGTATAGCCGTACCACACCACGGCGCACAGGGCGATCGCGAGCAGGGTGTAGCCGCCGACCTGCCTGTAGAGCAGGCGGTACCCGTGGCCGAGCACGATGCCGATGAGGATGGACGAGACGCCCCAGAGCACGGCACCGACGATGTTCGCGGTCCAGAACCGGCTCTGCCGCATCCGCGCGCTGCCGGCGAAGACCGGGACGAACGCGCGCGTGAGCGTGTTGAACCGCCCGATGACGATGCCCCAGAGCCCGTACCTGTCGAAGAACCGGCGGCTCTCCGTCGCCGCGCGCCGGATGAGCGGGCTGCGCCGCTTGAGGAACGCCGTCCCGTACCTGCGCCCGACGAGATACGCGATGCCGTCGCCGATTGCCGCGCCAACGACCGCCACGAGCATGAGCAGGGGCGCGGAGAACCCTCCCTCAACCACGAGCGCGCCGGAGAGGATGACAAGGGTGTGGCCTGGGAAGAGCGTGCCTATGACAGGCAGCGCCTCGATGAGCGCGGCGAGCAGCACGATGAGATAGAGCCACCCATGCGTGCCCTGCGCGAGCGCGAGCAACGGCCCGGTGTAGTGTTCGAGCATATCTTTGCGCCAGGACGGCTCAGGATAAAAATATACTGCTTCTGTGTATCGTCATAACATTTAAAAACCATCCTCGCAAGGGGCGATCATGAGAGGTGAGCGTCATTCCTGATGCCGTACAGGGTGTCATACCGAACGAGGTGCTGCTCTGCGGCCCGCCGGAGAAGGCGCTGCGCGCTGTCCAGTCCTCGCCCAGCGGCCTGAGCTCTGCGGAGGCGCAGGCGCGTATATCACGATACGGCGCGAACGATGTGGCGAAGCGCAAGCGCCGCCCTCTCCTCCTCGATATCCTCTCGAAATTCAAGAACCCGCTCATCATCATCCTGCTCATCGCCTCGGGCGTGTCGTTCTTCCTCGGCGAGGAGACAGATGCCATCATCATCATCATCATGGTCTTCTTCAGCGTGCTCCTCGACTTCTTCCAGGAGTACAAGGCCGAGCGCGCGGCCGAGGCGCTCAAGGCCCGCATCGCGACAAAGGCCACGGTGCTGCGCGACGGCACCGAGCAGATAGTAGATTTCTCGTCCATCGTGCCCGGCGACATCCTCAAGCTCTCTGCCGGCGACGTCATCCCGGCCGATGCGCGCGTCCTCGCCGCGAACGACCTCCTCGTCGACCAGTCGTCGCTCACCGGCGAATCGTTCCCTGTCCTCAAGACGTCCGCGCCGATCGGCAACGAGGACACCCACAGCATCGGCACTTGGAGCAACTACCTGTTCATGGGCACCGGGGTCATCACCGGCAGCGCGACCGCGGTCGTGGTCAAGACCGGCAGCGCGACGGAGTACGGCGAGATCGTCAAGAAGACCCTTGCCGAGCGCCCTCCCACCGAGTTCGAGACCGGCCTGCACAAGTTCGGCATGCTCATCACGAAGGTCATCGTCGTGCTCGTGGCCTTCGTCTTCATCACGCAGACGCTCTTCAAGAACCCGTGGCTCGAGTCGCTCCTCTTCGCCATCGCGCTCGCCGTCGGGCTGACGCCAGAGCTCCTGCCCATGATACTCTCGATCAACCTGACGCGGGGCGCGGTCTCGATGTCCAAGAAAGGGGTCATCGTCAAGCGCCTCTCCTCCATCGAGAACTTCGGCGCGATGGATGTGCTGTGCAGCGACAAGACCGGCACGCTCAGCGAGAACCGCATCGTGCTCTTCAAGCACGTGGATATCGATGGCCGCGAGAGCGAGCGCGTCTTCGAGCACGCGTACCTCAACAGCCACTTCCAGTCGGGCCTGCATAATCTCCTCGACAACGCGATACTCTCCCACGGGAACCCGGTCATGAGCGGCAAGGACGAGAAGATCGGCGAGATATCGTTCGACTTCAACCGCAAGCGCGTCTCGGTCGTGGTCCGGCACAAGGGGTCGCGGCTGCTCGTCACCAAGGGCGCGCCGGAGGAGGTCTTCAAGGCGTGCACGCACTACGAGCGCGACGGCCGTGTCGTCGCGTTCGGGGCAATGCTGCGCGCGAAGGCGGAGGCCGAGTACCGCGCGCTCTCGACGCAGGGGTTCATGATGCTCGGCGTCGCGTACAAGCGGGTGGCGCCGAAGCGGTCGCGCTACACAGTGCTCGACGAGGACGGCCTCGTCTTCCTCGGCTTCGTCGGGTTCCTCGACCCGCCCAAGGAGAGCGCGAAGGAGTCGCTGCGCCTCCTGCACGAGTCCGGCGTCGAGCTGAAGATCCTCACCGGCGACAACGACCTCGTCACGCGCAAGGTGTGCGAGGAGATCGGCTTCGAGATCAAGGGCGTCCTGCTCGGCAAGGAGATCGAGGCGATGGATGATGCGGAGCTCGCGCAGCGCGTCGAGACGACGAACGTCTTCGCGCGCGTCACGCCGTCGCAGAAGAACCGCATCATGCTCACGCTGAAGAAGAACGGGCACGTGGTCGGCTTCATGGGCGACGGCATCAACGACACGCCCTCGATGCGCGTCGCCGACGTCTCCATCTCCGTCGACAATGCGGTCGAGATCGCCAAGGACTCCGCGGACATCATCCTGCTCAAGCAGGACCTGCACGTGCTCAAGGAGGGCGTGCTCGAGGGGCGCAAGACCTTCGGCAACACCATGAAGTATGTCATGATGGGGCTCTCCTCGAACTTCGGGAACATGTTCAGCGCCGCCGTGGCGTCGCTCTTCCTGCCGTTCCTGCCCATGCTCCCGATACAGATACTGCTCAACAACCTCCTCTACGACTTCTCGCAGGTCACCATCCCGATGGACAACGTCGACAAGGAGTACGTGGGCAGGCCCAAGAAGATGAACATCAAGTTCGTGCGCGACTTCATGCTCTTCTTCGGGCCGGTCAGCTCGCTCTTCGACTTCCTCACGTTCTTCGTGCTCCTCGTGGTGTTCGGCGCAAGCGCCGCGCTCTTCCAGACCGGCTGGTTCATCGAGTCGCTCTGCACGCAGACGCTCGTCATCTTCGCCATCCGGACGCGCCAGCCGTTCTTCCGCAGCGCCCCCAGCATCGCGCTGGCCGCGAGCATGCTCCTCATCGTCGGCATCGCCGTGGCCATCCCCTACACGCCGGTCGGCGCGTACTTCCAGTTCACGCCGCCGCCGTTCTCGTTCCTCATGGTGGTCCTCAGCTTCGTCGTGGTCTACTTCGCGATGGCGGAGCTGATGAAGTGGTGGTTCTACAAGAAGTACCCACAGTACTGACTTTTGCCGCGACTGATGCGAGGAATTCTCTTTGTTGTGCGCAATGAAGATGAATGTTGTAGTGCTGGCCGCAGTCACTTCGTTCCTGCGCCGCTCGCTACGCTCGCCGGAGCCAGCGACTCGTCGCCTCGACTCTGTCTCGGCTCCTCGTCCGGTCCTCGCCTCCTTTATTGTTCTCGTTTAGCGCCTTTCCTTTTGTAGCTCGGACCTTCAGGCTGGCTGCCGAGTTCGTAGTTTACTCCTAGTAATCGTCTAAGAGAGAACGCTATGTGCAAAAGAGATATGAAGAAACGGACTATGAAGAGAAAAGTATGGATGCATAGAAGATTTGAGAAAAAAGAACAGGGAAGCCTACTTCCTCGCCTTCTCTATCTTGCCGCGGCGCAGGGCGTTGAGGGACTGGTCGTTGACCTTGATGACCTGCCAGCGGATGCCAGGGATGTCGCCCTTGGAGCGCCCCATCTTGCCGCCGATGCACTCCACGATGACCTCGTCGTGCTCGTCCACGAGCTTGGTCGCGCCGTCGCCGGGCAGGAAGACCGTGATCTGCTTGCCGTTCTTGATGAGCTGGACGCGCGCGCACTTGCGCAGGCCGGAGTTCGGCTGCTTCGCCTCGCGCTGGACCTTCTCGAGCACGATGGCGCGCGCCTGGCTCGAGCCCTCGAGCGGGTCGCTCTTGAGCTTGAGGCCGAGCGTCTTCTTCGCGTACCACTTGTAGTGCTTGCGGCTCTCGGCGCGGCGGGCCTTGAGCTTCTTCGCGGCGTTGATGCCGCTCGCTTTCTTCGACATTGAGTGTTCACCAGTGGATAGGCGTCAGCAACCGCGACCCCTTTATAAATATTGCTGTGGGCCTCTCCGAAGGTATGGACGGGAATTTACGGAGGATTGTGCTTCTGCGAAGGGGAATGATGGTGGAGAACGCGCCCTCAGACGACCTTGATTTCGCGCACGTCCGGGAAGTACATCTGGACGATCTTCTCCAGGAAGCGCAGGTTGTGGGCCTTCGCGCCGATCATGAGCCCCTTCGTCTTCTCGTCGGGCCCGACCAGCGTGATGATGCCGTCCGCCTCGCGTATCTCGACGATGCGCAGCGGGAGGAACGCGTTGCGCACGAACTGGTGCTTCTCCTCGGTCTTCTCGATGACCTTGAGGCGCTTGCCGAGCTGGCCCTCGAGCGTCTTGAGCGTCACGCCGTTCGGGCCGACGATCTTGCGCGCGCCGCCCTTCTCCACGATGAAGACGAGCTTGTCGTCCTTCGGGATGCAGCGGTCGATGCGGGCGTGCGTGATGTTCTCGACCACGGTGATGGTCTGCAACAGGTCGGTGTCGATGATGACGCTCATGCGCGGACACCCAGGACGCTGATGTTGAACGGCTTCTTGCAGTAGACGCCGAGCTCCTCGTTGGGGATGTCGAGCACGACGACCTCGACCGAGGACTGGCTCGCGTAGGCGACGATGTCGTCCTTCATGATGGGCTTGACGTTGTTGGCGAGGATGACCTTCTTCAGCTCGCCGTTGCGCAGCATCTTCAGCACGCGGTCGCTGCCGATCACGAGCTTGTCGCTGCCGAGCAATTTGCGGATTTCTGCTTTCATGATGCACCTTGTGAATACTTCTTCTCTTTTAAGCGTTGTTCTTATTCTGCGGCCTCAACCGCCTTCTTCGTCCTCTTCGCGACCGGCGCCTTCATCACGAGCTTCGGCAGCCCTGTGCCCAATGGGACGGGCTGGTTGATCATCACGTTCTCGATGACGCTGTTGAGGTGGTCCTCCTCGCCCGTGATCGCGGCGTTGAAGATGTGCTTGAGCGGGGTCTCGAAACTGGCGCGCGCGAGCACCGACGGCTTCTCCTTGACGATGCCGTAGCGGCTGATGCCCAGCACGTGGCCGGTCATCGTCATGGTGTCGGAGACGAGCATGATGTGGCGCACGTCGATGTCGATGCCCTGGTTGTCCAGGACCTTGTTCACCTCGTTGATGATGGCCTGGCGCGCCGCCTCGACGCCGAGCTCGGCCTCGACCTCGTAGATGTTGTTGCTGGTCGTGCGCGTCGTGTCGACGCCCTCGACCTCGAGGACCTTGCGCAGGTTGCTGCCCTTGGTGACGATGAGGAACTCGTCGCTGCGCTTGACCGGCAGCACCATCGTGATGCGCTTGACGCCGTTGATGTAGACGTCCTTGATCTTCTCCTTGAGGCGGTAGACCTCCTTGAGCTTGTCCTCCTTGGCGGTCGAGCGCACCGTGACGGTATCCTTCTGGTCCTTGTCGCTCTGGACCTTGAACTCGAAGTTCTTGAAGGCCTTCTGCAGGATCTTGATGAGCTTGTCCGGTGTCGCGTCGACGAGATGCATCTTGTTCCTGTCGAGCGTGACGGTCATCGTCGCCTCGAGCACGTCGATCGAGATCTCCTCGATGTACTCGTTGAAGTTCGTCTCCTTGAGCTTCTCGGCGATCTTCTTGATGTCCGTGCCCGTGTTGTACGGGGCTTTCAGGTAGATCTCCATCATCTCGGTGCTGATCGTCTTTCGCGCGTCGAGGACTTCGATCAGGCGCGGCAGGCCCATGGTGACGTTCATCTCGGAGACGCCCGCGAAGTGGAACGTGTCCAGCGTCATCTGGGTGCCGGGCTCGCCGATCGATTCGGCGGCGACGTTGCCCACGGCCTCGCCGGGGTCGACGGTCGCGCTGATGTACTCGTTGTACACCGCGGTGAGCGCCCTCTTCACCTTGGCCTCGGTCATGCCTTCGGTGTATGTCTTCACCAGGGCGATGATGCTGTGCGGGAGCCTCTCTTCGTACTCCTTGTAGGGGTCTGCCATGATTCTCACCCGAGCGTCTCGATGATCTTCTTCACGTTGAGCTTCCCGCCTTCGGTGCGGCTCACGTCGAGGCTGTCCTCGCCGTAGTTGAACTGGACGATGCGGCCGGAGGCGTCGCGCACCGTGCCGTCGTACTCCACCTTCAGGTCCTGCATCGCGTTCGCGAGGCGGCGGTAGAGGTAGCCGCTCTTCGGCGTTCGCAACGCGGTGTCCATGAGGCTGTCGCGGCCGGTCATGGCCATGAAGAACATCTCATGCGGCTTGAGCCCGGTCTTGAACCCGTTGCGGATGAAGCCGCGCGCCTCTGGGCCGAGGTCGCCGCGCTTGAAGCACGAGAGCGTCCTCCCCTTGTAGCCGTCCTTGATGCGGCCGCCGCGGAAGGCCTGCTGCCCGACGCACGCGGTCATCTGCGCGACGTTGATGAGGTTGCCGCGCGCGCCGGAGCGGACCATGATCATGGTGCCAGTGGTGGTCTGCGTGCTCTCGGCCACGACGCGGCCGGTCTCGTTGCGCACCTTGTTCAGGCGCTCGAGGATGCGCAGCTCCAGCGTCTCCTCGACGGTGCGGCCGGGCAGGAGGTCGAGCGTCTTCTGCTCGTAGGCAGCGATCATGCGGTGCACGTCGGCCTCTGCCTCGTTGAGGAGCTGCCGGATCCTCTCGTCCGCCTCCGATGAGAGGTCGATGTCGCTGATGCCGGCGGTGAAGCCGTACTTGAGCAGGACGTTCATGCCTGTCTTGTAGATGCGGCCGAGGATCTCGCCCATGCGGTCAGCGCCGTACTTCTTGTGCAGCGTGCGCAGCAGGAGCCCCGCGCCGGCGCCGAGCTGGCTCTTGTCCAGGACGCCCTTCTCGAAGACGCCGTCCTTGATGACGACCGCGTTCTCGATGTCCTGTGGCCTCTTGCTCTTCGGCTCGGCGCTGAACGTGAAGTCGTCCGGCAAGAGGCACGAGAAGACCTCGCGCCCGGAGATGACCTTCTTGTTCGGGAGCTTCTTGAACTCTGTCACCCCGACGCTCGCCAGGAGGTCGATCGCCTCGGGGCGGCTGAAGCTGAGGTACTTGCTCAGGATGTAGTTGCCGGAGATCGCGTCCTGGTTGCAGCCGATGATGGAGAGGCCGTACCTGGGCGAGACGATCTGCGTCTGGACCTGCATGAGGATCTCTGCCTCGGCCCGCGCCTCCTCGGTCTGCGGGATGTGCAGGTTCATCTCGTCGCCGTCGAAGTCCGCGTTGTACGGCTCGCACACCGCGGGGTTGAGGCGCAGCGTCAGGCCGGGGAGGACCTTGACGCGGTGGCACATCATCGACATGCGGTGCAATGACGGCTGGCGGTTGAAGAGCGCGATGTCGCCGTCGAGCAGGTGGCGTTCGACGATGAACCCGGGCTGGAGCTCCTCGAGGAGCTGCTCCTTGGTCTCGTCGGTGATGCGCTTGCGCTTGCCGTCCGGCCGCACGATGTAGTTCGCGCCCGGATACGCGTGCGCCCCCTTCTTCACGAAGCTCTTGAGGTACTCCGCGTTCCAGGAGGTCATGCGCTCTGGGACGGTGAGCTTCATCGCCATGACGCGCGGCACGCCGACCTCGTTGATCTCGAGGGCCGGGTCCGGCGAGATGACGGTGCGCGCGCTGAAGTTGGTGCGCTTGCCCGCCAGGTTGTGTCGGATGCGCCCCTCCTTGCTCTTGATGCGGCCGGTGATGGTCTTGAGCGGCTGGCCGGAGCGGTGGCGCGCCGGCGGGAGCTGGGAGACCTCGTTGTCGAAGAACGTGGTGACGTGGTACTGCAGGAGGTCCCAGAGGTCCTCGATGATGATCTCGGGCGCGCCAGCGTTGATGTTCTCGAAGAGGCGCTGGTTGATGCGCACGATGTCGCCGAGCTTGTGCGTGAGGTCGTCCTCGCTGCGCTCGCCCGTCTCCAGCGTGATGCTGGGGCGCATGGTGACCGGCGGGATCGGCAGCACGGTGAGGATGGCCCACTCGGGGCGCATCGCGTTCTCGTTGATGCCGAAGATCGGCAGGTCGTCGTTGCTGACGCGCTCCAGGCGCGCGCGCACCTCGATCGGGCTGACGCGGCGCTCGTCCTCGAGGTAGGTCGTCGGCTTCTCGAGCGTGATCTTCTTCTGCTTCGCGTTGCAGTGCGGGCACTTGTTGATGTTCTTGAGCTCCGCGATGATCTCGACGATGCGGTCGCGGCGCTCGTTCTGCCCCTCGTTCTTCTCGATGACGTCGAGCTCCTCCTTGTACTGCGCGAGCCTGTTCTTCGGGATGAGCAGGCCGCCGCACTCGCGGCATGTTGAGCGCAACAGGTCGAGCACGAGCTTGACGAAGCGGATGTGGACGACCGGGCGCGCGAGCTCGATGAAGCCGAAGTGGCCCGGGCACTCCTTGAGCTTCTGGCCGCAGGTCTTGCAGCGCAGGCCGGGGTCGATGACGCCGAGGCGCACGTCCATCAGGCCGCCGTCGACAGGGTACCCCTCCTTGTCGTACAGCTCCGGCGTGACGATCTTCGCCGAGGCCATCTCCTTGATGAATTTCGGGCTCATGACCTCGAAGACGATCTTGTCGACCTGTTTGTAGACGGGGACTTCCATGGTTGTACCTCAGTAGTGTGGTTCAGTAACGGTAGTATGGTTCAATTCGTTTTGGTCAGTATTGTTCTTGCGGTGCCTAGTACTTCCCCTTCAGCTTCAGCTTCGGGTAGATTGTCAGTGACTTCAACTCGTCGAGGAACAGCTTGAACGCGTAGCTCATCTCGATCTGGTTGATCTCCACGTTCTCCTTGCAGACCGGGCAGAACGCCTGGTTCTTGCGGCTGTCGTAGACCGCCACGAGCCCGCAGTTCTCGCAGACAGGGATGACGGTCTTGTCGGAGTCGAAGCGCTCCTTGAGGAGCAGGCTCGCGCCGTGCGCGACGAAGGTGTCCTTCTCCATCTCGCCGAGGCGCAGTCCGCCCTCCTTCGCCTTGCCCTCGGTGGGCTGGCGGGTGAGCAGCTGGATGGGGCCGCGCGCGCGGCTGTGGACCTTGTTGGCCACCATGTGCTTGAGGCGCTGGTAGTACATGTTCCCGATGAAGATGCGCACGGCGAAGGTCTCGCCGGTCTCGCCGTTGTACATCGTCTCGGTGCCGTCCTCGCGGAAGCCGAGGCGCGCGAGCTCCTCGCGCAGGTCGCGCTCGCCTTCGCTGTTGAAGAGCGTGCCGTCGATGTAGCGGCCGCCCATCGAGCCGACCTTGCCGGCCACGAGCTCGATCAGGTGGCTCACCGTCATCCTGCTCGGGATGCCGTGTGGCGAGAAGAGGATGTCGGGCACGATGCCGCTCGCCGTGAAGGGCATGTCCTCCGCGGGCACGACGATGCTGATGACGCCCTTCTGGCCGTGGCGGCTGACGAACTTGTCGCCTATCTCCGGCACGCGGTTGTCGCGCAGGCGGACCTGCACGAGCTTGTTGCCCTCCTCGTTCTCGGTGATCATGACGAAGTCGACGATGCCGCGCTCGCCGTGCTTGAGGCTCATCGAGCTCTCGCGGCGGTAGTTCATCGAGAGGTTGTACTCGTCGGTGCCGGAGAGGAACCGCGGCGGGCTGGTCTTGCCGATGACCACATCGCCCTCCTCGACGCGCGACTCGGGGCTGATGAGTCCGTCGGGCTCGAGCAGGCGGTAGTCGTGCTCGCTGCGGTAGCCGCGGGCGTCCTTGTCCGGGATGATGATCTCGTCCATCAGGCCGCCGCTGTAGCGCAGCTCCTCGGCCTGGACCGGACGGTAGTAGCTGCTGCGCCCCAGGCCGCGGTCGATGCTGCCGCCGTTGATGACGACCGCGTCCTCGATGTTGTACCCCTTGTAGGACATGATCGCCAGCGTGACGTTCATCCCGCACGGGTGCTTGTCGTAGTCGAGGACGTCGTACATGAGCGTGGTCACGACGGGCCGCTGCGGGTAGTGCAGGAGGTTGACGTCCATGTCCATGCGCATGAAGTAGTTCGACGCGTAGAAGCCGACCGCTTGCTTCTGGTTCTTGGAGCCCTGCGTGAGGCGGACGCCCTGGTTGAAGTTGCCGAACGGCACGAGCGCGGTGGTGACGCCGACGATGTCGAGCGGGCTGATCTCGAGGTGCGTGTGCTCCGGCGTGATGTCGGTCTCCTCGATGGCGACGAGCGCGGACTCCTCCTCGGCCGCGTCGAGGAACTCGATGATGCCGTTCTTGACGAGGTCGTTCCAGTGCAGGGTGCCCGCCTCGAGCTGCTTGATGTGCTCCTCGGTCAGGAGCGGCTTGCCGTTCTTGATGACGATGAGCGGGCGGACGCTGCGCCCCTTGCTCGTCTCGAGGTACACGCCGTCGATCGTGTCGTCGTAGAGGATGTTGAGGTCATGCGGGATCTTGCCGCTGCGCCGCTCGGAGAGCAGGTTCGCCGTGAACTCGCGCGGGTCCTTGATGGTGCCGATGAATTTGGAATCGATGAAGACGTCTGCCATGATCATTCACCATTATGTGTTGCGCGCAAGCTGCAAACCCATCTTCTTGAGTTCGCGCACGAGATCCTGCTCGTTGACTTCGCTGCTCGCGTGCGCGAGCATGGCGAGGTTCTTCCGCAGGCCGATGTTGCTGCCCTCCGGCGTCTCTGACGGGCAGAGGCGGCCGAAGTGGGTGGTGTGCAAGGAGCGCGCCTCGAAGTTCTCCTGGCTGCTCGAGAGCGGGGAGATGACGCGCTGCAGGTGGCTGATGGTCTGCAGGAAGTTCAGGCGCTCGATGCGCTGGCAGATGCCGGTGCGCCCGCCGGTCCAGTTGCCGGTCGCCATGCTGCTGTACACCTTCTGCGTGAGCAGCTTCTCCCGGATGATCACCTTGATGGACGGGAACTTGCCGCGCTTGACGATGCGCTGGAAGTTGTAGAGCATGTCGCCGATGAGCACCTTGATGTTGACGCGGAAGAGGTCGGCCAGGAGGTCGCCGCTCATCTTGATGCGCTTGTTCATGTAGTGGTCCTTGTCGTCCTCGGGTAGCGTGCCGTTGGAGACCTGGATGAAGCGCTTGAGGTACTTGCACAGGTTGTGCGCCTTCGCCATGCGGGCGTCGGACGTGTCGCCGATGTGCGGCAGTAGGTACTTGTCGACGATATCGGTCATGCGCTCCATGCGGATCTCGCGCGTCTGGCTGATGCCTATCTGCTTGGAGATGAAATCCATCGCGTCATCGGTGGTCTTGATCTCGACGAAGTCGTAGAGGTTGATGATGACCTCGGAGTTGTCCGTGAGGTCGATCGCGCGCATGATCTCCTCGTCCTTGATCATGCCGAGCGCCTTGATGACCGGGATGAGCGGGACGCGCTTGACGCGCGTGAACGTCAGGTAGAAGATGCCGTCCTTGAGCCTCTCGAACTCGTGCGGGATGCGGTAGCTCCCCTGCTCGGAGTAGACCTTGCCCACCCACGGCGAGACGCCGCTGCTCGCGCGCTCCACCATGAAGCGGTTGGACGCGAGGTCCTCGACGTCGATGATCACCTTCTCGGTGCCGTTGATGATGAAGTAGCCCCCGGGGTCGTCCGGGTCCTCGCCGCGGCCCATGAGCTCGTCGCGGGAGAGGCCGTAGAGGTGGCAGTTCTTGCTCTTGAGCATGATGGGGATGCTGCCGATCTGCGTCTTGAAGGACTCGCGCTGCACGCCGTTGATGTGCGCGCTCACCTCGAGGAAGATGGGCGCGGCGTAGGAGAGCTTGCGCAGCCGCGCCTCGGTCGGGTAGATCGCGCGCGTGCTGCCGTCGGCCTCGGTGATCTCCGGCTTGGTCACGTAGATCTTGTCGAGGCGGATCTTGAACTCCTCCACGTTGGTCGGGATGATGGTCGGCTCGACCTCCTTGTTCTCGTCAACGATCTTCTGGAGCTCCCTCTCGATGAAGGTGTTGAAGCTCTCGATGTCCGCGAGCACGATGCTGTTGGTCTCGAAGTACTTGCGGATGAGGATCTGCGAGTTGCGGTTCTTCGGTTTCATGCGCTCCTCCTCTCACTCGGACGCGACGATGCGGTAGAACTCCGCGTCGCCCGCCGTTTCGCTGGCTCTCGTGACCCTGATGATGTCGCCGATCTTGACGCCGAGGTGGCGGATCGCCGGGTCGTGCGCGTTGATGCGCGGCAATTGGTTCGGCTGGATCTTGTAGTGCTCGAGCACGTGCTTGCGCTCCTCTTGCGTGCAGACCTCGTGCTTCGGGACCAGGGTGTGCTCGGTGACGTTGAACGGCGTCTTGCCCTCGACATCGGCAGAACGGGGTTTCCTGGTGGGCTTCTTGGGTGCCATGGTGATACTCCTCGGTGAGCATGATGGGGCGGACGGGACTTCCATGCTCCGCCGCGTGCGGCGGCAGCTTTTGAACCCGCGACCAGCGGATTAAAAGTCCGCTGCTCTACCAAGCTGAGCTACCGCCCCATGCATGACGCTAGCGCATGCTGGCGTACGCCTTGGCGGGGATTTGAACCCCGGTCGGAAGCGCGACAGGCTTCCATGCTAGGCCACTACACTACCAAGGCTTTGTCGACGGAAAGCCTCTTCCGGCAGCACACCATCTAGCGACGATGCAACGTGGCTAAGAATGGTATGATTGCGACATGGAGGACAGGCACCCGACTCGTATGATGCGAGAATTACGAACCCTTTTTAAAGGTTGTGGTAAGAAACGGCCGGAAGGGAGGTATAGGGGCGTCAGGGACCGGCCAGGAGAGTTTTCTTCAGCGCTTCCAGCCCTCTTCCGCAGCCGCGCCGTGACCTTCGTCTAGTCTATCGTCTAGTTTTCCCCTTTAGCGCCGCCTTAGTCACTCCGTTCCTAATCCTCGCCTTCTACGAAGTCGAGTCTTGGTCGGGGGAGAAGGTTCGTGCAGCGCGAGCCAATCAATTCTCGGCAGATGAAGCGCAAGCGGTGTATCGACTCGACCGCGGCGCAATGTAGAGATGATAACGGAAATGAAAGGAGATCACGAGCGCTTCGTCAACCGCTCGACCAGCGCGTCCCGGTCGAGCAGCGTCTCCTCGCCGGTGCGCATGTCGCGCAGCTTGAGCTTGCCCGCATCGAGCTCCTTCCTGCCGACGAAGACCACGTAGGGGATGCCCGTGACGCTCGCGTACTCGAGGTTCTTGCTGATGCCGCGGTCCATGATGTCGATGTCCGTGTTCACGCCCCCCGCGCGCAATGCCTGCGCGACAGCGTTGCTCTCCTGCGGCGTCTTGATAGGTATCACATACGCCTCGACGACCGTGGTGCGCCCCGCTGCGTTCTGCGCCTTGAGCGCCTCGGTGATGGGCTCGAGGCCGAAGCTGATGCCGACCGCCGGGTACTCCCCGGGCCTGCCGAGGAACCCGCCGATCATCCGGTCGTAGCGGCCGCCGCCGGCGACGCTGCTCGTCACCGGCGAGCCCTTGAGGTACGCCTCGAAGACGATGCTGGTGTAGTACGAAAGGCCGCGCGCGAGGCTCGGGTCGAACGCGACCTCCGGCTCGGCGGCCAGGCGCAGCACCTGCTCGACCCGCTCGAGCTCCGGGAGCGCGCCGTACCCCTCGCGGATAGCCGCGATGCGCTCGTCGTTCGTCGCGAGCTGCGCGACCGCGATGACGCGGCGCGCGGCGCCGCCGCTGATGCCGGCGGCCTCGAGCTCCGCGACGACGCCCTCCTCGCCGGTCTTCTTGAGCTTGTCGAGGATGAGCATCGCGTCGGCGGTCCTGTCTACCGGCACACCGTCATGCTCCAGCATGCGGCGCAGGAGGCCGACATGGTTGATATGGACGACGAACGGCTGGTTGATTGCGCGGAAGACCGCGAGCGCGAGCTGGACGCACTCCGCGTCCGCCGCGGGCGTGTCGGCGCCGACGATGTCGCAGTCGCACTGGCAGAACTCGCGGTAGCGCCCGAGCTTGACCGGGCCGTCGCGGTAGACGGTGCCGATCGCGTAGCGCTTGAACGGGAGCTTGACGTCCGGGTTGGACGCGATGTACCGCGCGAGCGGCACGGTGAGGTCGTAGCGCAGCCCGAGCTCGCGCTCCCCCTGGTCTGTTAGGCGGAATGTCTCCTTGAGGATCTCCGCGCCGCCGGCGTACTTCGCGGAGAGCGTCTCGTACCGCTCGAGCACCGGGGTCTCGAGCGGGTTGAACCCGAAGCGCTCGAACTGCACCTTCAAGAGCGAGAGGAGCGCGTCGCGCGCCAGTTTCTCTTCCGGTCCGAAATCGCGCATGCCTTTCGGGAGGAGCGGCTCCATGCGCTATCGATGCACGATGTGTATTATAAAGATAGCGGGAAATCGAAGTCGAGTCACTGCTCCTATCAGAAACTGTCGGAATCCTAGAGAGAGAAGAAAAAAGAAAAAAAGGACGTGTTTATGCTCGCTTCCAACGATAGTAGCCGTACATGCCTACGATGATGGCGCAGAGGATGATGAGCCACCATAGGCTGCCTATGCCGCCACCGACCACGGCGCCGGTCAGCAGGTTGTTGTTCTGCGCATTGTCGTCGCCCGCGCCCCCTGCGTCGCCCGCAGGCACCGTCTCGTTCGTCGACTCTCCTGGTCCGCTGAGGCCGGTGCCGGCATCAGAGTCGGCCACTATGCTTGGGGATAAGGGCGTGTCGCGCACGCAACGTTCTCCCTCTCTGTGGAAGCCCCACGAGCAGTCGCCGCCAGCATTGCCGACACCGACGCTCAAGTTTGTCACCTTGATCTCTTGGGGCTCGTCCCCGCCTCCATCGCCGCCGCCTTCGACCGTCACTGTCGTGGTGTCGGAGAACGTATCGTTACATACGCTCACGTACGCCGCAGTGATGCCGAATGAGCCCGGAGTCCCCGAGGCGTTCACCGTTGTCGACCAGCTGTTCAGGAGCACGCTGACCGGTGCGCCGTTCACATCGATGGTCGCGCCGCTGAGGTCCGTCGGTTCGCCGCTCTCTACCAGCGTGCCGTCCACGGTGATCCCGCTGCCTGGCGCTGCAGGATTGGGGCTCGCGCTCGCGATATCCACGGTGTAGTTCTTGCAGGCCTCCACTTCGCTCTGCTGGCTCCCATCGCAGGTGTTGACCAGGGTGAGGTGGTCGAACGTCACAGAGTTCTGGCCGATGCACGCGTAGTTCGCGAGTTGGACGACCACTCTCGTGAAGTCCGAGTCGCCTATCTTCGATATGTTCAGCCTGAACTGGCCGGATGCCGCCGGGAGCTCGGTGTAGTTCGCCGGGTCGGCCGCTGCGTAGCCCGCGTAGATGCCGCTGATGACATCCTTGCCGTAGTAGACCTGGTAGCCGACGAGATTGTCGCCGTCAAAGAGATAGACCACGACATACGGGAAGTTGTACTCATCGAGCGTCGATGTGAAGCTCAGGTACGCCGCGAGGTCGTTCGTGAGCGTGTTGCCGCTCACGTCATAGCTCTTCTCCAGGTATTGGCTCGGGCATAGTGCGGTCGTGGAGCCGTCCACGCTCGTGCGGATCGCCGTGCTGCCATCGTAGGGCGAGGTGATCTCGCTGTACGAGAAGATGGGGTTTTGTCCGGTGTCTTGCACGGTCC
>Ga0315275_10000470_pt1 | contig 33361 bp, 23 predicted proteins | sample YL17G03_0_MG_FD_205557 | JGI IMG/M metagenome (GOLD analysis project Ga0315275, IMG submission 205557) | Sediment microbial communities from Yellowstone Lake, YNP, Wyoming, USA - YL17G03_0 | ecosystem: Environmental > Aquatic > Freshwater > Lake > Sediment | place: USA: Wyoming | collected...
ATGGAGATAAAGGAGATGGACTTCATCAGCTCGGCTTACGCATTCACCTCCTTCAAGCAGGTTGTGAAGACAGCGACATTCATGAACGGCATAAGCGCCACATTCATGCCGATGCCGATACCTTCGGAGAAGGGAAGCGGACTGGAGCTGGAAATAGGGATGAAGAATGAGAAGGGAGGCAACATATTCATTGGCAAGGGAGGGGCGTTAAGCGACAACGGGAATTACTTCATAGGGGGGATCCTGGAGCACCTGAAAAGCATTTTGGTCTTCACAAACCCCACTACTAACTCCTACAAGAGGTTCTATGTGGATCCGAAGTTCATGACCTGCGGAAGCTCTGACAAGTCAAACGCGATATTCATAGACACGTCAATGAAGGAGAACACGAAAATAGTGCTTACTTTCCCTGATGCGACAGTCAATCCCTTCCTGGCCTATTCCGCGGTGATGGCCGCAGGGTTCGACGGGATAAAGAAGAAGACCTCGCCAGGAGAGATTGTCACAGAAAGGCCGGGCACCATGGGATCAAAGGAAAGGAAGAAGAGGAAGATAGAGGAGTTCCCAAGGGACATCATGTCATCCATAGAATCATTGGAGAACGACATCGACTTCATAAAGGGGACTATAGCGCCTGAGATACTTGTGGATTACCTTGAGCAGAAGGCCAAGGAGCAGAGGATGGGAAGCATGATCCCGAACCCCTATGAGTTCGACGAATACTTCCACCTGTAGCCCCTTTCTTTTAGAAAAAGAAAGCTTCTGCGGAAAGAAAACTACATTTGTGATCTTATGAAAGACCTAAGGTTAGCTTCGCTTGAAGGAAGGAAAAGGACAGTTGTCAAAGTGGGGAATGTGAAAATCGGCCAAGGCTTTACTGTCATCGCAGGGCCCTGCGCAGTCGAGAGCAGGGAGCAGATCATCGAAACCGCGGTTGAGGTAAAGAAATTGGGGGCGGATATGCTGAGGGGAGGGGCGTTCAAGCCAAGGACATCCCCTTATGCATTCCAGGGATTGGAGGAAGAGGGTTTGAAATTATTGCAGGAGGCAAGGGAAAGGACAGGATTGCCGATAGTGACTGAAGTAATCGACACAAAGGACGTGAAATTAGTCTCGGAATACGCTGATGTGATGCAGATAGGCGCAAGGAACATGCAGAACTTCGCATTATTGAAGGAAGTGGGCAAGCTTGAAAAGCCGGTCCTGCTGAAAAGAGGGTTGTCAGCGACCATTGAGGAATGGCTCTATTGCGCAGAATATATTTTGAAGGAGGGAAACCCCAACGTGATAATGTGCGAAAGGGGGATAAGGACCTTTGAGAAATACACAAGAAATACTTTGGACTTGAGCTCGGTCCCGTCATTAAAAGAATTGACCCATCTTCCTGTAATAACCGACCCGAGCCATGGGACAGGAAGGAACAGTTTGGTGATTCCGATGGCATTGGCATCCCTGGCTGTTGGAGCGGACGGAATAATCGTTGAGGTGCACAGGAAACCAGAGGAGTCCGTGAGTGATAAAGACCAGACCCTATCCATAGAGCAGTTCGGGGAAATGATGAAAAAGATAGGGAAGCTCAAGGCCCTTTTATAAAATCCGCCGAAATTCTTTTAAACTGCAGATTGCAATGTATATTTCTAATTATCATGGCATGTAACATAGCCGTATCTGCAGAAAGTGTAACTTCTGAATTGCCCAGGCGCAGGGAAGGCTTTGTCACGAAGGCAAGAAGGTATATCGCAGGAAAGATGCTTGAGCCTCTGCTTGAATCCGGAATGGTGAGATCGGCAAAGGCCTGCTCCTTTGCCATGGGCCCTGAAAACAGCATATTCCATTCGGTAATCAAGCAGGCGCGATCAGCAAATTGCATAGAAGAGTTCCTCAATGTGATGATGATTGCAAACGAGTTTTCCCTTGACCAGAGGCAGATCATGGATGTTGTGCTTATTAGGATTGTGAAATGCCAGTCAGACGGCCCATATATCCTAAACAGGCTGGACTTTCAGTATCTGGACAAGCTGCACAGGCTGAAGCACCTGACCCTGCCTCAGATAGAGGAGGCAGGAAGGGAATACGGCTGGGTGAAGGAGATGAAGGAGGCTGCCCTGAGCCTAAAGGCGCTGGCATACCCGACTGTGCTGGATGACCTGAGCATGATAAATATAATTGAAGAATGGGGAAAAGGGATCTGATTGCAAGCCTAAAGCTCGTTTATAAGATTTAAAGCGTCCTTCAATATCATTCTATGGTCAAAGGCCAATTTAGGAAGCTTTGAGATCGGAAACCACTTTGCCTCGGTGGCGTCGCTGCCTGCCTTTAGCCTTCCTGACATTCTTTTCACGATGAAGGGGAGCGAGATGACCTCCCTGGGGTCCCTTCTTGGGTTGGAGTATATCCCGACCAGCTTCAGCGGGACAACCGAAAGCCCGGTCTCCTCCTTGGCCTCCCTGACCAGGCAATGCTCCACAGTCTCATTGGCCTCTATCCTGCCTCCTGGCAAAGCCCAGGATCCCTTGGAGGGCTGGAGCCCCCTTTTTATAAGAAGTATCCTGTCCCTGTCGAAAAGCACTGAGTCGCATGCCAAAGGCCTCATGATATCCTGATATTAGAAAGGCTATTAAAGCGTTTGTTGCTAATGGGTTGTATGATTTCCGTATCAATCCCGGCATACAATGAGGGAAAATACATAGGAAAGTGCCTGGACAGCCTGATGAACCAGAACCAGAAGCTTGAGGTCATCGTGGTCGACAGCTATTCCAAGGACAACACCGCAAAGATAGCCGAGGATTACGGGGCAAAGGTCCTTTTCACGCCTTTCGGGAACATAGGAAAGGCAAGGGACATAGGGATCAGGGCTGGAAAGGGGGAAATCATAGCCAGCTGCTCTGCGGACGCGGTCTATCCGAAGGGATGGGTGGAAAAGCTGATAAGGCCGCTGGAAAGCAGGAAGGCGGACGCGGTCATAGGGCCTATTTTCATATACGAGGCCAACCTGATAGAGAACATCGGGGGGCATCTGCTCAACAACATCCTTTTCCCTGCAACCTCATTGCTCAACATGACGTATGCCAATGCTGACAACATTGCCCTGGGAAGGAAATTCTACAACAGGATAGGGGGGTTCCCGCATGTGACGACAGGGGAGGATACCATCCTGATAAAGAATGCGAAGCTGCATGGAAAAGTGGCTTACAACAAGGATGCCGTGATATTGACGGATTCAAGGAGGATAAGGAAATGGGGCTATGCGAAATACACCTTTTTCCACACAAGGAACTTCATAAACGCGAACCTTTTCAACAAGACCCATGACAAATACGAGCCCATAAGGTGAAATGATGAACATCGCATTCTTCACAGACACATACAAGCCGAATGTCGACGGGGTCGTGATATGCATCGAGCTGCTGAAGAAGGAGCTTGAGAGAAAGGGGCACAAGGTCTATGTCTTCGCGCCTTCCCCTGGCATGGAAACAAGGATGGACAAGGAGGTTTACTATTTCGAGTCCCATCCGTTTCTTCCTTATCCGCAATACAGGATAGCCATGGTCCGCGATGCAACCCTGGGGATAGACAGGTTGGCAAGGATGTGCAAGGAGCTGAAGATAGACGCAATCCACAGCCACGGGATAGCGTTCACCTCGATTGCTGCCTACAGGGTCGCAAAAAGGATGGGAATCCCGAAGGTGATAACGTTCCACACCAACGTCGCAGGCGCGACCCATTACATATCAAAGTTCAGGATCATTGAGAAAAGCTTTGAGGAGATCACCTGGAGGTATCTGAGATGGCTTTATTCCAATTACGACGAGGTGCTTGCGCCATCGCAAAGGGCCCATGACATGCTGAAAGAGCAGGGAATAAAGTCGACTGTATTCCCAAATGGGATAGGGATTGGTGATTATCTGAAGCTCAGGAGGAATCCTAACAAAAAAGGGGCCATGATTCTCCATGTGGGAAGAATAGTCAGGGAAAAGAGGATAGACATTGCGATGGGGATGGTGAAAGGCAAGAAGGATGTTTCGCTGGATGTCATCGGAAAAGGGCCTGGGCTCGGGCATTACAGGAATTTGGCAAGGGAGATGAAAATTGAGAATGTTAATTTCCAGGGATATGTGGACCATGAAAAGCTCAACGGATACTATAGGAAAGCCAACGCGCTCATTTTTTGTTCTCCTTTCGACACCCAGGGCCTTGTGGTGGTTGAGGCTCTTGCATCCGGGATGCCTGTCATTGCAATGGAAGGGACTTCAGGCGCGGAGATTGCCCAGGAAGTCAGCAAAGAATTGGTGTTCTCGAACCAGGAGGAGTTTGACAGGGCAGTTTCCTATGCCAAGAGGCACGGGGACTGCAGGAAATGCAGGGAAGTGTCCAGGAAATACGACATCAGGGAGCAGGCAAGAAGATTGATTGAAAAATATAAAAGAAAATGAAATCAAAGCTTCATGTATGAGAGCACTGCGGTTTGCAGAGCGAACAGCAGCCTTGTTATTACGACTGAAACTGCAAAGCAGACCAGGAGTATCGCCAGGCTTGAGTATGCCGGCAGCCCCGCAAAGTAATTGTAAAGCGCATTTATTGAAGTGGAGTAGATTACGGGTGTAACCAGCAGCACTGCGACAAAGAAGATCAGGCCTTCCAACAGGTTCATGTCCTTCCTTAGTATGTTTGATGTTTCCATATCCCTTCTGGGTGTTTTTGACGTTGCCATGGCGTTGTATTGCAATATTTTATTTAAAAGCTTAACTTAATAGCGTTATAAAAACAGGAAAATAAGGAAGAATAAAATAAAAAAATCAGCCCAGGAAGTCTGATGCCTTCATCGGCTCCGGAGGCAGGCCTTTCCTCTTCCTTGTGTCCTCAACGGTCTTTGAAAGCAATGATGCAGGAAGCGGATCATAGCCGGCGTATTCCTGGTACCAGATTGCCCTTCCCTGGGACGCGCTCCTCAAGGAGTTGCTGAAGCCAAACATCTCCGCAACAGGGAGGATCTCGTGTATCTTTGTTAAGTCCTCCTCCTGCTCCATGTTCAGCAGCTGGCCCCTTTTTCCGTTGATCAGATTGAGAATGTCCCCTGCATACTCATGCGGGACCTGGATAAGGACCTTCTGCTTCGGCTCAAGCAAAGTCACTCCTGCCGTAAGCATTGACGCATAGATTGCGTTCCTCACTGCAGGAAGTATCTGCGCTGGCCCCCTGTGGACGTTGTCCTCGTGGAGCATGGCATCGTCCAGCGTTATCTTGATTCCGGAAACCTTTTCCTGGGCCAAAGGCCCCTTGTTCATGGCCTCCTCAAAGGATTGGATGGCCAATTCCTGGACCTCATTGAGGTATTGGACCCCCTTTGTCGCGTCAACGAAGATGTTCTTGTTGTAGACGTCCCAGATGCCCTTTGCCTCATCCCTATCCCATCCTGCTGCAACCAGCTTTTCAACCATCTCCTGGTTCTTGCCTTTCGGGACCCCTTCCTTGATCACTCCCTCTTCCATCAAAGCAAGGACTTCCTTGGACAACGGCTCGACCTTGATGTAGAACTTGTTGTGCTTGTTCGGGGACTTCCCTTCCAAAACAGGCCCTTCCCTATTGAGCGTTTCCCTGTAAACGACAATGGGCGGGGATGTCTCTATATCTATCTTCTTCTCCTGCCTTATCTTGTATTCCACTATCTCCAGATGAAGCTCGCCCATTCCGCTTATCAGGTGCTCTCCAGTCTCCTGGTTGAGCTCGACCCTCAATGTCGGATCCTCCTTTGAGATCCCCCTCAACACTTCTATGAGCTTTGAAAGGTCCTTGCTGTTCTTTGCCTCTATGCTTTTTGTGACTACAGGCTCGCTGTAGTGCTTGATCTGCTCAAAAGGCTCCATCTTCTCTGAGCTTACAGTTTCCCCGACATAGAGGTCTCTTAATCCTACGACTGCCCCGATGTTCCCTGCTGTTATCCTTTCGGTCTGGACCCTATCCGGCCCCATGTATATTCCAACCTGCTGGGCTTTCATGAATGTCAGTTTTGATGCAAGGTAAAGCTGCGTGCTTTTCTCTATCTTTCCTGAAAATAGCCTCACCACGGCGACTTCGCCTGCATGCTCGTCATGCACAACCCCGAAAACTATGCCGACTGTGGGAGCGTCCTTTTCGCATTTGACCATGCTTTGCCCTATTGGTGAGTTTATGTCCCCGTGCCAGAGTATGGGGACCCTGAACGGCTGGGCCTGCTTAGGATTCGGAAGCATCTTTACCGCCATCTGGAGCAGAACCTCGTCCAACGGGGACTTTTCAACCAAGGCCTTATGGTTTCCTGCCTGGACCTGGGTGTATATCTCCTTGAAGGTTATCCCTGTCTTCTTTATTGAGTCCAGGCTTATCGCCCATTTGTGGAATGCGGACCCTATTGCCACCTTTCCGTTTTCCACTGAAACGCTCCAGTCCTCCTTTGATTCCGGAGGGACAGAGCCCCTGATGACCTTGTTCACATTGATAATGAGCTTGGTCAGTCTTTCAACCATCTGCTCATTGGTCAATTTTAGCTCATTGATCAGCCTGTCTACCTTGTTGACGAAAATGACCGGCTTTGCCCTTTCCTTCAGGGCCTGCCTCAGCACTGTTTCTGTTTGCGGCATGACTCCCTCAACTGCGTCAACAACAACGATGACCCCGTCTACAGCTCTCATTGCCCTGGTTACGTGGCCTCCGAAGTCAACGTGCCCTGGCGTGTCTATAAGGTTGATGAGGTAATCTTCGCCCTCGTAATTGAATCCAAGGCTGATGTTCGCTGCCTTGATCGTGATTCCCCTGGCTTGCTCCTGCTCGTCAAAGTCCATTACCCTCTGTTCGCCTGCAAGCTCCTTTGAGATCAAGCCGGCTCTAGCGACGAGCGAGTCTGTCAAAGTCGTCTTTCCGTGGTCCACGTGGGCCACAATGGCGATATTCCTCACATTCTTGAGGTTGTCCATGATCTTCTGCACTTCTTCCACTACGAATTCCTTTTTTCCCATAGTTAACGCACCTTCTGAATGACAGGTAAGGAATAAGGATAGAAGCAAATGGCTTTTATACCTTTCGAAAATCAGGGTTTTTATATCATCTGACGCCTGAGGTCGCAGAGCCGGCCGAAGCAGGGGCGGTTTCGTTGTATAGGACGCATGTTGTGTCATTCGGCAGGCAGTTGATGAGCTCCTCGTCAGAAAAGGCCGCGGCGTTCATGTCTGAAAGGACTATGGCAATTCCTGCCAATGCTATGATCATGACTATGTACATTCCATACAGCCTGAAAATGTTGCCAAACGTTGATGACATGATATAATTATGCATAGAAATGTTTAAAAAACATAAGATGTTTTGTGAACATATGGCTAAAAACAGGGGTTTCGGGCCCCACCTCATAGTTGAGGCAAGCGGATGCAGCAAAAGGATACTTGATGAGGAAATTGTGAGGGAATTCCTGGAAAATGTAGTGAAGAGACTGAAGCTGACGAAGATATCCAAGCCTTTTGTGGAATATTATGACCTTGGCAAATGGAACAAGGGAGTATCCGGAATAATCCTGATAAGCGAAAGCCACATAACGATCCACACGTTCATGAAGGGAGGATGGATATTCGCTGATGTGTTCAGCTGCAAGGAGATAGACCAGAGGATATTCGAGAGGATGGTAATGAAAGAATTCAGTCCCAAAAAGATGGAAACTACTTATTTGAGGAGGGGAAAGGGCTTCAGGAGATAGTGGTTTAAAAGATATTCCACAAAGAGGTCTTCATAAGCCAGGGTGGCAGAATCCGGTAATGCGCCAGACTTGAAATCTGGTGCCTGCAAGGGCACAAGGGTTCAAATCCCTTCCCTGGCGTCGGAACCGCAGGGGGCACATCCCCCTTCAGTTCAACGTTTTTCCTGATTCCCCCTAACGCTTCGCGTTCATGGTCCCTTCCCTGGCGTCGGAACCGCAGGGGGCACATCCCCCTTCAGTTCAACGTTTTTCCTGATTCCCCCTAACGCTTCGCGTTCATGGTCCCTTCCCTGGCGTCGGAACCGCGGAGGGGAGCGCCCCTCCTCAGTTTTACGTTGTTCCTGATCCTCCCCCACGATTTTTTAGAAGGAATCTGCCAAGGGCAAATTACCCAAGAACGGCTATATGCTGTCAAACAAATCAAGGAACTGCTCCCTGTCAATGCCCAAATCCTTGCGGATTATCTTGTTCAGCAGCCCGGTGTCTATTTTCTCCCTAGAGTGCATCGGCACCACTGTCGCCCTGCCATCAGGATGCCTGAAGAACATATGGCTTCCTTTCTGGCGCTTAAGCTCAAACCCCATTTTGTTTAGAACCTTTGCAAGCTGAATTGCTGAAATCAGGGGCAATTTTGGCATGATAGAAACACCGTTTCAATGCAGCTTCAGAATGTTGATGCCTTGGGCATGGATATCTTCTCTATCCCGATTATTGGCCTTGCACTTACCTCGGATTCGCACTCATAATAAAGTTCAATGGCTTCCCTTATCCTTTTCAGGAGCCCGGCTTTTGTCCTGGCCTGCGTATGGCATCCCGGAAGCTCAAGTATCTCTCCTATAAGATATCCGCTTTCGCCTTTTTCTATCACAAGGGTAAGAGTTTTGAGCCTCGCCATTCCATCACATGATTATAGATATGAAGAAAAGTTTAAAAGGTGCAATGCAGGCCAAGGCAACCAAAGTTCCCCTGAAGCACAGTCAGGGGGCAAGACAGAAGATCGCAATGCCAAGCATGGCAAAAAACAAAGGCGGTTTGGGTTGTAGCTTCTGTGTTGTTGGGATCAAAAAGCAGGCAATTTCAAAAGATATTAAAATGCAGCACAATGAAGGATAACCATGGTTTTGAAAAGCGCAGGCAGCGCTGGGCATGACATCCGCTCATCGGTGGAACCGAGCGTAAGGAGGATTGCCAGGGAAAGGAAGATCGAGAATTTCGGGAAAAGGAACATAGACGACTTTGTCGGAATTTCCAAGGAAAGGGTTGAGGAGAAGACCCTTTATGTCCCGATCTCCTCGGCAATCGCAGGCACAAGGATAGTTGAAAAAAGGATAAGGACGGAAATAATCGGGGATGCCGAGGAAAAATACGGGATACTGTCTGAAAAGGAGTATTTTGAAGGCAGCAACGGAAAAACGACAAAGCACCTCCAGGCAACGTTCATAAAGGACAAGAAGATAGTGAAGATGGATGTCGAGTATGACATAACCTCATTGGTGGATGCGGGCGCAAAGGCATCAGAGCTTCCGATCCTTGAATTCATAGCTGACAGGGAAGGGACCCTTGTCTACGCAAGCAGGGAATACGACGAAAACATAGATTCCTACAAAAGGAAGACAGGATACGACAAGGGGGTTTACAGGGACAAGGTAATAGGAAAGTTCAAGCTATGGAGCTTCATGCAGGGGAAGCAGATGGAGATAATGGAAAGCATCTTTTCAGACTCAAGGAAGGGGTTCCATATTGTAAGGGAGATAAACGTTCCTTTCTTCCTTTCCTTTGGCTTGCATTGCAAGAACAGCAACATGACCAACGTGGTGATAAGCTACTGCTTCCAGGACGGCATGCTGTTTTATGGAGCCATAAACAATTCCCAGCAGAGCAACAGGGAATGGAGGTCCGTATGGAGCACGATAACGTCAAGGAAAAAATACAGGATCAGGCTGATAAAGCCCTTCAGGATAAACAACGAGATTGAAAGGTCCAGGATAAATGGGGGAAACGCCCTCCCGTTTTTGGCAATGGGATTCAGGGCGATGTTCCCATTGGCAAACGGCAGCGCAGAAATCCAGGGAAAGGATGAGGGGCATGAAAGAATTTACGGCAATTTGGAAAGGGAAAGCCGAATAAAAAAGGAAATGCAAGCGAAACTGGAAAACAGGAGAACGGAAAGCGCAGGGATCCAAATCATCAGGAACAATATCTCCAGGAATTTGTTGGCAAACATGGCAGGGACAAGCAATGCCGCATTGACTCTGAAGGAGGCAAAGGAAAGGGCAATCGAGAGGATAACTGCAAAAAGCCTGGAGGGGCTAAGGGTCGCAATAGCATCAAGCGCGCGCAACGCGCAGGTGGTGAGGTCTATCTACCTTTCAAGGGCTAAGAACCATATGGTGACGCTTGATGTCGCAAGGGCGGCAATCCTGCATAGGAGCCCTATAGCGGTAAATGCCAGAACAAGAGCTACTGCAAAAAGCATCGCTGTCTCAAAGGCAATGGCAACAGACAGATTGGCGGCGGCAGCTAGGGCAAGGTCGGTCTCCAGGGTTAAAGCAAAGCAAACAAATGTTGCCCAAATAGCGGAAAACAGGATCAATGCGGTGAATTCCAGCATAAGGGGGATCCTGCTCTATCTGGACAATGAGATAAAAAGGATAGAGGAGAGCATAAGGAGAAGGATAGATGTGATAATGTTCAGGATCTTTTCCTACATAACGTTCGGCATAAGGAACTATGCTGAGATAAGGAAAGTCTCATACTACTCTTATGTCAAAAGTTTTTGAAAGCTTGTCAAGGACCTTGTTGAAGTCAAGGTAATGGTCAAACGCCGTAACCTGGACAGTGTAAGGCCCCTCGTGGGTCTGGGGAGTTGCATAGAGCCTTGCAGTGAAGGACTTTTCCTCGCCTGGGGCTACCATCCCGATGTTCTTTGTGGCTCTTTTGTGGACCATTGTCTTGTCAAAGCCCACCAGGCCCTTTGTAAGAATATTCACGTCAACAGAGACCAATTTCTCCTCCTCTGTCGTGTTCAAAACGGAGATTGTAAGATCCGCGGTGTTGTCCGGCCCCTTTGTTGAGATCCTCAACGGAAGCATGCTATGAGATAATTTGAGTCCTGGCATTTCCATCACAATGATGAATTGATATGAAGGATTTTTATAGTTTCCTAAAGTCGTCTAGGGCCTTCCTGGCTTTCTCTGTGTCGTATTTGCCTTCCCTGACGAGCTCAGAGGCGACAAAGTCGATCTCCTCTGGGGATTTCGCCCCTGCCTGTATCGCGATGTTCCTTGAATGGAGCCTCATGTGGCCCTTCTGGATTCCCTCGGTAGAAAGCGCGAAAAGCGCCGCAAAGTTGTTCGCCAGCCCTACGCAGGCCATCACCTGGGCAAGCTCGACTGCAGATGAAACGTTGAGCAGAGCCAAGGAAGCTTTTGAATGATTGAATGTTTTTGTCGCCCCTCCTGTTATTGCAACTGCCAAAGGCCCTTCGAAAACACCCACAAGGTCTCCATTTTCCTCGCGATAGGAAACAAGCGGCTTCTTGTTCATCATTGAGTATGTGTGCAGGCCCGCTTCAACAGCCCTCCAGTCGTTGCCTGTTGCAAGAGCAACGGCATCAATGCCGTTCATGATGCCCTTGTTGTTTGTGCAGAGCCTGAAGATGTCGTTGGAGGCGAAATTGAATGCCTCAAGGACTCCGTCAACGCCTTCTTTCCCTATCTTCTCCTTCTTCCATATTGCCTTTGCCCCGACTATCCTCCTTACAGCAAGGTTGGAAAGGATGCCCATTATAGGCATTCCGTCTGTCAAATCCGCAATGAACGGACCCAGCTCCTCAGCTACGGAATTGACCCTGTTGGCGCCCATTGCATCGGCGACATTAACGTAAAAATAGCAGACCAGATAATCCCCTCTTTCGCTCTTGAAAGGCCTGAATTCAAGGCCCCTCCATCCTCCGCCGTATTTTTCAAGGGAAGAAGAGAGCTCCTTTCCTTTTTTGTCTATCTTTTCCATGTTTTTGATAGCTAGCTTTTCCGCCTTTTTGGAATCCTCTACCTTGATAAGGCATTCCCCTATCATCTCGTTGCCAAGGGATTCTGCAATGAACCCGTCCGGCAATAATAGCTTTGAAGCTTTATTGGCTGCTGCGACAACTGAAGGCTCCTCGATCATCATCGGAACAAGGTATTTCTTTTTGTTCATCACAAAGTCCTTGATGATGCCGATAGGCAAGGTTCCAACCCCGATGACATTCTCTATCGTTTTCTCAAGCTCGGAAACGTCTGAAGGCTTTGAGATAAGATCCAGCGCCTCCTTTGGATAGCCTTCTAGGATAAGTGCATCTATCCTTTCCTTGTGGCTCAGTTCATAGAACTTTTTTTCCATAATCATCCCTGAAAGATAGGATTTATATTGGTTGATAATCGATCTCCTGTTTCAAGCCTTCATTGTAAAAGCGGAGCCTTATCCCCTTTTCTGCCAGAACCTGGTGCTCATATTCATCCATACAAATAGGCTGGTATTCTGCCCAGTATTCGATTTCCTTTGGAGGATCTTTCTCATGGAGGCTGAACCAGTTTGCAGGGATGCCGAAAAAGTCCTTGATGTGGAATACCGTATAGACTTCCCTTATGCCTCTTTTCTGAATTATTTTGATGAGCCCCTCGATTTGCCTTTCCCCCATGCTGCAGGCTTCCTGGAACAAGCCGTTCATCGGATGGTATATCTCGGCCATCTTTCCGTCCTTGAGCAGAAACAGCGCAAGCGCCCAGCCTTCTCCCACCGAATCCTGCTCGCCATACTTGTAGATTATGTATTTCCCTTCCAAAGGATGATTTAGGATTGGGCGCGATTCCGGATCAGGCTTGAACCTTGGGCTGATCTGAGAAGGAACATTATTCCTTTTTCTTCTAGGCATCGCCTTGTCAACGCTCAACATCGTATTCAACCAAAAATTTCTTTATTTCCTCCTGCGTCTTTCTTCCGCCGAATCTCCTTGCAAAAACATCTGGTTTCCATTCAGAAGGATGGCTATTTATCCATTCCCTCAGGTTGTTCAGTGTCGGCGCTTTCAGCAGGGTGCTCTTCATTATGCAGTTTTCCGCGTTCTTGCTCAATCCCAGGTCCTGCAAAGTGAGGGCCGGCTTCGGCAGGATGTTGTGGGATTTTGCAAATGCCCTGATTTCCTCCAGGGTTTTCCTTCCTCCGCATATTGTCGACAGGACATCGAGTTCCCATTCTGAAGGCCTGCTGGAAATCCAGTTCCTGAGGTCATCAGAGGTAGGATGCCTCTTTTTCGTTATCCTTGTGACGGTATTGACTGCGCGGGTGCTTAGCCCCAGCCCCTTCAATGTGCCTTGCCTTTTTTGCTCATCAAGATATTTGCTTTTCTCAATGATCTGCCTTACCCTTTCGCCGCTTAGGTTCACTTCCTTGCCTATAGGCCCGAGAGCCAGCTCGTTTTTTCTCAACTCCAGGATTTTTTGGTTGCGCCGGGCATTTTCATTTTTTTCCATAGGATCACTATATCAGCTTCCTCATCTTGAAGAACATCAGCATGACCAATGTCACGGATGCCATTGCCCCGAGCATTATGTAGAATCCCAGGGGATTGTCAAGCCCTGGCATGAACTTGAAATTCATGCCATAAAGCCCGGTCAAGAACGTCAATGGCATGAACACTGTCATTATCACTGTCAAAAATTTCATGACCTCGTTTATCCTGTTGTTGATATCAGAAAGATAAATGTCAAACTGCTCTGAAAGGATGTCCCTCAATATCTCGACAGTGTCTATGAGCTGGGCGACATGGTCGTAGATGTCCCTGAGGAACACCTTTGTCTCGCTTTTTATGAATTTTGAGTCGTTCCTGTCCAGCTCTATCAGAAGCTCCCTTACCGGCCAGATCTCCTTCCTGAGGAAGACAAGCTCCTTCTTCATGCCCTGGATCAGGCGCACTGTGGATTCTTTCTTGCTAGAAAGCAGGGTCTCCTCTATCTCCTCTATGTTTTCCCCTATGTTCTCAAGGACTATGAAATATTCGTCTATGACCGCGTCCATGATGGAGTAGAACAGGAAATCAACGCCGTTTTCCCTTATTTTGCCTTTGCCTTCTCTTATCCTGTATCTTAGCTTGTCGAAGACATCGCCCTCTATCCCGTCCTGGAAGGTTATCACGATGTTTTCAGCGAGGATTATGCTCAGCTGCTCCTTTATTATGCTGTTTTTGCCATTGCTGAACCTGAGCATGTTCAGTATGACAAAGATGTAGTCCTTGAAGTTCTCGCATTTCGGCCTCTGCCCTATCGTAAGGATGTCCTCCATTGTCAATGGGTTGAGGTTCATGCATTCCCCTATCTTCTCTATCAGCGCGGGATTGCTTACGCTGTCTATGTTTATCCAGGTCACGTATTTGCCGTTTACGTCCATGCACCTGTCAAGCGTCTTAAGATCGGTCTCGATTACCTCCTTTTCATTGAACTGGAAGATGTGGATGTTGGGCTCCTGGTTTTTATCGCCTGTATATAGCATCTCCCCAGGCTGGAAGCCGGATTTCTTGTACCTGCCAGAGAACAGTTTCGGCATATATATAGAGATAAATGCAAGGTATTTAAACCTTATTCAACAGAGTAATAGTCTCAAGGGCTCATAGCTCAACGGCAGAGCGCTCGCCTTGCACGTGAGAGGTTGGGGGTTCAAATCCCCCTGAGTCCATGACCCTTTTTCTTCGGGGAAGAAAAAGTGTTCAACCAAAAAGAAGCTATGGATAGTTTCTTTTACGTAGACGCTTTTCTTTCTTAAAGAAAAGGGCTGTTCCAACCCTCCTTGGCCCCTTTCTTTTTGAAAAAGAAAGCCGTCCACGGGAAAGAAAATTGGTGAAGGTATGAAAATGATGATGTTGGCTGTTATTGTGGGATTGGTTCTGCTTTGCGGATGCACAAGCCAAAACAGCAATCAGCAGAACATCACGTTGCAAGGCAGTATCTCAAACATTAGTGTTGAAAACAAGAGCATTGCAAACCAAACAGGCGCTATTGCGGAAAACAAAACGATAATTGAAAATCAGACAATCCTAGACCAAACAGGTGTAAGCATGATGAATGAAATAGTTGTCATTGAGACAAGCAAGGGAAACATTGAAGTGGAATTGAACATGGCAAAGTCCCCGATAACTGTGGCAAACTTCCTGAAATACGTGGAAAGCGGGTTCTACAACAGCACTGTGTTCCATAGGGTCATAAAGGGATTCATGGTCCAGGGAGGGGGATTCACAAGGGGAGGCATGGAAAAGGACACCCTTGATCCTATCAAATTAGAATCCAACAACGGCCTGAGCAACCTGAAGGGAACGGTTGCGATGGCAAGGACCAATGTCCCGGACAGCGCAACAAGCCAGTTCTTCATAAATACGGTGGATAATGGCTTCCTGAACTACCAATCCCAGGGAAACCCGGGATATGCGGTCTTTGGCAAGGTAATAAGCGGAATGGACGTTGTTCTAGCGATAGAAGCCTCAAAGACAGGGACAAAGGGAGGATACGAAGATTGGCCTGTTGAGGACATCATCATAACCAACGCATATGTGAAGAAATGATCAGCTGATCGGGCTTTCATATCCTTCCAGGACATCAAGATAAAGGTCCAAGGACCGCTCAACCCCCTTGGCGATGATGGTTGTCAATGGCCCCAAATCCCCCTTGTCAGCGTCTTCCAGAACGTCATAATAGAACATCCTCTCCCTCCTTGTTAAAATGGCAGGCGGAAATCCCGCCTGCATAAGCTTGATGTTCATCAGGATCCTTCCGACCCTTCCGTTGCCGTCCCAGAAGGGATGGATATGGACAAAGCGGTGGTGGGTCAAAGAGGCCTGTTTGATCGCATCAATGCCCTCGCTCCTGGAATTGAGCAGGGATATCACTGAGGTCATGAAGGAAGGTATGAGGGAATGATGGGGAGGCTTAAGATCGGAAAGCGCGACTGCGACAGGCCCCTTCCTGTATACCCCTGACCATTCGGGCCTTACCTTGTCCATTATGATGGAATGCAATCTTAGGATATCTGGCTCAGTTATTTCGCCGCCATGGACAAGCTGCTCCATCCTCTGCAAGGCCTCCTTGTGATTGGTTGCCTCAAGATGCTCTTTCACAGACTTGCCGTGTATTGTCATGCCTTTCTCAAGCACAAGGTAGGTTTCTTTCAGGGACAGCCTATTCCCCTCTATGGCATTGGAATGGTAGGTCAGCTCAAGCTCAAACTTCTTGTTCAGGGATTCCATCGTTTCAGAAGGTATTGGGCGATGGGCATTGAGCCTGCCTAATTTGTCGGTTATCCTGGAAGCTAGGGAAGGCGAGATTATGTCAGGAGAGGGGCAGGGGAGATCATGCTCCTTGCAATAGGCCAATGCCTCGATGTAGTTTGGGAACCTCCGAAGGACCTCCTGGGCAACGCTGGAGCCGGACCGCTTGGATTCGACGAGGACGTAGTAGATGTTGTCATCGGCGATTTTTTTCCTTACGAACGGCATGGTGTATTGTAGTGCCAATAGATTTTAAAAAGATAATTATTCGCTTAGCACTACTTCCTTTTTACCGCATCGACAAACTGCTTCATCTTCTCCTTCTTCAGGTCTGCCTCGAATGCAGTTCCTATCTGGATGATGTCTGCGCCTGCCTTTACGACGCTCCTTGCCTGTTCAGGGGTCCTTATCCCGCCTCCCAGGATATAGGGTATGGAAATCGACTTTTTCACTGTTGAGATGAACTCAAGAGGGATATGGCCGTCCTTTGGGTTGCTTCCGGTATCCGTTAAGACAAACCTGAAGCCCATGCCCTCTGCAGCCATTGCAAATGCCGCGGCTATCTTCGGCTTTTCCCTTGGGATGATGTCAACGTCCCCCACCCAGCCGACCGTGCCTCCAGGCTCAACCACGATATAGGCAACTGGCAGCATCTCTATCTTCATCTGCTTGATTACTGGGGCGGAGAGCATCTGGGCCCTTGTTATCCAATAGGGATTCCTTGAGTTGATCAGGCTCATGAAGTAGATTGCGTCGGCGAACCTGGTGACCGTGGCTATGTTGCCTGGAAAAAGGATGACCGGAATGCTGACATTCTCCTTTATCCTTTTTGCGACAGTGTCAAGAACCTCGCCCTGGACCCCCAATGAGCCGCCTATCAGGATGACGTCAGAGCCTGCCTCATAGGAGTCCTTTGCGGTCGCCACAGCCTTGTCTATTGAAGGGTAGTCCAAAGGATCAATCAATGAGAAAAGCTGCTTCTCCCCCTTGTTGAATTTCTCCATTATGTAATCATATGTCTTTGCCATATTTTCCACCTGACTTGTAGAATAGGGCCATCTCCCTTATGCCCTCCTTTGGATCAGAAGGTTTAAATCCCAGTTCCGTTTCTGCCTTTTTGGTGTTGAATACCCTATTCTTTGTGAGGATGTTGAGCCTTTCGTAGTTGAAATAGCCCTTGCTTATGTATTCGGAATAGGTTGAATAGAAAAAAGCTGCGATGGGACTTATTTTGCTTATCTTGGATATGCCAAGCTCATGCGCTATTGCCTCAAAGCATTCCTTCTGCCTTATCGGCTTGCTGCAGATTACGAAGATCCCCCTGGCATTCTTCTCAATGGAAAGCCTGACCGCATTTGCGACGTCATAGGCATAGGCGAAGGGGATGAAGTTCTCCCCGGTCCCTATTATGCCTGCCTTTCCCCTGACAACATAGTCGATCATCTTGAAATAGTCGTGGTAGATTGTCCCGAAGATCGGCCCTGGCCTCAAAATGACGTAGTTTTTGGCCTTTTCCATTATCAGCCTTTCTGCCAGGACCTTTGTCTTTGCATAGTTTGTGTCTGGATTGAGCCTTGTCCCCTCGTCGCATTTTCCCTGGATGTTCTTTCCATAGACTGAGATCGAGGAGATGTAGATGAACTGGCAGTCAGGGGGCATGGATGCAAGCACCCTTTCAAGGATTATGTAGTTGGCCTCGTAAAGCTCCTCGTAGCTTCCGAACACCTTGCCAACTGTGTGGATTATCACCTTTGCATCCTTCAGCTGGGCCTTGAGATCCTCCTCAAGGTATTCTGTCTTTATTTCGCAGTTGTTGATGCCCATTGTCCTTGCTTCCGGAATGGCGTTCTTTATGTATTTGGAGATCCTGCTGTTGCCTCCAGTTATTATTATCACAATGGATCACTTTGCCTTCTTTTTGGCATGCCTGTGCCCCTTATACTTTACAGGGGCTTTTTGCCCAATGTGCTTTGTTGTTGGCTTGGGCTTTGCCTGTGGCGCCGCCTTTGCAGGGGCTTTCCTGTGCGCATAGAGGCCGCCTTCCCCTGCGTGCCCTCCTATGGGCTTGGCAGGAACCGGCAATGCCTTCTTCTTGAGGCGCTCGTGCACATACATCCCGAAGATGGCCATGAGCTCAAAGATCGCCACTGCAAGGATCAACAATAATAGGCTTGCTGAAAACCAGCCGCAGACGTTCTCGTTGAACAGGAACACGCCAAGGGGCAGAAGCGCATATATCAGAGCGGTTATGGCCTTCCTTTCCATGACCTTCCACATCACGAAGAAGGTTATTGACATGAAGATCACTGCGAATACCGCCAGGATCCATGTGTAGATGGTCTCAACGTATATCCATGGCAGGACGTTGAAGGGCAAATAACAGACGTTGGGCCTTGCGAAGATCGTTATCAGCGAATCCTGGATGTTGTAGCCCTCCTTTTCAGCCTTGAGGGTGAGCTTCCCTGTATAGTATATGGTGGCGTTCACCTTTCCTTCTGCATCAGTCTCGCCTATCAGGGTGTCGTTGGCATAGACTTTCGTGAATGGCAATGGGTTTCCGTTGTCATCCACCACAGTGACCTCAATGGGATCTCCCTGCGTGTTATTCTCAACCGCGATTATGATGCCGTTGGAGGACATGCTTATGCCCTTGCACCTTACGCATCCTGTAATGTTGATGCAGACGAGGTCATGCTGCCTTGCGACAATGGTTATCCTCCCGTATTGGTCAGTGAACCCGTAATTCACTACCAGGACGTTCGCCAATGGGGTCTTGTTTGCAGAAACCAGGGTGATCTCCACCTCATCCCCCTCCTTCGGGATCCTGCTTTGGAGTATCGCGAAGGTCACGTTCCCGCAGCCAGGGGCCTGGCATTTGTGGTCTATGCACTGCTGGCCCACAGAGCATTCGGCATCAGAGCAGCATTCGTATCTAACGAAAGTGTGGTTTGCAGCGTATCCGCATCCTTCTGGGATATTGACACATGTCCTGTTGAAGCAGATCTGGTCATCCTCGCAGTCAGTGTCCTTGATGCATCCGGTTCCGCAGTTCGGGCCTGTGCAATTGGTCTGGTTTGACAGAACAGTCATGGTGAACATCCTTGATGTGCCCACGCCGCCTTCCTCTGCCTTTGCGGTCATGATGAATGTCCCTGCCTGGTTGCCATTGACTGTTATCTGGACTGTCCTGCTTTCATTGACATCCAGGTAGGATATCATTGAATGGGTTGAAGGAAGAACCCCCAATATGTATGTGTCTATGTCTGGTATGGTCTCTTCTCCGTCATTCTTCACTGTTACGCCTATCGTTATGTTGGTGTTGATTGGGATGATGACATTGTCTATCGGATAAATGTAGAGGCTTCTTATCTGTTGAGGCACCGGCCCTGGCCCTGGTCCCGGGCCGCTTTTATGGATTGTGAAGCACACTGAATCATTGCCGATGTTGCCCAAAGTGTCGTTCGCATAGACATCAACGCAGTATTCCCCATTTGAAAGGCCGGATATTGTGGCGTTTAAGCAGTTTGCAAGGGCTGTTGTCGTTTGCCCAAAGACGAACCAGCAGGAATCCAGGTTCTGATCTATCGCCGTGTATTTGAGATTGACATTTCCAGAGCTGTATGTCGTGTTTGCAGGGCTTTGGATCGAAACATCTGGAGGAATTGAAACCATGAAGAACACGCTGGCATTGGCAAGGTTTCCTGCGCCGTCCTGCGCCCATGCGATCATATCGACCTGGCCCTCTGGGAATGTCCAATTCATGATTCCGGGATAGGTCGTGTTTGACGTTCCGTTGTCGTATGAGAACCATATCCTGTCTATAGGGTTCTCATCCGTTGCGTTTATGTCGACCAAAATTGGATTGCTGGTGTAGAGCATTTCCATGACCGGGCTTATTATCCCGATGGTTGGTGCGATAGTGTCGATTGTGACATTCCTGGTTTCCGTTGAGTTTGACCTTCCTGAATTGTCATACGCTGTTGCGTTGAAGTAGTAGATGCCGTCCTGCAATCCCGAGAAATTGGCATAGATGCTGCCGTTCTGGCCTGTCAATTCCTCGAAAAAGGTGTTTACCAGATTCATAGACGAATCGTAGAGATAGATGGTTGCGTTCTTCAGGTGCAGGTTGGAGATTGATACGTTCACTGGAATGAATGGATCTCTCTTGTATGTGCCTGAAGCGTCAGTCGGGTCAACGAAATGGATCCCTGGGTTGACTGAATCTATGTTGAAATTGACAGTGTAGTTGTTTGTGTTTCCTGCCGAGTCGTTGGCGTAAACGGTTATGGTGTTCTGGCCTTCAGGAAGGCCAATTAGAGTGAAATTGTTGCATGAGGATATGCTTGCGTAGTTGACAACTCCATTCAATGAATACCAGCATTGGCCCAGATGAAGATCTTCGGCAGTATAATCCAGGTCTATTGCTGTTGTGGTATACCAATTGCCTTGGGTCGGATGGTCGACCCGGATTTCCGGAGGAGTCGTGTCCACAATGACCGTCCTGGTCTCGGTGCTATTTGAGTTCCCTGCCAGGTCATACGCTGTGGAATTGAGGTAATAGATGCCATCAAGAAGGCCTGAGAAATTTGCAAACGTCTGGTCTGAACTGCCCACCAAGTTTCCTTCTGGGTCATAGAGATTAATGACTGTGTTTGCAATGTTGGTGTCGGACGCTGAAATGTTGGCCAGTATGAACGGCTCGTTTGTGTAGGATCCTGAAGAAAGCGTCGGGCCGACGAATTCAATCTCCGGGTTGACTGTGTCTATCGTCACTGTCCTTGTCTCCGTGCTGTTCTGGTTTCCTGCATTGTCATAGGCGGTTGCGTTGAAGTAGTATATCCCGTCCGGCAACCCCAGGAAATTCTCGTATATGCTTGTTGATGTCGTTGTCGAGAAACCGGCAAGGCTGCCGTTCGAGTAAAACAGGAAGATCGTGACGTTCTTGAAATTAGTGTCGTTGGCGATCACGCTCCCTATTATGGAGCTCATGTTCTGGATCGCGCCCGAGCCTGTCGTTGGCTCAATGAACTGGATATCCGGGTTTGTGGTGTCGATCGTCACCATCCTGGTCTCCGTGCTGTTGGAGTTCCCTGCGCTGTCGTATGCGGTTGCGTTGAAATGATAGACTCCGTCAGGAAGCCCAGGGAAAACAACATAGGGATTGGTTGAATCTGTTGCTGAGGAATTCACCAATGTCCCTGAAGAGTCGAACAGGAAAATGGTAGTGCCCTCCAGGTTGGTGTCATTGGCCATTATGTTCACTAATATTGAATTTGTGTTCTGGATGGTGCTTGAGTTGGTTGTGGGCGCAATGAACTTGATCTCAGGGTTTGTCGTGTCGATCGTCACCATCCGGGTATCTGTGGTGTTGGAATTCCCTACGATGTCATGTGTTATTGCATTGAAATAGTAGATTCCGTCTTCAAGCCCTGAAAAGTTTGCGAACAAGGAGCTGTTTGTCTTTCCTCCCACATCATCAAAGGATGTATCTACCATGTTCATGAACGAATCATACAGGTAGATCGTTATGTTTTTTAGGTGCAGGTTTGTTGCGGATACGTTTACCAATATGGATGCATCGCTCTTGTAAATTTCTGAAGCATCGGTAGGATCAACATAATGGATGCCTGGGTTGACTGTATCTATGTTGAAGGTTACAGTATAGTTGTTTGCGTTGCCTGCGGTGTCATTTGCATAGACAGTCACGTTGTTCTGCCCTTCAGGAAGATCTGTAAATGTGAAATTGTTGCATAATGATATGTTTGCGTAGTTGACAACTCCGTTCAACGAGTACCAGCAATGGTCGAGATGAGGGTCATTGACTGTGTAGTTCAGGCTTATCGTTGTCGTGCCATACCAGTTGCCCTGTGTGGGATGGCTTACCTGGATGCTCGGAGGAACGGTGTCTATGGTCACGTTCCTGGCCTCGGTGCCTTTCGAGTTTCCTGCCTTGTCATACCCGATTGCATAGAAATAATAGAGGCCATCGGATAAGCCTGAGAAATTCGTATATAGGCTATTTGAAGTGTTGACAAGAATGCTGTTGGAATTGAACAGCGAGGTTGTCACATGATCAAGATTGATGTCAAAGACCGAGACGTTCGCTATTATTGAGTTTGTGGACTGGACTGTGCTCGAGTTGGTTGTGGGCGCAATGAACTTGATTGTCGGTTTCGTGTTGTCCATCGTGACGTTCCTTGTCTCCGTGCTTATTGAGTTCCCTGCGGTGTCATACGCGGTTGCATTGAAGTAATAAATTCCCTCTGGAAGGCCTGAGAAGTTGATGTATAGGTTGGCTGAAGCCGTTATTGAGGAATTGATTAATGATCCTAATGAATTGTATAATCTTACTGTCAGGTTGCTGAGATGGGCATCCGATGCGGTTGCATTCACCAGGATGAAATTCTTAACGGTAAATGAGGAAGTGTTGTATGTGGGCGCAACAAACTGGATTGCCGGTTTTGTGGTGTCTATTGTCACGTTCCTGGTTTCGGTGCTTATTGAATTACCTGCAAAATCGTATGCTGTGGCGTTGAAATAGTATGTTCCGTCTGCAAGGCCCGTGAAGTTGTAGTAGTTAGGGGTTGATCCTGTTGTCGATGAGGACACCAGGCTTCCTGCCGAGTTGAAAAGGAAGATCTTTATGTTCTTGAGGCTGCCATCCTCCGCAGTGACGTTGACTGCGATGCTGTTGGAGGCTGTATATGTCCCTGATGCAGGTGTCGGATTGGCAAAGGAAATGGCGGGATTGACAGTGTCTATCATCACATTCCTTGTCTCCGTGCTTATCGAATTCCCTGCGGTGTCATACGCGGTTGCGTTGAAGCGGTATATGCCGTCCTCCAGCCCAGAGAAATCAGCATATAGGTTGCCTGATGTGCCTGTCGAGGAATCGACCAGAACCCCTCCTGAATTGTAAAGGAAGATCGTTATGTTCCTGAGGTTGGTGTCGTTTGCAGTGACGTTCGCCAATATTGAATTGATTGACTGGAATGTCCCTGTTGCCGTTGTCGGAGGGACAAAGGAGATCTCAGGATTTATGGTGTCTATTGTAATATTCCTGGTCTCTGTTGAGTTTGATGCCCCTGATGTGTCATACGCTGTTGCGTTGAGGTAGTATATGCCATCCTCCAGCCCAGAGAAACTGGCATAAAGGTCTGGGGATGTTCCTGTCGAGGAATCGACCAGCGACCCTTCCGAATCATAGATGAAGATCGTTATGTTGTTGAGGTTGGTGTCTGAAGCGGTGACGTTCGCCAATATCGAGCTTGAAGACTGGGCTGTCCCTGAAATTGGTGTGGGAGGAACGAAGGAGATGCTTGGGTATTCAAGGTTGACTGTGAAGCTCCTTGTCTCGGTCATATTGTAATTCCCAGCCTTGTCTGACACTGTGCCGTTGAAATAATATGTTCCTTCTGCAAGGTCTGCTTGGGTGATGTAGATATTGTTTGAGGATGTTGCGTATGAACCGACGATCTCTCCTGCTGAATTATAGATGGACAATGACAGCAGATCAAGGTTTGCATCCGAGGCTGAAATGTTGATGTATGCGTAATTCCTGCTTATTGCTGATCCCGAAGCCTCAGTAGGGGCATCGAACCATATTGCAGGATATCCTGTGTCAACGGTGACAGCCCTTGTCTCTGTTGAATTTGACATCCCTGTTGTTGTCCGCGCAGTTGCGTTGAAATAGTATGTTCCGTCAGGCAATCCTGCGAAGCTAACATATTTGTTTGGCGATGTTGAGAATGAGCTGTTTGCCATATTTCCTGCTGAATTGTAGATGTAAATCGTCATGTTTGCAAACGGGGACATGTTCGTGGTGACGTTTATCCTGACGTAATCCCTTGGGAGATATGAGTTGTTGGCTTCTGTCGGAGGGACGAAGTAAATCGCAAAATTCGTGTTGTTTATGGTCACGTTCCTCTTGTCTGTCTTGTTGGTCTGGTTATCCATGTTGGTGCAGTCTGTCCAGTATGTGTATTTGCCGTCAGCAAGGCCTATCAATGTATAATCTGCAGTTGTGTTTGCGCCTGCATTGTGTATCTCCATCGGATACCTGTTGATGCTGAAAGGTATCAGGATATTGCCTCCTGTGTGGTTCTTCGTGTCCCCATAATGGTCATATCCAAAGCATGCGGAGTTTCCTCCGCTCAGAAGGTAGCATGTATAATCTTTTCCTGCTGAAACGGATATTGCATCGCCTCCATTGTAGTTGGTCGCCTGGCCCTTGTCGTTCTTTCCGTAGCAGATTGAGTTTCCTGTAGGCAATAGATAGCATACATGATCCTCGCCTGTCGCAACCGCTATTGCGTTTCCTCCTATGTATGGAGTTGCCTGGCCTCCATCGGTTGCGCCAAAGCATGTTGAATTTCCGCTCTTCAGCAGGTAGCAGGTCTGGTCCCTGCCAGCATCGACCGCTATCGCATTCCCTCCTGTATAGTTGGTCGCCTGGCCCTTGTCGTTCTTTCCCCTGCATATGGAGTTTCCGTTTTCCAGCAGATAGCATGTGTATCTGTATCCTGTTGCGACCCCTATCGCATTCCCTCCTGTGTAATTCGAGGCGGAACCTGCATCGTTGGTGCCGAAGCATGCTGAGTTTCCGTTGCTCAGGAGATAGCAAGTATGATGGTTGCTTGATGATACTGCAATCGCATTTCCCCCTGTATAGCTGTCAGTGTTCCCGTTCTCGTCCTTTCCGTAGCAGATCGAGTTTCCGCTGTCCAATAAATAGCACGTGTATGCCGCAGACGCAGAGACTGCCACCGCATCCCCTCCTGTGTAATTTGTTGCCTTGCCGTTGTCGTTCTTTCCGTAACAGACTGAATTGCCATTTTGCAAAATATAGCATGTGTGGGTCTCGGATGTTGCTATTGTTTCCTTCTGGCCCATTTGCAATGAGCTGAAATCATTGACTCCGAGGGACGCATTGTAGTCATACAAGCCGCCGTATATCCCGAGATGCTTTATGTTGTCCCACAGAAGATAATCCTGGTACAGGTAAAGATAGCAATACTGGACATCCTCATCGACGGAAATGTTGACGGTAAAGGTGTTGGTATATACAATGGCGTTGTTGGGCGGAGTTGGAACTATATAGCTCAATTGAGGATATGCTGTTTGCGTAGCATTGCATGTTTCAGGATAAACTGCATTCGATCCCTTCTTTGGAGGGGAATCGTGAATTTTCACGACCTCGACGCTTCCGAATCCTGCACTTCCGAACGCGGCCCCTGAAACCTTCACTTCATAAGAATCCTCGAATATCCATCCCTGGTATGGGGACCCTGAAACAAGATTATATGATGTTGGGCCGACTGTTTGGGGGGAATTTGTTGTCAAAACATAATTCAGGACATTGAAATTGTAGTCTATGGAGGTCTTTGCGGCAAGAACATTCGAGGCAGAGCCTGTATACATCCTCCCCTCTCCTCCTGAAATCCCGAGACACGCGTAGCCAGAGGGAACAGTATTTGTAGATGTTATGTAATCCACATTGAAGTCCAGGACGACATTCCCGTTTTTGTCCTTGAAGACAAATTGGGCTCCGTCGCTTCCTGTCAGGTCGCTGAATGAATGGCTCCTCGGCCAATTCACTGTGTTTGTGCCGTAGGTGTTGTCATTAAGATCCTTGCTCTGCTCGTAATAGACGCTAACGTCCCCATTCTGCGCCACGCTGTAATATAGTGTCCCAACATATGCCCCATTTAATGTTGTGTCGTCGCATTTTGATACTGGTTTTGCGTAAGCGCATTCCGTGTCCTTCTTGCCGTCTATTGCCTGGAAGCACTCTTCGCCTCCGTATGTGCTGAAAAAGGTTTCGTCGGCATTATTGCTGCCTGAAGATGAGGATCCTTTCGTCTTCGTCTTTGTCGGCTCATCCACCTTTGGAGTGGAAGAAGATTCGCCCGATGAGGCTCCATCGTCTATGCTTGGGATTGCCCCGGAATCGTCTCCGCCGGCGATGGTTTCGCTTCCAGGATCCATGGAGCCTGAGAACACGAAGTCCGAGCCTGTTGCAAGATATGCGACTGCAACAAGAGCGACTACCATAACAATATAGATTCCATATACCCTCATTATATTAGACAAATTGGATGCCATAAAGATAGTGGATGCAAAGTATTTAAAAAGATAAATGCATTTTCAGGGTTTTTGTTTAAAAAGGCATATAAAGGCCCATTTGGGACCTGTGCTTGATCAATTGTACCAATATTAGATGAGCCTTGTCTTCCTCTTTTTCGGAATCTTATGGCCAATGTGCTTTGTTGAGTGCGGCCTGTGCTTCGCCCCATGCAGCTTGCTGTGGTCCCTGTGCTCATACAGGCCGCCTTCCTTTGCAGCCTTTGGAGGCTCTTCCGGCTCATCCTTGGTCTTGGATTTCTTATGCTTATACAGCCCGAGCAGCGCCATGAGCTCGAAGAATGCCACCCCGGCGACCATCAGGATGAAGCTTGCCGTGAACCATCCGCATGCAGTCTCCTTGAACAAAAATACCCCCAATGGCAACATTGAGTATATCAATGAAGTCACAAGCCTCCTTTCCATGACCTTCCACATCACAAAGAACGTTGCCAGCATTGAAATCGTGGAAATGACTGCCAATGCCCACCAGAACACCTTGTCGACATATACCCACTGGACGGAGCTGAACGGGAGGTAGCAGATGTTGGGCCTTTCGTAGATGGTTATAAGCTCATCTTTGATGTTGTATCCCTCCTTTTCAGCCTTGAGCACGAAATTGCCTGTATAGTATATTGTCGTGTTTATCTTGCCGTCCGCGTCAGTTTCCCCTATTAGGGTTCCGTTCGCATAGACCTTTGTGAATGGCAACGGGTTTCCATTTTCGTCCCTTATGGTAACCTCAACGGATTCCCCCTGCATCCTGCTTTCGTCTGCTGTTATTATCGCATTTGATGACATGCTTATGTTCTTGCATTTTATGCATCCTGTGAGGTTTACGCAGATGTTTTGGTTCTGGCTTGCTATGATTGTTATGTTTCCGTATTGGTCAGTGAGCCCGCGATTAAGCACCATTGCATTGGCCAGCGGGGCCTTGTCCTCTGAAACCAGTGTTATAGAAACCTCATCCCCTTCCCTGGGTATCCTGCTTTGGATGATTGCGAAGGTTACGTCATTGCAGCTTGGGGCCTGGCATTTGTTGGAGATGCATTCTTGGTTTTCCGAGCATTCGGAATCTGCGCAGCACTCGTAGCTAACGAATGTGTGGTTGCTCGCGTATCCGCAATCCCCTGTTATGCCCCTGCATGCTCCTGCCGAGCATGTCTGGTTGTAGCCGCAGTCCTCATTTGATTCGCATGAAATCGCGCAGCCTGCGCCGACGCACCCGCTTTGGTTTATGACTGTTATCGTGAATGGCCTTGACGCGCTCGCTCCAGCCCCGTCAGCCTTCGCAATTGACGCGAATGTTCCTAATTCAGTTCCGTTGACGGTGACAGAGACTGTCTGGCTCTGGTTCACGCTTAGCGCCAGTATTGTAGAATGGGACGATGGGAGGGTTCCTGCGATATAAACGTCTATCGGGCCGACGACATCCCCGCCGTCATTCTTAACATCAATGCTTATCGCCTTGGTTGCCCCAAGATTCATTGAAACGTCGTTTATCTTAGATATTGAAAGATGCTTCGGCAGGGATGTTGGAATCACTATAGGAGGGCTATATGTGCCGCCGCTGCCTCCTGTTCCTCCGCCGCCCCCGCTGGATTTCCTTATCGTGAAGCAGACTGAATTGTTTCCTGAGTTGCCCAAAGTGTCATTTGAATAAATCTCTATGCAGTATGCCCCGTTCGCGAGGTTTGATATTGTTGCGTTTGAGCATCCTGGAAGCTCCGCTGTTGAGTTGCCCAAGACATACCAGCAGGAATCTGTGTTTGTGTCAACCACATTGTAGTTCAGGCTGACGCTTGTTGAAGTGTATGTCGTATTTGCCGGGCTCTGTATCGTTATTGCTGGAGCTACAGAAACCATGAATGAAACGCCAGCCGCTTCCACTGTGTTCCCTGCGCTGTCGTTCGCCCATGCCGTCATGCTTAAGGTTCCATCTGGGAATGACTGGTTCATTATGCTAGCATATGTTATGTTGGTTGTTCCATTATTATATGAGAACCAGATCCTGTCTATCGGGTCATTGTCAGTTGCGCTGATGTTGACCAGAACCAGGCGCTCGTTGTATTCTTCCGAGTCAATAGGATTGATTATGGCAATCTCAGGGCCTATGTTGTCAATCGTGACATTCCTTGTCTCTGTCGCTGTCAGGTCGCCCATTGCGCTGAGCCCGGTTGCGTTGATGTAGTATAAGCCATCTAGCAATCCGCTGAATTCTGCTGATGTGCCGATTGTTGAATCGACCAATTCATCAGATGAATTGAAGATGAAAATGGTCACGTTGGCAGGGTCAATGTTGAAAGTGGATACATTGACTGCTATCGAATCCCCCTGCATGTAAACCCCGGATTGCGGGGTCGGGTCCTCAAGGTTTATACTTGCGGTTGTTGTATCCAAAGTTAGATTCCTGGTCTCTGTGCTGTTGGAGTTCCCTGCCTTGTCTTCGACAGTCGCATTGTAGTAATATGCTCTGTCTGAAAGGCCTGAAAATGAATTATAAAGGCTGCTTGATGTCGTTGATGCATAATCAATAAGGGCTCCGGAAGAGTTGAACAGCCTTATTGTTATGGTATTCAGGTTTTCATCTGTTGCCGTAACATTGACAGGAATTGAGGTTGAAGACCTTGTTTGGCCTGAAGGATATGTTGGAGAGACGAATTCAATTGCCGGGCCTGTCGAGTCGATTGTGGCATTCCTTGTCTCAGTCGCATTGAAGTTTCCCAGCGAATCATACGCTGTCGCGTTGAAGTAGTATGCGCCGTCGGCAAGGCCCTGGAATTCAGCGTACATGCTTTCTGACGCTGTCTCGCTTGAGTTGACCAAATCGCCTGCTGAGTTGTACAGCATCGCTGTAATGTTGCTGAAATGCGCGTCAGTCGCAGTAATGTTAACGATTACAGATGCTGATGATTGGTATGCGCCGGATTCTGTTGTGGCAGGAACAAAGGATATTGCCGGGCCTGACGAGTCGATCGTGACATTCCTGGTTGCTGTTGATTTTTGGTTGCTGGCCAAGTCATACGCGGTTGCGTTGAAGTAATACAGTCCGTCAGAAGGAACTGTGAAGTTGGAATAGATGTCGTTGGATATGGTCGTGGATTCAGAATTGACAAGGGTTCCGGATGAGTTGAACAGCATTGTTGTTATGTTCTTGAGGTTCGAGTCTGTCGCGGTCACAGATGCCAAAACAGATGTCGATGCCTGCAGTGCGCCTGATTCCGTTGTCGGCGACATGAACGCTATGAACGGCAGGGTGCTGTCTATATTTACAGTTCTTGTCTCTGTTGAGTTTGAGTTCCCTGCCCCGTCATATGCCGTTGCGTTGAAATAGTATGTTCCTTCCGCAAGGCCCGGGAAGCTGGCAAACAGGCTTGATGAATTTGATGTGGACGAGTTCAGGAGGCTTCCTCCGGAGTCGTAAAGGCTTGCCGTGATGTTCCTGAGGTTTGCATCAATTGCGGTTATGTTCACTTCCAGTGAAGTCGAGGATTGGTATGAATCTGATGCTGGCGTTGGAGAGGCGAATGATATTGTTGGATTCGTTGCGTCTATTGTAACGTTCCTGGTCTCCGTGCTGTTGGAGTTGCCTGCATTGTCGTAGGCAGTTGCGTTGAAGTAGTAGAGGCCGTCGGCAAGGGACTGGAAGTCAATATATAGCTCGCCTGATGCAGTCTCGCTTGAGTTGACCAAAGTCCCTATCGAATCATACAGCATCACTGTCATGTTCTTCAGGTTGGAGTCGGTTGCAGTGATGTTTACCTGTATCGAATCGGACTGCTGCAAGGTCCCTGAAGCTGCGGTCGGAGATGTGAAGCCGATTGCAGGGTTCGTGGAGTCAATTGTGACATTCCTCGTCTCCGTTATATTATAGTTGCCTGCAAAATTGTACGCTGTCGCGTTGAAGTAATAAAGCCCGTCGTCAAGGCCTGAAAAGGCCATGTCGAGGTTATCGGAAGAAGTTACTGATGAGTTGACTAGGCTTCCTCCTGAATCATAGAGGCTTGCGGTTATGTTCTCAAGGTTCAAGTCAGCCGCAGTGACGTTCACCAGGATTGATGTTGATGGTTGGTATGCGCCTGAGTCTGTTGTCGGTGCGACAAAAGATATGGTTGGCTTTGCCGAGTATATTGTGACATTCCTTGTCTCTGTCGACTTTTGGTTGTTGGCCTCATCGTAGGCAGTGGCGTTGAAGTAATACAGTCCGTCAGCAGGAACTGTGAAGTTGGAGGATATGTCATTTGAGATCGTAGTTATATCAGAGTCTATAAGAACGCCAGAGGAGTTGAACAGCATTGTTGTTATGTTCTTGAGGTTCGAGTCTGTCGCGGTCACTGTTGCAAGGACTGATGTGGATGTCTGCAATGTTCCGGAGGCTGTTGTCACTGGAATGAACGCTATGAACGGCAGGGTGCTGTCTATTTCTATAGTTCTTGTCTCTGTTGAATTTGAGTTGCCCAACTCATCGTATGCCGTTGCGTTGAAGTAATATTTCCCTTCCGCAAGGCCTGGGAAATTGGCATAGATCTCTGATGATTCGGATGCTGATGAATTGACAAAAACTCCCACGGAGTCATACAGGCTTGCCGTGATGTTCTTCAGGTATGGGTCCGTTGCAGTGATGTTCATTATTATTGAAACCTGGTATGAGCCGGATATTGGTGTTGGCGCAACAAATGATATGGCTGGGGCAAGCATGTCAAATATCGTGCTTCCTTCGCTGCTGACGTTTGTGCTGTTGATGTTGCCGATGTTGTCCCTTGTGTATATTGTTATCATGTGGGCCGTGTTATATCCAAATCCTGTCGCGTTGTAGAATCCGTCTGTTGTGTTCGCGACATTAACCCCGTCAATGTAGATTATGCTGGTGTTGAAATCCGCGTCAGCAGGGTTGGTCCAGGCCCAATAGACCCATGTGAGGCCGGAAGACTGGTTTGCCAGGTTTGCGACAGATGCGGGGAAGTTGTTGACGGTGAAGTTGCCGTCCAATATGTTGGAATTGCTGTAATGCTCGGGAGTGTCCGATTCGAAAACTGTTACCATGAGGGAATAGTTGCCGTCCGGGGTTTGCGTTGTGTCCCAGGGATATCTTGTGGTCGGGGAATTGCCGTAGCCGGAAATTATTGTTGAGTTGAAGGTTCCGCTCGGGTTCAGCAAGGTAATGTTGAAATTGAGCGCATCCCTGTCCTCATCGATTGTATATGACCAGGTCACATTGTACACGCCGCCGATAATCTCATTTATGTTAGGATTCAGGACCCATGGAATGCCGGGCGCGTGATTAATCCTGGTTATTCCAAATTGGGTTTTTTCAGTGCTGTTGGTTGCCCCAAAGGCGTCCGTGGCCAAGATTGTTATGTTATATGTCCCATTGGATGACGTTTCATTGAACCTGCCTATGCTGAAACTGCCTGACTGGATGGATAAATCATCCCAGGCCACACTGATCTGCCCGTTGTTTGGAGCTGCATTTTCCGTTTCAAGGGAAATGTAAAGCGCATTGGCCATTTCGAAATCGTTCCTTGAGACATTCAGCTCTGTCCAGGAGCTGCCTGTGCTGTTCCAGATGTAAAACGTGAATGTGTCCCCTGCCCTGGTTATCCTCATCTTGCCCGAGGTATCGCTGGTTGGAGCCAGAGCCACATAGCCTGAGAAATTGCCGTCATCCGCAAAAATCTCATATTCCAGCGGGTATGCCGCCCAGTCCGCTATGGCGAAACTGATCGCTCTGGTGGAAATCAAATTGGGTCTTTCAAGCAGCTCAATGTTCGCCGCAAAGTCCTCGCCTGTTGTGTTGAGTATGTCGAAGGAAACGTTGATGTCGAAGTCGCCATAGACAATACTGTTGGAAATGATACTGCAGTATGCATCCGACAGAGGGATTCCGTCATTGTCTAGCATCACATAGGCTTTTCCCGGAACTGTGGTGTCGATGTTTGCCGTGCATGTCTGGCCGGCTCCGACCTCTGAATTGGCAAGCCAGTCTGCGCCCATGGAATCGGCGTCAAAATCGTCGCCCTGCTGCTGCCCATAATCCAATGGAATGCTCCTTATGGTGCCGTTGGGCAGGCTAACCTGGGCTGCGGAAGAGTTTATTCCTTCTGTATCCGCAATGCTTGCAGAGATGAATATGGTTTCATTGAAATTATAGGTCTGGCCCAGGGGGTCATTTATGACAACTGTCGGAGGGAAATTGTAAAGCGTTTCAGCTGAATTGGTCATGTTGGCATAGTTGGTGTTTCCCAGATTATCCCTGGTGTTGATTGTGATCGTGTATTCCGTGCCAGAAGAAAGGCCCGTCGCATTGTAGTATTCGTCTGTTGTATTCATGACATTTATCCCGTCAATGTAGATTATGCTGGTGTTGAAATCCGCGTCAGCAGGGTTGGTCCAGGCCCAATAGATTGATGTAAATGTCGCTGATGTGTTGGCCAGCCCTGTCACTGATGCCGGGCCTGTCGAGTCGATTGTGACGTTCCTAGTCTCCGTGCTGTTTGAGTTGCCTGCATTGTCATATGCAGTCGCGTTGAAGTAGTATATCCCGTCATTCAACCCTGCGAAATTGACATATAGGTTGGCTGATGTTCCTGTGCTTGAGTTGACCAAATTCCCTATTGAATTATATAGGAATATTGTTATGTTCTTGAGGTTCGAGTCTGTCGCGGTCACATTTATCGGCAGTGACTTAGATGTCTGTATCGCGTCAGGATCCGGAGTCGGGGAGACAAGGTTGATTGCCGGGTCTGTGGAGTCGATCGTCACGTTCCTCGTCTCTGTCCTGTTGGAGTTCCCTGCGGTGTCGTACGCTGTCGCGTTGAAGTAGTAGAGGCCGTCCGCAAGGCCTGTGAATGCCGTGTCAATGCTGTCCCCGAACGAGACCGATGAGTTGATTATGCTTCCCCCTGCGTTGTATAGGTTAACTGTTATGTTGTCAAGGTTCGTGTCAACCGCAGTGATGTTTATGAGTATCGAATCTGATGTCTGCATCGTTCCCGAATCGGATGTCGGGTCAACGAATTCCATCTCTGGGTTTATCGAGTCTATCGTGACCATCCTTGTGGCTGTAGACTGGGTGTTCTCCGCAAGGTCGTAAGCCGTTGCGTTGAAGTAGTATATCCCGTCATTCAACCCTGCGAAATTGACATATAGGTTGGCTGATGTTCCTGTGCTTGAGTTGACCAAATTCCCTATTGAATTATATAGGAATATTGTTATGTTCTTGAGGT
>Ga0315275_10000471_pt1 | contig 33360 bp, 36 predicted proteins | sample YL17G03_0_MG_FD_205557 | JGI IMG/M metagenome (GOLD analysis project Ga0315275, IMG submission 205557) | Sediment microbial communities from Yellowstone Lake, YNP, Wyoming, USA - YL17G03_0 | ecosystem: Environmental > Aquatic > Freshwater > Lake > Sediment | place: USA: Wyoming | collected...
GCTGACTGACTATGTATCAACCCGTTGGTGGAGAGCCGGGGAGTACACCGACGACACTTCGATGGCTCTCTGCATTGCCGAGAGTCTGGCGGAACACGTAGACGTGAACCTGGAGGATATCGCCGACCGTTTCATTCGCTGGATGCTGACCGACGGCCGCGGCATAGGTAATCAGACAGCCGCCGTGCTATCGCGGGCTCAGGCGGGCGAGGATTGCACCGCCGCTTCGCTCGCTGTGTGGGAGGAGAGCGGCCGCTCTGCTGCCGGGAATGGTGGGGTGATGCGGTGCGCGCCTGTTGCATTGCCTCACTGTCACGGTCATGCCGCCCTGATTCGCCACTCCAGGGAGACCTGCCGGCTTACGCATTCCGACCCGCGCTGCGAGTGGAGCTGCGTCGCCGTGAATATCGCCCTCGCCGGTCTCATCGCGGGGCGGGAATCAGCGATTGGGGATGCCAGGTCTGCCGTCAGAGGGATGTCACCCGAGCTGGACACGGCTCTGGAACAGGCCCTCGAGGTGCCTGTGGATGGCATGCGAGTCGACGGCCCAGATCAGGGCTACACCATCGTCACCACCCAGATCGCCTTCGCCGCCCTGGCGTCGGGAAGACCCTTCGAAGATGCCCTCATCGAGGTGGTGAGCAAGGGCGGCGACGCCGACACTAACGGCGCGGTGGCCGGTGCTCTACTGGGAGCGCGTGACGGCTACAGAGCTATCCCTGCCCGGTGGAGGGACAGCCTGCTCAATCGGGACCATATCATCGCCGTTGCTGACAACCTTTGGCAGATAGCCGCTCCCGGGCTGTCCGCGGAGCCCGATGCGTGATGCCGTCAGCAGACGGCCCGTCCCAAGGAGGAACGCGTGACTGAAGGACTCCAACTGGTCGGGGATCGCACAGGTCTGGTCATAGGGGATTGCCTGCCGAAGCTGCGCTTCTTCTGTGAGCATGATGCCTACCCGGTCTACGACGTCGCCGGCTATCGTCATGCCTCCGAGCCAGATCGATTTCACGCCGACCTGCTCAGAGCCACCAACCGAGCCATGCGCGCACGTTCACCGTGGAAGGCATGGGCGCCATTCCTGGAGACTCCGATCCCGGAGCTGGCACAGCTCTCGGTAGATACCGACTTGGTGGCCTGCACCGACGACGAGTACGCGTCGGCGCGCGTCGCCCTGGAACGATGCTACCGGCTCCTGACTGCAGCGAAGTGGATCACGGACATGTCGGCCAGCAAGATGCTCTACCTGAAGCGACCCCAGCTGGTAGCCATCTCGGACAGCTATGTGCGGGAGGCGCTGGCGGTACCGGAACCCGATCCCGCGCGGCATCCCTGGCGAGTCGAATACTGCACTACCAGAGCCCTGCGCGTGTCAGACGCGGTGCGCGCTGTGGGTCTTCACAATGCTGAGCTGCTGGGGCGTCTTCAGTCGGCGATGGCAGATACCGTTGGTAGGATCGGGACCACGTACCAGACGCCCATGTCGTTGAGCAAAGCAAGGATCATCGACATTCTGGTATGGGTTGACGCTGCGATAGCGGCTGGTCACCAAACCTGGAATCCCCGTGCGGACGAAGGAGGCTGGGAGTCTGTAGTGCTGGATATCCGGGCGTCGCGAACCTGAAGCGCGGCTGGCTTCACATCAGTCGGTACTGCCGCACCTTCCCGGCCCGCCCGCTCTCCTTGCGTTAGGCCGCCTTGGGGACTCTACTCAAGTGCGCACCCCGCGGCACTTCGTCGCCACCTGTGGTTGTCACGCGGTAATCGAACCGGCCTTGCAGGCTCCGGCCGAGCGAAGCATGTGGCCCCGCGGACAGCACCCGACCCACGACACTTGCGCTGCCTGCGCAACTGTGGATATGTGGGAGCTATGTCGGCAGTGGCCGGCCTGGTGCCGCCGCCGCTGCGGCACGGCATGGTCGAGAGACCCCAGTCCGGGCGGTTCATCTCCGCGGCACAGGGCCACCCGGGCGCGAGGTCAGCCTGACAGGCCCCAAGCACAGGCACGGGATCACCCGGAGAGCACAGAGGCTGCCCAGATAATCGTCGGGCCTTAGTACAGCGCCTGTCCATCATTCTGGGTCTCTTGACGCCCGGGGCCAACCGTGCTACACTGGTCCCTGGCGCTGAGGGCACTCTACAGCCCATGCGACGCGTTCAGGAGGGAATGAGGCGGGGAGGGCCGAGATGGGTGGTTCTCAGGCGAAGGCAAGCGACAGAGTGCAGCATGGCACAGATTGCCTGTGGTAGTTGGGGAGGCATGACCACCAGCAGTCCAGAGGTTGCACATATGGCAGTGTAGCTAGTGTGCAGACGGTGCCACTTGGGGGATACGGATGCGAGCGGTGCTTAGCAGAGAAGTAGCTCACTGTGGGACGGTGGTGCGCCGCGAGCTCGAGGGCGCAGAGGACGGGCCAGGACTAGCGGATGCACTCCTGAGGGTACTGGTGGTGAGGTCGGCGGGGGGCGTCGGGGCCGTGGGCCAGCTACGCGACCTGGTGTCTTCGGCATGGGTGGGGCCAGATATCACGCTTCCGTACCGGGGGCGGGCCGATCTGGTGGCGTCCTTCCTTCTGTCGGTCTGGACACCGCGCGTTGCCGTCGAGGCGGTGGCCACGGAGGCAACACGGGTACTCATGGGCACCAGTCTGGCCTCCCGGCTGTGGGTGCCATGCCGCGTGTCGCTTCACCTCGCGAAGGAGGGAGAGGATGGCAAGGGCTGCACGGAAGCTGGGTCTGAACTGCTCCGGTGAGCGATACCACGCGTTAGGTTAGTCTCGCCGCCTCCGCGGCCGCGACCTCGAGGTCATCTCCATCTCACCTCTGGTGCCAGGGCTGGGCCGCTTCCGGGGGCCGGGGCCGATCGCCCAGCCCGCCATCAGCACCTTCGCCTCCAGTAGTGTGTCGAACACCCCCGCGCCAGCAGCCTGTCTCTGAGCTTGCCGTTGGATGACTCCGGGTGCCCGTTCTCCCTGGGGCTGCCGAGCCCAATGTAGGGTGAGCCCACACCCAGCTTCCTCAGCCGTTCCCGCACAGCGGTGGCCAAGAACTCTGACCCGCTGTCCGAACGCAGATACCGCGGTACTCCTCCCCCACGAACAACTACCCCAGTCGCGCCAGCACGTTTTCGCCGGTGGGGTGCCGGCTCACGCCGATCGCCAGACACTCCCCGGAGGACTCGTCCAGCATGGTGAGCAGCTGCAGAGCTCGCCCGTCGCTCCGATACCGGATCCCTTCCCGGAAGCTCCCGTACATGCTCCACCGCCGCCCAGGGTCTCGCCGGGCTCAGGAGTCTCCCGAGGCTGCTTCCCTCAGGATGGCATTATCCAACGACGGCTCTGCCACCAGTTTCTTGAACCCGGGATCCTCGGTCGCCAGCGCTTCCATCCGCTTCCTCTGGTCTAGCCGCGATCGCCCGGCCATCGTACTTGCCGGGCTGGGCCTCCTGAACCCGGGTATCCGTCGTCACAAGGCTGACGCGCTCGTCCACCACGCACGAGGGACGGAGGCGGAGATGGCCGCTATCCGCTCTTGGCGTTCTGCGGACCGCGCCCGACGAGCAGATCGGTGACGGGCTTGCACGCGATCCAGGCGGCAGCAATATGGTCGAGGAGCTCTGGAGTGCTGACCGCCCGACAGTGCGCGTAGGGGAACCTCGCACCGATCGCGAGCTGGGTGTTGGTGCCGCGTCTTCCCGCGAATGCCATGAAGGCCGTGTGTGCCCAGAGCGGCTGTGGCTTGACCCGGCGGGACCCCCGGCTGCCTCCATCAACCAGAGTGGTGCGGATGTCGAGCCCGAGTTCGGCATCAATGACTGCGTCGGCACTCCGCGATGGGTAGTGGCGCTGCACCACTTCGATCCACGGGACCCAGCCTGCGACGGCTGCGAGAGACTGCGACATGTTGCGGGCGACTTCCTGCGCGAGGTTCACGAACCCCTCCAGCCCCAAGTCCCGCACCCGCTCGCGGAACTCGGTCCGCAGGCCATTGGGGAGTACCAGGATCGCTAGCACGCCCTGCTGGCCGATGGCCAATGTGAGGTGGGGCACAGACTGCACCGGCAGGTCGAGCGGGGCTGGCGCTTTGAGCCGCAGCGTATCCCAGACCCCGTCTGCCGCTCGGCCCGTGATCTTCCCCCGACCAATATCCTGCGGGTAGATGCCGAGTTGGCTCCTAAGGTCTGGCCGCGGCCGCAGCTCCTCCATCGCCACTCTAAGGAGGCGCTTTGCTTGGCCATAGTCATACGGCTCGCCGGTGCCGAACGGGATCCCCGTGAAGGTCGTCAAGCTCCATCCCCTTTCCCTGCCTTCCTCGTCCATGCGCACGTCCACCACCTCCAGGTATTCGGCCAGTCGGCGCGCCCACTCGGAGGACCGCGCCTGCTGCTGGCTCCATCGGTACACTTCTGCCCAACGCAGGTGATGCTGGGCATCGACAGCACTCGGAGCGGGCTCGACGGGGGCGATGGCGAGCACGTAGATGGGTTCGAACCCACGGCTCTTGAGCGTGGCGCGGTGGCGACTAAGCTGATCCGGGCTAAGCGCGGTTCCGAGCTTGTTCTCGATGATGAGACACCAGGCCGCATCATCGTGGACGCAGATGTCGGGCAGGCCCTGCGCCGCCTCTCTCTCCGAGACGATGGGTCCGCCGGGCAACTGCTGTTCGAGGACATACAGGCGATCCGGAGGAGGGGGGTCCTGGCTGATGCTCCACTCGATGAAGCGACCGAGCAGCTTGCGGTCCTCGGCGAGGCAGCAAGCCAGCGCGTGCGTCACGCGGTTCTCGATGCCATCATACTGGTCGAACAGATGCCGCATGCTAAGGACCTCTCGCGCGACGAGCTGTGCCCGATCACAGAGGAACGCGGGGCGAGCGGCGGCCATGGATACTCTGGTGGGTGCCCAAGAGAGCCGACCCAAGGTTGGCGCGGTGACTAGGACGGCGGAGATCTGTTAGTCGTCGCATGGGTGATCTGGGATGTCGGCTCATCAACTAGCCCGCCACGGAGGACGGATCCCGGTCCCGGCATGCCTCCCGGTGGGCCGCCAGCCAAGCACGAGGGGCCGGCCCAGGCTGTCGCTCGCGGCAGTTCGACAGCACCCGCGCAATCACGCAACAGCTCCCCCACGTGGGCCTGCCCGGGTCAGCGAAGCGTCTCGGCCTCTCAGCACCGCAGCTCAACTGGAGCAGCCGTGACGCTGTCCCTAGCCGACCTGCCCACTCCAGGGTGCCGATGCTACCTCGGCAAGGCCTAGGAGTCAAGCCGTCTCCCCTGTAGGGGCTGTCGGAGGTTCCCAGGAGCGTCCTGCAGGCTCCTGGCACCCCTGACAGTGCCAGCCGAGCTCCGGGAAGCTAGGGCAACCTGGCAGCTCCGGCGCCCAGGTACGTCTCTGGGTCGGCGGACCAGAGATTCTTCGGTGCTCAGTCGGGCTCCTACACATATTATGTCCAGCCTCTTGACGGATAGGTCTACAGGCGGTACTATGATGCCACTGCTGACACACTCTAGGAAGCGGCCAGCTCGGTCAAGACGGAGTGAGGCGAGAACAGACGGGATGGGGGTTCTTGAGCGTGGGCAGGTCGTGGAGTCCAGTCATGGCACCAACTCTCTCCGGCTGGTTGGGCCGCTGCGACCATCAGCAGGTCATGAATCTCGCATATTACAGTATGGCCATTGCCCAGACAGTGTCACTCGACCGGTGCGGAGGCAGACGGTGCACAGGAGAGAGGTCGCTCACTGTGGGACGGAGGTGCGCCGGGTGTTCAGGGGCGCAGAGGACGGCCCGGAACTAGCGGATGCACTCCTCAGGGCCATGGTGCTGAGGACGGCGGGAAGCGTCGGGGCCGTGGGCCATCTACACGTCCTCGTGCCTTCGGCATGGGAGGGGCCAGACGGTACCCTTCCGTACCGGGGGCGGGCCGATCTGGTGGCGTCTTCACTTCTGTCGATCTGGACACCGCGCGTTGTTGTCGAGGCGGTGGCCATGGAGGCGATACGGGTGCTCAGGGGCACGAGCCTGGCCTACCGGCTGTGGCTGCCGTGCCTCGTGTCGCTTTACCTCGCGAAGGAGAGAGAGAATGGCAAAGGCTGCACCGAAGGTGGGTCGCCGGCGCTGGCTTGAGCTGGAGATCCTGGCGGAGGAGGGCTACCTTGACATCGACAGGGTGAGGAGCGACCCCGCTCGCGAGCTGCGGGAGGTCAAGAGCAACACGACTTTCTGGGAGGACTTCGCTGCACTTGCTGAGATGGGTTTTGCGCGCCGCGTCAGCGGGGGAATCGCCAAGGTTGCGCGCGACATCTTCGGGGGCACCTACTTCGGGTTGAACTACGCGTCCAAGGAGCACCAGCGTGAGCGTGCGGCGATCGCTGCCCATATCGCTGAGTGCTGCGTGTTCAACTACGAAACCGGTGCCGTGGGTCACGGCACGACGTGCCTCGACGCTACTCAGGCGATACTGCGTGCTCGCATGGGTGTCATGGTGATCACTACGAACATCGCCATCGCCGAGCTTGCGCCGCATGAGTCAGCCATCATCGTGGGCGGAGCGTTTGAGCGCGATATCTGGGCCTTGTGCGGTGACATGGCGAGAGATGGGCTCAGGAAGGAGCTGGCCGAGCGGAAGCCGCACTTCGGCCTGGTGGGAGCTTCAGGCATCTCGGTCAGCGATGACCGCACGGACATCGTGCTCTACTGCCACAAGCCAGCTGAGCAGGAGATCCTTGGCACGATCTGCGAGATGTGCCCGCGTCTGCTCGTCGCTGCTGGTGGGGACAAGATAGCGAAGGCGGACATGGAGGCCTTCTACCACATGCGGCGCCGCCCCGAGAAATCAGAGACGGTCATCGTCACGACTCGGCCGCCTACGTCAGCGAACTTCTCACGGAGGCAGAGCGAAGTCGAAGAAGCATGTCGCAACCTGGGAGCCGGCTTCCAGCTACACGTGGTCGAGGCAGGGTCGGAGCCGACGCAGGACTAGCCGGCAGATCTGCCAGAGGCCGTCAGCACCGCCTCTGGCTGGGGCTGCCGACACTTAGCGGGAGGAAAGAGGACAATGATCAATCCGGAGTCAGTGCTCAGGGCAGCCGGCATTGCCCCAGACCGGGCGACCGCTCAGGAATACAGCCTGGCGTCCCGGATCTTCTTCGGGGCTTGGGACAGGACTCAGTCAGTAGAAGCGATCAGGCTGCTACGGGACCTGTGGGAGGCGCAGGAGGCAGTTGAGCGCTGTCAACGCGAGCTCTCCAACCTCCTGGCGAGCTGAGAACGGTAGGGTGGGGTTTTGGGTGAGGACCTTCTGTCTTAGAGAGAGGTGGCTTGATGGCCACGAAGACACGGAGGCACTACGCGAGGTGGGTTCCCGCGGCGCGAGCCGCTTCTGCCCGTGGGATCGGGGTCGAGCCCGCGCCCGCGAGCGGCCGCGTGGTTGACCGCGGGCGAACAGTTCGCGGAGTGAGCGGCATGCGACGCTGAGAGGGAGGTGGAGATGGTGACTACGAGAGATGATGTGCTGCGCGCGGCAGGGTTGCGCCCTGAGGACGCGGACAAGAACGAGCAGGCGATAGCTGTACGGATCTGTTCTGAGATCCCGGAAGGCCCGCGCAGGAAGCGTGCGGTCAAGGCCTTCCGCGAGCTGTGCGGCGCCGACGGGACAGGAGAGGCGATCGGTTGCTGCATTGAGCTTGAGCGACTTCTCGGCGCCGCCCAGGGCTTGGCTGCGGAAGGCCGACGTCGGCGAGGCCGAGGACGCGGTCGCCTGGGAACGGGGCGTCGGTAACACAGTCTGTTGCCTCGGTGGAGGCGGCGACGGCTAGGAGGCACGCCGTCGGAGGGCCGGGCCACGGGACCGGAGCCCAGGCCGGATGGCGAACGTCCGCCAAGAAGGTCGAGCACTCGCAGCAGCACCGCGAGCACCGGCAATGGAAGAGACGGTAGCGCGAGGATGACGGCGAGTCGCGGAGGGGATGGTGCGTGTCACTCAGCAAGGTCTGGGCTGCTGCCTCTGGCCTCGGGCGCGGGATGCGGTCAGCCGGCGCGGCCCAGGTTCCTGACTCGGCGGCATCGCGACGAGGGGCGGATAGAGCGATTTCCAGACCCCTTGCGTGCTACCGAAGGGAGGATCCGATGCGGGGGAGCAACGTCGAGAGCCTGGTCAGCGAGCTGAAGAGACTCACTGGGACCAGGGAGTCATCCGAGCAGGAGGCCGCCGCCAGGTCGCCCGGCGCTCAATACCGACTCGCCCTGCAAGGCGCGAAGGAGATCCAAGACAAGGCGAGGCAGCTCCTGGCTGAACTCGGTCCAGAGAAGTACCTGGACGACACTCAGATACTGGGCCTGCTGGATCGCAGTCCGCTCAGCTACCAGCTGGACGATGGCACACCGGTGGATACGTGCGGCATGATGGACCGGCTGACGCACGTACCGGAGTACCTATTCGCGATGGGCGATGTAGTGCGCGAAGCACTTGGCGGGCTGCGGGCGCGGCAGGTGCGTAAGATCAAGGTCTACGGCCTTGGTGGGTCCGCTACACCTGCAGCGATCGCGAGGGAGATCATCGGGAACTCCGGGGGTCTCGGGTTCGAGTTCGAAGTCGTCCGGCGCGACTCCCCGAGCTTCGGAACCGTGGACGGAGAGACCCTCCTGGTCTTCTCAAGCTACTCCGGCAACACCGAGGAGGTGCTCCACGCCTTCTGCCTGGCCAGGAGGGACTCCTCTGCGACGACTTCTCCGATGCTTGCCATGTCCGCTGGCGGCCGCCTTCAGGAGCTGGCCTGCGAGTACGGCGTGCCCTGGGTCCGGGTGCCGCGCCGCGTCTTGCAGCCGCGGGAATCCCTAGTTCTGCAGACCATAGCGCTACTGCACATCGTGTCGGAGCTGGAGATGCCGGCCGGCGACCAGAGGTCGGGGCCGTTCCGCCTGGACGAGGGCGTCCTGAGGGGGACAGCGGACTCGCTTCGATGCCTGCTTGAGGAAGTCAAGTGCGAGACGCCGCTCAGGCAGAACAGAGCCAAGCAGATCGCAGTCCAGTTGCTGTGCGGGGATGCGCGTTGCTGGGAGGCCTTGGATCGCAAGCTTCCCGATTGGTATCCGCTCATCCCCGTCGTGATGTCGTCCGAACCGAACGCAGCTGTTGCCTACGAGTTCTATACCCAGCTGTGTGAGGCCTCGAAGGTGCTGTGCCACGTTGCCACTTACCCCGAGGCTTTCCACAACCTCGTGGAGTGCATGAGGTTCAGTCTCCTTTCCCAGGAGGGAGCACGCTGGTCACTCTACTTCCTGGAGAGCCCCGACGACGAGTCCCGTGTCGCACAGCGCTGGTGCCACACGCTATCAGAGGTCTTCCCAGGACTCGCCCACTGCTCCCATTCGGTAACGGGCGAGACGGCGCTCGAGCGGAGCATCGCAGCCTATCTGTTCAACGCATGGGTACGGCTGTACGTGGCCTTCCTGAACGGTGTAGAGCCCTTGCCCGTGCCTGTGATGTCGCACATGAAATCGCACATGGCCGGCGTGGAGCGATCGTGTTCCCACTAGCATGCGCCAGGACCATATGGGCCGGCCGCGATCTGGCGGACACCTCAATGGTGTGGACCATTGATGGATCGCGGCGGGCAGGTGCGAAGGCAGAGCGAATTCGCGAGCGGATCCAAGATGGAGGCAGCGAGGTCGGCGGCGTCGCTCTGAGGTGACTCCGGGCCTCGCCGAGAGGCGTGTCACCCTGTTAGCGCAGGAGGAACGCGGAGATGATCTACACTGTTACTGTCAACCCAGCTCTTGATGTCACCCTGCTGTGTAACGCACCTGTTGCACCAGGGACTGCCAGGCCGCGCGAGGAGTGGCGGCATGCTGGTGGCAAGGGGATCGACGTCTCCAGGGCCATCCGCAACCTCGGCGGCCCCAGTGTGGCCATGGGGCTTCTCGGCGGGTTCACGGGACACGTGATCGAGGGGCTGCTCCTTGAGGATGCACTCGAGATAGATTTCGTGCGGATTAGCCAGGAGACGCGGACCAACGTGATCATCATCACGCCTGACCCGGCGGACGCTGCGCAGAAGGTGACCTACCGGTACAACGCTCCCGGGCCAGGCTTCCAGCCCATAGAGTACCTGGAGCTGTACGGCAAGATCAGGGACCTTGCCGCTGCCCCTCTCGATCAGAGACCGACATATGCCGCGATCTGCGGATCACTGTCTGGTACCGAGATGAACGCGTCGTCCTATGTGAGCATCATAAGAGAGTTCAAGCGCATGGGCGCCGTCACGGCACTGGACACCAGCGGCGCCGCGATGAAGGAAGCTCTGCGGTATGCGCCTAGGCCGGACATCGTCAAGCCGAACATAGCTGAGTTCAACGAACTCATGGGTGACGGCTTGCTGAGTCCGGCTGAGAAGACTGGCGAGCTATCACCCTCCGAGAAGGAAGAGATCCTCAGGCGAGGGTGCCAGTCGACGTGTGGAGGCGAAGGGGACGAGCGGAGCGAGTTCTGGAAACGGTTGCTGAGCCAGGCGATCGCGTTTCGTGCCAAGTACCCGGATCTGAGCGCAACGCTGATCACACTCGGTGGCGCTGGGATGCTGCTGGTGCAGCAGGGATGCATTCACCACGCGTGGCTGAATCGTCCGGTTGAGGTCGTATCGCCAGTAGGTGCGGGTGACGCCGCGCTGGGAGCGTTCATCTTCGCCAGAGATCAGAACAAGGGCTGGGACGAGTCTCTCAAACTGGCCGTGGCAGCGGGAGGCGCCGCTGTTACGATGCCGGGAACTGAGGCGCCCTCAGCCGAGGTGGTCAACGGGCTGACTCAGAACGTCGAAATGCACGAGGAGCCCGTGTGATGGCATGTACCGCGGCCAATCGCGGTGGCGCCGGCCTGACATCACGTCGCCAACGGGCATGGCGTGGTCCGTGTCTCCGGGTGGGGCTGTCCAGGGCCTGAGGGTGTGACTAACCTGGACGTGGACGCCGCGCTGTCCCCGACGCGATCGGTGTTGACAAGAAGGGCGGTCTAGCGTAATCTACTCGCCGGGATCGCCTACGTCACGCAGACGCGGCGGCCTTTTCACCGGGTCATTGGCCCGGAGAAAAGACCGTCGCGTTTTTTGTTTGTGGCGGCGAGGCGACGCCCAGCGCACAAGAGGAGGCGAGGAGTATGGCCGGGGACCGGCAGTCAACAGAAGAGAGAGTACGCTTTGCCGAGCGCCGCCGGCAGGCACTGTATCTCGCCAGCATTCGCGGCCTGACCGTCGGTCAGATCGCTGAGCTTCTGCAGTGCAGTCCGCGAACGATAAGCCGCGACCTTCGCGCTGCTCGCGAGCAAGCCAAAGAGCAACTGGCCCAACAGGCCGAGATGGCTTCTGGCCTGAGCGACTTGGCTGCCGATATCGACGCGAACTTCCGCTCGGCTGTCGAGCAAGGATGGACCGAATTCTACTCGGCCGCGCCCGGTACACCTGCTCGCGCGCGGGCACTGCGGGCAGTCATCGCGGCCAACCAGCAGCGGGCCGAGAATCTCCGCCAGCTCGGTCTGCTGCGGCCGGCTCCGGAACAGGCGGGCATGGATGTCAGCTTCTTCGGCCTGACGGACGAAGAGTTGGCACGGGCGATAGAGGAGGCCGGCCGTGGCAACACACCGACGTGATCCGCTCGACGATGCGGCGCCGCTGAGGGCGTTGAGGATCTGGCGCGCGGATCCGGCTCGCTTCATTGAAGAGTTCCTGTGGATCAGGGACAAGAACCGCCGGGTCGTCCCGTTCAAGCTCAACTTCGCCCAGCGCTGGCTCCACCAACACTGGAGTAGGAGGAACCTCGTCCTCAAGCCACGCCAAGTTGGCGCCACCAGCTATATTGGGGCTAGGATGTTGTCTGAATGCCTGGTGAGACCCCAGACCCACGCTGTCATGGTTGCCCATGAGCAGAGCAGCGCGGAACGGATCTTCGAGGCGATCCGAGGCTTCGTCGATCATCTTCCTCAGTGGTGGCATGACACTCACCCGCTCGGACGCGCTACCCGGACTGAACTATTCTGGCCGTCGCTCGGGAGTCGGTTTTGGACCGGCACAGCCGGAAGCTCGGCGTTCGGCAGAGGCATGAGTATCGATCTGCTGCACGGTTCGGAATACGCGCACTGGACGAGGCCGGAGGAAGTTCTCGCGGCGCTGGCTGCCGCGGTTCCCGATTCCGGCACGATCACTCTGGAGTCGACCCCGAACGGCGCGGGTGGCCACTTCCACAGTCTCTGGACGGAAGCGCGCCAGGGCTTGAACGGCTGGACGCCACATCTCTTTGGCTGGTTTGAGGATGAGTCCTACAGGATCGACGAGGGACCACCGCTTGGAGAACTCAGTGCGCGAGAGTCGGAGTTGCAGCGCCTTTACCATCTCGATGAGGGGCAGCTCCGGTGGAGAAGAGCAAGGGTGCGGGAGTTCGGCGAGCGCTTTCCGCAGGAATTCGTCGAAGACGACGTCAGCTGTTTTCTGACGACCGGCCGGTGCGTCTTCAACGTGGCAGCGCTGTTGAGGGCGCGGGAGCGGGCTCAGGCGCAGCCCGGCCAGGCTATCGACTCGTTAGTGTTGCCGCGCATGGGAACCATGCGGAGCCCTGAACGTCTGCAGGTCGCCCCGGGCCGGCTCACTATCTGGGAGCATCCTGAGCCGGGACGTCGCTACTGCATCGGCGGAGACACAGCCATGGGAACCGAAGACGGAGACTACTCGGCCGCAGTGATCGTAGCGCGGGACTCGGGCGCGCAGGTAGGGGAGCTCTGCGGCCACTGGCAAGCGCACCACTTCGCGCGACTGCTGGCGGCTGTGGGCATGCACTACAATCGGGCGATGATCGGGGTCGAGGCCGATGCGCATGGGTACACCGTGCTGTCTGAATTGCGCAACCACCTTTGGTACTCGATGCTGTTCTTCCACATCGGCCCAGACAGGTCAGGCCCGAAGCTCGGCTGGCCCTCCACTGCGCAGACTCGTCCGGTCCTCATCGACGATCTTGCCAGCACCGTCGAGGAAGACGCCGCTCTGTTCCGTTCATTGGCCTTGATCGAGCAGCTCCTCACCTTCGTCACAAAGGAAGGTGGCCGCCAGGAAGCTCTAGATGGCTGCCATGACGATTTGGTCATCGCCGCCGGGGTAGCACTGCAGGTGCGGAAGCAACCGATGGCTAGGGGTTCCGCACATCGGCCCGAGGGATGGTGAGGCAGACCGCCTAGCCGTGCGTGGGGCCGGGTCGGATCTGGGCCTCACCTACGGCTGCGGCACGGCGGCGTTGGCATCCGGTACTCTCCCGCAACGCGGGATCCATGGCTATGGCCCCCGATGGCAGAAGCTAGCGTTGCGGTGATCGGATCGTGTCATCGAATGGCACACATCTGGCGCAATCTGACCTATTCCCGCGTTGGCGAAGACGGCAAGCCATGTCGCCTGCGCTATGCCTCTCAACCCCTTGGCCCCTGACCTATGGGGGTGACGGCCCTTGCCGCGTACCGCACTTGCCTTCCACGAGGGTAACACCGATGTGAAAAACGCCAGAACACTGCCATTCGATGCCGTTCGACCCTCGGAGGCGATCACGCCATTACAAATCAGCCGCTCTGCCAACTGAGCTACGCCGGCACCGTATCCGACAAAGTCCGTTTCCGCAAGACAACAAGGTACAGACAGCCCTGAGAAGCGCACAGCAGCGCGCCTCAGCCGCCCTTTTCCGGTCACATTTCGGGCGCAGACCGGGTATGCGAATCTCAGCTGGTCGCGCCCGGCGGGCTGTAACCGCCCTGATTCTAGCAGGAAGAGGGCGGGGTGTCAGCATCAGAACGGCATAGGGTGCGAGCGTAGTTCGTCCAACTCGGCCCGGTAGCCGATGCATCTGGGGCTGGCGCTTCCGCGTCCGGACTGCCCTCGTGCCTTCCGCGCTCACCCAATCGACTTGGGATCACCGTACCTTCGCAGAGGGCCCGGCGACATGCACGCCATTCCCTTCATGTGGTATGATGCTCTCTGGGAAGCGTCCCTCAGTACGAGTGCAAGCCGTGCATCCAGGGGTGGCGACTGTGCCGGACATCGCACGTCCCTCTATCGTCCAGGTAAGCAGGCTCTCACTAGCTAAGGATCTAGCGCAGATCGCCTCGTTACCCCGACCGGAGTCATGCTCCCTTACTCGAGTGAGGCCGGACCAGCTCGTGCGCGCCGCTTGTCGTCTCTGCGACAACTGGACAATGCTCTTCGAGCAGTACGGCTCTATCGTGGTTTCAGAGGTGCAAGCGAAGTGCCCCGGCTGTGGGCGCGTGTCCACGCTAGCGGGATCAGACCTGTGGAATCGAGCACTCTTGTGTGTGGGCGGTCACCTAGATTTCGTGATGCGGAGGCTAATGAAGGATGCTCCGGATAATGCCGCCAACATGTCAGAGGCAGCGGCTGCAATGCTGCGTGCTCACGACGCCATTCAGGGTGCGCCGGTGCCGCAGTCCGGGGAGCAGTCGGCCACGTACTGGTCAGCACGAGCGCTGAGCGCAATCTACACCGTAGGCTTGATTGCTGCCACCGCCTTGCATGGGTTCGTACGCGTTCGGGTCCCGCACGACCTAGTGCGCGATGTGGAGAGATCCGCACACTCGGGTCTCGCCAACATGGCCGAGTCGGCCGAAGTGTCGCCTCGTGTCGAGCAGCGACTGCTTGCCACCCGCATGGTGCGTACGATCGGTCAGTTCCTCACAGCGTACTACGAGCTCCACCCCCGAGGGAACAGCCAACACCTCTATGGCCCTTTCTCCTCAGTGCGCCTGCCAGAGCTGTCATTGCTGGCCAGACGGGCTCCTGAGGTTGCCAAAGTCTATGGTGAGAAGAGGGTTGAGAGAGTCTTTGAGCAGCAGATCGCTCTGGTCACACAATCACTCGGGTTCTACGTGGTCCCCACGCGAGAGGGCGAGAGGTCAGTGGACCTCCTCTGCATATCCGCTGACCAGGGAAGCCGCTTCGTGTTCCTTCTCGAGACGAAGAGCAGCAGGAGGCCCTATGCGCTTCCCGCGCGAGATGAGCGGGCACTAGTCGACTACGTCGGTGATGTCCGGCGCGGTCTGCCCACGCTGGGACCGCTCCACTTCGTGTTGATCGTGGGCCCGGAACCAGCCCGCACCCTGGGCCGCAGACTGACAAGCCTCCAGTCTCGGCTGGGCATTCCGGTGCGCTACTGCCCGGCCCGCGAGATGGCGCACCTTCGCGAGCTGACACCCAGCCTGATGCCAATGAGCGTGTTTCTCCACAACATCCTCGAGAGCCCCGTCGTCCTACCAGCAGACTTCGGCAAGTCGCTCGCGGCTGTATACGCACAGATACAGGCAGCCCATCAGGACCTCGTAAGGAGTATGCTCCCTGTGCGCTCAGTGGCGGCGTCTTCATCCTTGCTCGGGCCGACCTCCAACTGGCCTGGCGGTCACTGCTCAGCTGACCACGTCCCTGGTGAGCACGACGGGAGACCGACGTGAGAGACATGGTCGCGCTGACCTGAGCCCGGAGTAGAGGTGGCCCTGTGAGGTCATCCCAGACCAACCGCCAGCTGCCACTGCTTGCATTGGGCTGCCCGCGGAGCATCTCCCCTACATCTGATCATAACGAACGCGATCAGATGGCTCATCTAGATCAAGCCGTCACAGCCGCGTAGGCTTACTCCCTTGGTGATATCAGCCTTGGCGAAGGCCCATCTGCGCTGGGAGTCGGCGAACTCGGAGTAGCGGGCGGTCATGATCGGGCTGCGGTGGCCCATGGCGCGCATGAGGGCGGTGGTAGGCACTCCGGCCATCGCTGAGGTCAGGCCGAAGTAGTGCCGCAGCCGGTAGGGCGTGACCAGCTTCGGGTCGGCCCCGGCCTTGGCCGCGACCCGCTTCAGGATCACCCGAACCGCGTCCGTCTTGATGCGTTCGCCCGCGGGACGGCAGTGCGGGTCCGGCTCCCCTCCCCTGGCTGTTAAGCGGGACCATTGGTTCGGCCCCAGCGTCACGAATAGCGCATCTTCCTCGCCTAGCTGAGAGCAGGTCTCAGACCTGATCCGCAGCCACGAGGCCATGAGGCCGGCCACCTCTGGCCTGACCATCTCCTTACCCTCGCAGATGGTCAGGGGCAGATCCGCACTCGGGGTGGCTCTGGGCTCCGGGTCCTTGTCCAGGCGGTACTTCTTGACCCCGGCCGTGATATCGTCCGGGATCAGCCGCTCCTGGTGCAGCCAGAGGAGGAATCGCTTCGCCGCATCCAAGGCCATCTGTCTCCCTCGCGGGGTGAGCGGGCTCCCAGCGTAGGTCACCAGGCCGTCGAGCCAGGCGACGAACCCGCGCAGGTCGTGCCGGCTGAACTCACGCACATCGGCGATCCCCCGCTCCTCGGCAAACGCCGCAACGCGGGTCACCAGCTGATCGCGGTAGTGCCCGAGTGTGCGCGGCCGTATCCCCGGATGGTCGGCCGCCCAGCCTTCCAGGAAGAGCCGGATCGCCCGGTCCCAGGTCAGGTCCCCCGACACCCCGCGATCAGGTGTTCCCCGGCTTTCTCGCGATCGGGCACTGACGACTACCGGCATGTTCTGTCTGCTCATCACCATGGTGGCCACACCTCCTGACATGGCGTTCTGGTGCCGCCAGTCAGGAGGTCATTCACGCTCTGGTGGGCAAGCAAGTCAAGTCCATTCTTGTCGCCAAATAGGCGGCGTTACAGGGGCTCTGAGGCCCAATGTCGTTGCCATAGGCCCATGGAGCCGGCTTGACATCACGGCGCCAACCGGCATGCTATTGCCCGCGTGTCCGGGGAAGGACGCAGCCCGATGGTCCGCGACGGGACCCCGGGTAGTGGCTTCGAGCTTGAGGGGGATGGCCGGAGTCGGGGGTGGCCGGGGCCGTTCGCAACGGTCACTACGCGTGCTGACGCCTACGCATCAGGCGGCACCCGAAGGAGCCGCCTACCGGCCCCAGATGACACGGGAGGGAGTCAGCCGGGTCATGCCCAGAACCCGCCCGGCACGGTGCTATAGGCACCCGACACACGCATTGTGTCCCGCGCGGTGCTGTCGTCGGCAACCCCCCGCGCGCATGGCTTAGCATGCTGCATGCCCCTGCCTCCGACGGAATCGCGGCGGTGCCGGAGAGGATGCCCTCAGGTCACAACGCTGGTCGGGCTGTGGCGAAGCCTTCGACGGACGGCGACTCCCCTCCGCTTACGCCCGGCTCCCAGCTGAGCAAGGGAGGCCAAGGCCAGGACCATTGGCTCCCTAGCTCCGGCCACAGGAGCGAGTAAGGGCGTGCCGCCGGACTGGCACGCGGCCCGGACGGGGCGGCCAGAGCGTTGCTAAGGGACCCAGAGACGAGGGCTGCGGAGGCGCCCTTAGGCACCACCGTCGTGGTCACCGAATCGGAGTCCTGGAACCGGGGGCTTCCGGTCGTCACGGCAGTCATCGTGACGACACCCACGGCGCCAACGCTGGCCCTCTTGGGAATGGTGACCTCCAGAGGGACGATGGTCGCCTCACCGGGGGCGAGTGGACCAGCCTTGCCTGAGTGGCCATGCGCCAGCACTGTTTTCCAGCCTGGCGGCCCCTGCACGGAGAGGCGGAAGCTCTGGGTGATGGTGGTCGCATTTCGAACCTGGAAGCCATAGACAATGGTGGCACCGGCGGGCGCGCGCTGCCCCGGCGGCGCGATGACCATCCTTCCCGTGACCTCGAGGAGCGTTACGGTCACCTGGATGGCTGGTGCGCCGCGGAGGGGAGCTGCCGACAGGCAGAGCAGCGCCGCAAGTATGAGCAGCGGGTGTGCTCTCCATACTGAGTAACGTGTCGGCATCAGTTCGCACCTTCCTGGCCGGGCGTGGGCGGGGAGGGCACCCGAACGCGGAGGAAGCGAGTCAGGCCGTCATCCCTCGTGACCAGCAGGATCGACTCCCAGCCGCCGTCCGGAAGCACCACCGATCGCGGCAGCTTCACCCGGAAACGCACCGGCATGGCCACGTTGTGACGAACGAACACCCTCGCCTCCCGCGTTCTCATCCAGCCCGGGTCAGGCATCCACGAGAAGGCCGGAGACTTGGTGATGTGCAGCTTCCCCTCTGCCTCGTCCTGGGAGACGACGCGGAAGCGATAGCGGCGCCCGCGCCTATCGCTGTTGCAGATGTAGAACTCCGACTCGCGCCAGTCGCCGGGGTGCATCCCCTCCAGCACCACGGTGCTGGGGACCAGCCCGAACTCCCCGTCCGGCTTGTGCTGCAACTCCGGACGGCCGAGCGCGACGGTCTCGATCTCGTAGCGCGGGTAGACGGCGAGGGCGATGGACTCATCCGGCCGCGGCTTGCCCGTCACCCCCGCGGTCACACTCCACCGCTGGTTCGCATACTGCTGGTCGTCAGGGATACGAAGGTACATCCGCACCTGGCTGGAGCTCTGCGCGGGAACCGTAACCTCCGTGCGTTCGAACCAGAACCAGGAGGGATCTGGTAGGTCGGTGTAGCCGGGCGGCGGCTTGCTCCCCCCGGACTGGGAAGGCCGGTGGGTGGAGAGGAGATAGGCGTGAGCCTGACCGTCCTGGTTGAAGATCGCCAGGGTGATCCCGGCCACTTGCTGGAGATCATAGGTTTCTCCCAGCTTCACGTCCTGCATCAGAAGCCCTCCCGGCTGCACGGCTAGGCCGAGCACCGGCTGCTGGTCGCGCGCGCCCCCGGCCGGCGCGGCGACGGCCGTCGCCAACAAAGCAAGAGCGGCGGACAAGAGCGCTATTCTATTCTTGCACGGCATGGTGATGCTCAGCACACCTCAGGCCTGCGCACGCAAGGCTGGTCGGAGGGCGTGCGTCTCCCCGCCCCGCGGACGCGAAGACGCACGCCCATAGCAGGGATTAGTGCGCAGCGGCTGCTACTGTGACAGTGAAGCTGTCCTGTCCGGTCGCGGCGGATCCGGTCGCGGGCGCGGTGAACTTGAGGCTGAACGTGCTGTTCCCGCTCGCCGCGACATTACTCGCCAGCGCCACTGGACTCGTGCCAATGGTCGTGGTCCCGAACTGCAGCCAGTACTGGTCGACAGCAGAGGAACCACCAGGAGCCCAACCATCTGGGCTGGTGGCGACGGTTGAGATGGTGAAGTCCTCCGCCACGTTCCCGTTATTGGTTGCCGTGAAGGTAGAGCTGGTGGCGAGTGTGCCGGCCGTGATCACGCCGATCGCCCAGCTTCCTGGGCTCACGCCGACGCTGATACTCTGAAGCGTCACCGTCACAGTGATCCCGGCACTGGGGCCGGCGAAGGCCGACGACGCCAGTGCGAGGAGCGCAGCTACGACGAGGCACAACATAAGCAGTCTTCTCATCCTTCTTACTCCCTCCTGTTGTGGGCACCCAAGGCCCGAGTGTCAGACCAAAGAGAGTCGCGAGCTGCTTTGCCGCCCGGCTCGCCGCCTCTCTCCTCTCCCATGGTGGTGTCTGCCGTTAGGGTGGGGGATACGCCCCCACCGTGACCGTGATGACATTCTGGCTGGTACTGCTCGATGAGGTGGGGGCATCGAACTTCAGGTCGAAGGCGAAGCTCGCGCCGGGGGACAGAGGCGCCGGGTTGTTCTGGTCGAGGGCCAGGTAGATGGAATTCGTGTCGAACCAGAAGTAGGAGGGCGGCGTGCCCTTGGTGGCGGTCTGTCCCCAACTGATAACGAATCGGTCGGCTGCCTGCCACTGGGTCGGGGCCCAGAACCCCGGGCTGCTCCAGGAGGAGCTGATCCCGAGCACTTCGCTGCCGGTGCCGGTGTTGGTGGCGGTGTAGGCTCCGCCCAGTGCCGGGGTGTTGCTCGTCCACGTCGCCTTGGTCGCGCCTTTCGCCACGGCCCCCAGCGCCCATGTGCCGGGGGTGACCGAAACCCCGAGCACAGAAACAGTGCAGGTCAGCGTGAAGTTCCCGCCGCCAGAAACGCGCTTGACCACGACGTAGTAGCGACCTGCAACCAGTGGCTGGAACACGACTTGCTCGGCTCCGCCGGTTCCCGCCCTCGTGCTCTTTCCCTGGAGGACAGGGTCGCCCACGGATCCCAGGCTGACACTTCCGTCGTCACTGGAGGTGTCCTGATACACATAAAGGTCGTAGTCCCCGCCAGGCGGGTTGGCCAGCGTCACAGTGTAGATCGTGTTGACCGTCGCATCGAGGTATCGGGCCCAGCACTGCTTGTAGGTCACTCCGGCACGCAAGTTGCCGGTCTGCGGAGAGCCGACCGGGCAACTCATGCTGGCCGCTTCGACCGCCGCATCCACGTTGAGCCGTCCGTAGCCCTCCGACGTGTCCCTGTTACCCCGGTCGAGCGCGGGATCCGGCGCATACTCGGCCGGCGTGTTGGTCTCGGTGGCGGTCATCTCCAGCAGCGCCTTCACCTTGCGCGCCTGTGCGCTAGTGTAGTTCCAGGTGCCCAGGCTCTGCGCAACGAGGGCCGCGGCCCCGGCCACGTGCGCCGCGGCAAACGAGGTGCCGCGCACCGCGGTGTAGTCGTTGCTGAAGGCCTCTGGGTAAGGGTCCTCCGGTGTGTGGTGCCAGGCGGGGTCAGTGACTCCCTCGTGGAGGGGATCGCCCCCGTTCGCATCTACGGTGATGATTCTGCGGTGAGTCGAATCACTGCCCCCTGGGGCCGCCACATCCGGCTTCGAGACACCGGTGTCACCATAGGAACTGTAGTCTGTAATGGCGTCGTTCTCGTTCGTCGCGGCGGTCGTGATCGCGGCCGAGGCGGAGGCGGGGCTGTAGATGCGCGGCCCGGAAGCGGCCTGACGCTGATTGCCAGCGGCGCAGACGACCACGATACCGGAGACCCTGGTCAGGTTGTTGACGGCCGTATCAACCGTCGACCTGATCGTCCCCCCACTGCTGTCCAGGCTCAGATTCGCCACCACGACATGGTAGGCGGCCTTGTTTGTGCTCACCCAAGTGAGACCGTTGAGGGTGGCGCTGTCGAGCCCCCTCCCCAGATCGTCGAGCACCTTCACGCCCACCAGGTCCGCGCTCGGGGCCAGGCCTTGCACTAGGTTGTAGCCGTCTCCGATCGGCTGCATCGGCGACGTGGACTGCACCCAACAGGGAGACGGATCAGTGGTCCGGTGGAAGTTCTTCGATGGTTCGGCCCGCCAGACGTAGCTCTGCGTGCCGGGAGACACTGAGTACGGGCCGGAAAGGGTGAGCGGCTGGGTCCCCTGATTGGCGTGGGAAGCAAACGACAACGCCGAGGTGCCAGTTGCATCGAACAGGCTTATCTTCACTGCACCGCCGCCGAGGTGGTCCGTATCAGCCCATTTGAGACCAAGCTGGACCGTGCCGCCTGCGGCGCCCACGCCTAGCGGGAAGTAGGCTTGCAGAAACGGACTGACATTGGCCAGCGGCATGGGCTGGGTGATGTCCAAGGTCGAACCGAGTCCGGCCTGCGTTCCAGGCCCCGCGATGATTGCCGCAACCGCGCTCCCGTGGCCGGCGATGTCCACCGGGCTGGTGTAGAAACCTGGGTGGGGACTGGAGTAGTTCTGCCCGATCTCGTCCACCCATCCGGCGATCTTCCCCGTGGCGGAGAAGTCGGGGTGCGTGGCGTCTATGCCGCTGTCGAGCACCGCAATGTTATGGTTGCCATCACCTTGCTTGGAGTAGGGGGCCGCCCATACCGTGCGCGCTCTGGTCTGGCGGGTGCTCAGATACAGGGAAGCCGAGGTAGCGGCATTCTCCTCCACCAGCATCACTCCCGGCAGAGAGGCGAGGCGGCCCACGGACGAAGGGGGCAGCACGACGCGCATCGCGTAGACCAACTCATCCCACGCCTCGAGCACCTGCCCGTCGAGCGCCTCGATGGTCCGAACGTCGCCCATAGTCGGCACGTGATCGAACGCGACCAGCAGATCGGCCGGCGGCTCTCGCGCCGTGAGGCCTGGCTCCCCCTCCAGCGCCACCGTGGCGTAGGTTCCCTCCGCGAGCTTCTCCTCGAGGAAGTCGCTGATGTAGTTCCCGTCGGCGTCTACCGTCGGAGAGGGTTGGACAATGCGCGGATCGTCCCGCCGCTGGGCGTCAGACAGGAGAGGATTCGGAGTCGCGAAGGAAACGTCTGCGAAGAGCACTCCTGCCAGCAAGAGGACAGGAGACCACCGTGCCCGCATAGCCGCCGCTTGCAGCAAGCACCTCATCGCGAGCGCCGATCCTCCACAGCCGTAGTCGGGCAGAGCTGACTGCGATGAGGTGCAGTGACGTACAGGTGCGTCGTCACACTGCTAGAAGACTCTAAGCCCGGAACCAGCAACTCGCGGGACGCGCCCTCAGAGCCTCCGAGCGCCCGCGACTCACCCCGTCGGAATACAGCGGTAGTTTAGCACTCCTGCGGGGCGGAGGGACATGCGTGGAGAGTGCAAATCGGAGCTAAGCTTCCGCTCACTTAGGGGGTAAGCGGAACTGCGACCTTGCGGTACACAGTGGCGTAACGTATAATCAGAGGACCTAATCGTCCAGACGTCCTGTTCCGTGAGCTACCTCCTTGTCGGCGCCTAGGACGACGGCCGGCCCAGTCCTTCACAGCACAGGCTTGCCTTGGTGTGGCGTGCAGTGAGAGGAACGGACCAGGTCCGATCGCGAGCCGGACAGGCCAGGGGGTAGCTATGCGAGCCGAGGTACCAAACCGTACGAGGGCCGCTGGTCGGGACCGGTCCCGGCGGATTCCCGGGCGGAACACCGCGCCTCAGCAGGAACGGCCGTACCTCCGAGTGCTGCTCGTGGATGGCCAGCGGCTGTTCCGAGAGGGGATACGCGCCCTTCTGCAGCGCAGTCCGAAGGTGCGTGTGGTGGACGACGCGGCGAGCACGAGCGAGGCGATTGCCAAGGCGCTCAAACTGCGGCCCGATGTGGTGCTGACGGCTTTCCTCCTGCCTGGCGAAGAACGTGGCGCGCTGGTGAGGGAACTGCACCGCGTCTGCCCCGAGACCCCCGTGGTCGTACTGGCGGGATCCGGCGCCGAGGAGGCGCTCTCGCAAGCACTTCAGCACGGGGCTCAAGGCTTCGTGCTGAAAGACGCGACCGCTGATCTGGTGGTGAAAGCGCTCAAGGCGGTCTGTGCGGGAGAGGTCTGGGTGCAACGGGAAGCGATGACGCGGGGAGTTGGGCAGTTGCGTGAGCAGCCGGGGGGTGCCGATCACAGGCCGAACCTAAGCCCGCGACAGCTGGAGGTGCTGCGGCTGCTCGCAGTCGGAGCAAGCACCGACAAGATCGCGGGAGCACTGTATGTCAGCCCAAGCACTGTCCGGGTGCACATCGCGGGAGTGTTCCGAAAGCTCCAGGTGCGGAACCGCATCGAGGCCGTCCGCAAAGCTCTGAAGCAGGGGCTGGTGGACTCATGAGGGGGGACCCGGCTGCAGGTCGCGCGTCAGCATTTCCCCGTCAACGACCTCTGGTTTCGCCCCATCGTTAGGCGGCCAGCCGGAATCCTGTGCCCGGCGTGTGCGAGCAGAGCCTCCGCTCGGCGGCGCCGGACCGTCAGTCTGGCGGTGTGCCGGTACAGCAGACGTAGTCGGATAGCCGATGGGGAAGTCATGCTCGAGTGCGCGCACTTCCCGGGTAGTCTGCTTGTGGGTGGTAGGTGGGCTTCGGACAGCAGTCTCCAGGCGGATGCGGGCCCTGTTGACCTGAGAGACGAGGACAAGGGAACGGCACAGCCGTGCGGAGGGGACAGCGATCGTAGGGCCCACGTCAGTGGCGCGTTCCAGAGCACGCACGGCGGCCTGCAGTCGCGAGGGGGGCGGCTGCTGCCGAGCGGCCTGCCGGAGATGGAGCATCCACTGCTCGCCGGCAGGCTACGCATTCAACGCTATGTCGCGCACGACCAGAGAAGCAGCGGTTCGGGATACCCCACGCGGGCGTACTCCTGCGAAGAAGAAGCGGCGCCCAAAGACGCCGCCGAATGGCCCCACATTGTCCGGATAGGCCGATCCTGGCCGCCGCACAAGTTCGGATGCCGCGCTGGGGTGTCCTACCGGGGTTTGACACCCACACATCGCCCCGCGCTCCCCGCGGAGAGCCCGGCGGACGGCGGGCAGGGAGCGCGCTGGGCGGACAGACGTGCGTAGTACTCGGAGGTCAGCGCCAGCCCCTCCTCGAGCGAGACGGCGGGGCTGTATCCGAGGAGGCGATGTGCCTTCGCGACGTCGGCGAGAGAGTCTTTCACATCCCCGGCCCTCGCCTTTCCGTGCACCGCCTCGAGGTGGGAGTGGGCGATGCGCCCCAGCACGCGCATGAGCTGGTTCAGCGATGTCCGCTTCCCGCAGGCGATGTTGATCACCTCCCCGGCCGCCCCCTGGGCCTGGCATGCGAGCAGGTTGGCTTCGACGACATTGGCGATGTAGGTGAAGTCGCGTGATTGCTCGCCGTCGCCGTAGATCACGGGCCGGGTGCCCTGCTGCAGCGCCATGATGAACTTCGGGATGACCGCGGCGTAATCAGAGGTCGGATCCTGGCGCGGGCCGAAGACGTTGAAGTACCTCAGCACCACGGTCTCGAGACCGTATAGTGTAGCGAAGACCTGGCAATAGAGTTCGCCCGTATACTTGGAGATAGCATACGGCGAGAGCGGCCTCGCGGGCATGTCCTCTCGCTTCGGGAGAGTGGGCGTGTCTCCGTAAGCGGATGAGGAGCCTGCGTAGACGACCCGCCTGACGCCTGCATCCCGCGCCGCGACAAGCACGTTCAGCGTGCCGTTCACGTTCGCATCGTTGCTGGCGATGGGATCCTTCACTGACCTGGGGACGGATGGCAGGGCGGCCTGGTGCAGCACGTAGTCGGCGCCGACGCACGCCTCCCGAACCATAGGGAGATGGCGGATGTCGCCCTGCACGAAGGTCACGGACTCCAGCCATGGGGCGAGGTTGCCGAGGGTGCCGGTGCTCAGATTGTCGAGAACCACCACTGACTCGCCCAGCCCCACCAAGCGCTCGACGATGTGGGAGCCGATGAAGCCGGCGCCGCCTGTGACCAGATAGCGAGCCACAATCTCCTCTTCCCGCCCTGCTGGGTGACCGCCTGCCCCGGCCGTGTCGCTCAGGCGAAGCGGATTCTCTCGCGGCCGTGACCGACCTCCTTGGTCGCATTCCGCGTGTCGAGGACAAGCCGTGCGTGCGTCACGATGTACTCCCAATCGTAGGCGGCGTGATCGGTCACGATGACGACGCAATCCGCGCCCATGAGCGCGTCTGGCGTCAGTTCCTGCGAGACGAGATCGTAATCGTAGTGCCGGGTAGGATGGAGCCGCGGGATGTGCGGGTCGTTGTAGCACACCTTGGCGCCCTGCTCCCGCAGCAGCTCGATGAGCTTGAGCGTGGGCGATTCGCGCAGGTCGTCAACGTTCGGTTTGTACGCCATCCCGAGCAGCAGGATCTTGGAGCGGCTCAAGCACTTGCCCTCGCGGTTCAGCTCCTCGGCGAGGCGCGAGACAACGTAGGCAGGCATGGCGGTGTTGATCTCGCCCGCCAGTTCGATGAAGCGGGTCGGCACCTCGAACTGCCTGGCGCGCCAGGTCAGATAGTACGGGTCGATCGGCAGGCAGTGTCCGCCCAGGCCCGGGCCTGGGGTGAAGGGCATGAACCCGAACGGCTTGGTCGAGGCGGCCTCGATCACCTCCCAGATGCTGATGCCCATTCGGTGGAAGAGCACTTTCAGCTCGTTCACGAGGCCCACGTTCACCGCCCGGAAGATGTTCTCCAGCTGCTTCGTTGACTCGGCGACATCGGGGGAGGAAACGCTCACCACCCGGGGGACGGCGGCCCCGTAGAGGGTGGCGGCAATCCTCGTACACTCCGGAGTGACGCCACCGACCACCTTGGGGATATCGGCGGCGGTGTACCTGGGGTTGCCCGGATCCTCGCGCTCGGGGGAATAGGCGAGATGGAAGTCCTCGCCGCACCGCAGGCCCGTTCTCTCTAGGATCGGCTTGACCACCTCGCGGGTGGTGCCGGGCCAGGTCGTGCTCTCCAGCACGACGAGTTGCCCCCGCCGGAGGGCGGCGGCAATGGCCTCTGCTGTCTTGATGACACAGCTCAGGTCCGGTTCGCGATTGGGGGTCAGCGGCGTAGGGACGCAGACCAGGACAGCATCCGCCTCCGCCAGACGGGTGAAGTCGTGGCTTGCGCTCAACGCGCCCTGGTGCAGAAGGTCACTGATGCCGGCGGCGGCGATATGCTTGATGTAGCTGCGTCCAGCGTTGAGCTGGTCGACTTTCCGTTGGTCAGTGTCGAAACCGATGACGCCGAAGCCGGCTCGGGCGAACAGCATGGCGAGCGGCAACCCGACGTAGCCCATGCCAATGACGCCGACGGTCGCCTGTCGGGTCTCGATCAGGGCTGGAAGGGCATCGGCGGGCCGAGCACGGACGTCAGTGATCACACCCATTCCTCAGCTCTCCGGCGGCAGAGATGCTCTAGGCTCAGCTATTGGGCGAGCGCGTGCGAGCCGCGCGGTGCTGTCAGGCGATCGCACGGCGCGGGTCGGAGTGCCGCGTGGGAGGCAGGTGCAATTCCTGTGCCACGAGGCGAGGGGACCCGTGGCGGACGGCTAGGGGGGGTGGTGTGGGTCATGAGATGTCCCTTACTGCTCCACCGCCCCCGGCCGCCACCCGCGCCCGCGGCCGGCCGAATGGCGTCGAATGGCGCCCTTTTCGAGGTCCCTGGAGGATGCGCACCCCCCCACCTGCGCTGCCCGCCACCACTCCCACCGCTGCCACATGCCCCTGGATGCCTGCCAGTCGCCCAACAGGGGTGCGCCCGGCTGCGCCCGGCCGGCGAGCAGCCGCCGGAACAGCCGCCATTTCGCGCCGGGTCCGCGCCGCATCCCGCCATCCGTGCGCCCGATCCGGCCGCGCCACCGCCACACCCCGCCACAGCCCAGCCCGAGCAGCCCGCGAGGCCGGTGTGCCCGGCCGCCGGCCTGCGGCCGGCGGCACCGAGGCGCTTCGCCTCTCGACCTGCTTCGATGGGAGGCAGGGGCTCGCCACCATATGTGTCGAATCCCAAGTAAGGGCTGAGGCGGTGAGCTGGTGAACGACAGCACTGCGGCCTACTAAGGCATGGAAGTGTCACATGGAGGCGACGTACACGGCATACGTGCAGAACCTGCCGTGGCAGGCGACCGAGGATGACCTCACGGCGCTGCTGGAGGCGAACGGCATCCAATCGGTGGTCGGTGTGCGCATCATCCAGGACCGCACCAGCGGCCGGTCGATGGGGTATGGGTTCATCGACTGCGCCGATGCCGAGGCGCTCGACGGAGTGTGCCGCGCGCTGAATGCCGCCAGGATGGACGGGCGGCGGTTGCGGGTAGAGCCCGCTCGCGGCCAGAACCGCAGGCGGTGACGCGCCAGGGACAGTGGGTGGTGTCGGGCGGCCTCGGCTCCGAGCCGGTATGACCTTGCCCCCGAAAACGAGTCCAGGTAGCATGTTGGTGAGCGGGCCCCTCTCGGTCCAGCTCGCGCGAAGACCAATCCTATCACCTCCTCCGGGCGACGGGTCTACATCCGCCCGCGATCCCCTATCGCGGGAAGAAAGATGCCCTCAGCGCCGTTAGGAGAACCCCCTAACATACATCGGGGCAGGCCAGCTCGCGCCGGCCTGCCCCGTCCACATGCCATCCACATGGTGACGTCACCCGATGGATAACTGACTAGGTTGTCCTGCGCCGCCTCAGCAGCGGCAACACGCCGAGCGCGCCGATGGCAAGCAGCAGCAGACCGGACGGCTCGGGGACGGGAGGGGGGATCTGACTGCTCCCATTGGCACGCCAGTTCGTGTTGTTGAGATCCCACGAAGGGCGCACATGCATGGAGAACCGCTTCTGCTCCCAGCCACGTGCAACACGGGGGAGGCGTGCTCGGAACATGATCGTGCGGTTAGCTGCATTCTGCCAGCCGGACCCCACATTGGGCCCTGACCACCATCCGAACGCGCCGCCGTCGTAGCCCGGCACCTTGCCGGGCCCGACTTCGAAGCCACCGTCCAGGTACCTGTTCAGGTCGGTCCCGCCGTACCACCCTGCATCGTTTGGCAGCCACTCGCCCTGGGCGTCGAATGCCTGGCCGTACGACTTCTTGGTTCCCGGCGTCTCGGGAGGTTGGTACCCATTCAGGTTGACGGGGTACACGACGAAATCGTGGAACTGATCCCAGGCAGTTGTCCTCACTCGTACCGTGTACGTGTAGACATCGTACTGGCCGTTCAACTCAGGTGTATAGGCAAAGCTCACGGTGAAGCCGTCAGGATTCGTGTTGTTCCAGGACGGCCACGGATCCGCGCCTGCCGTCGCCTGGCAGACCAGGGCCACCGTCAGCGCCACGACGATGCAACAGGCTGCTCGCAGTCCAGCTCGCGCGACGACCAATCCTTTCACCTCCTCCGGGCGACGGGTCTACATCCGCCCGCGATACCCTATCGCGGCAAGAAACGTGCCCTCAGCGCCGTTAGTAGGGCCCCCTACTAACATACACCGGGGCAGGCCAGCTTCCACCGGCCTGCCCCGTCCACATGCGATCCATTCGGTGACGTCACCCGATGGATAGCCGACTAAGTTGTCGTTCGCCGCCTCAGCAGTGGCAACATGCCGAGCGCGCCGATGGCGAGCAAGGCGAGCGAGCCAGGCTCGGGGACGAGATAGCCTCCGTTTGTCTTGCCTAGCACCATCAGATCCTGGCTCTCGGCGCCCAGGTACTTGCACTTCATGATCTTGACGCCGAACACCGGCTGCGGGTTGTCGCCAAGGTTCTTCCATTGCTGCCAGTGAGCGTGGTTGGGATCGGCGGGGGCGTAGATCGGCATCTCACCCATGTACCACCAGATCAGACGCTGTAGCTCTCTGGCGTCCGCGTCGCGGTCGGCGGTGTTGTACCCGTACTGGGCGAGAGTGCCATTGTACCATAGGTCGTAAAGGTACTCCGCGCCCGGGGTCAGAGCAACACCCTGATCGGTCTGCGTGTCCAGGGTGACGTCGTAGGGCCCAGCACCATCCGCCCAGTAGACCGTCCGCTGCGCACAGAACGTGGCAAAGTCCATAGCCAGATCGCCGTACCTGCCTCCCTGGCCCGTGGGCTTCCGGTAGGCAGCCATCATCGCTCCCTGATCGGAGGGTTTCTGGTACCACGACCCGTCACCAGGGATCGCCTGGACTCTGAACTCGCCTCCGCGGACGCCTTGGTCGGCCATGCCGAAGCCCAGGTTCAGGTAGACCTGGTACGCCGCAGCAGCCGGCAGCGACCCGACGACGACCAGCGCCGCAAGCAGTCCGAAAAGAACAAGAATCGCTCTCCTCTTCATCGCATCACCTCCTTCCTGGAGCAAGCTGGCCGGGCTGGCCCGACCGGCGCGCCGTCGGCCGCCGCGCGCGCCTCAGGGGCCCGACTTGCCATCCTGCCGGAGGTAACAGTACAAAGTCACCGGATCGGCGAAGGGCCACCTCTGGAATGCCGCAAGGAACATGCCACCAGCCACTCCAAGGCCAGTCGCCTGTGCCGCTTGCCGGACCCAGCACCCCATCGCTCGGCGAGCAGTCAAGCCAACGCTCAGGACCCTACCGGAGCGCCGTCAGGCCGGTTCTGAGGAGCAGATCGGGGTGGCCCGCTTCTTGCGCATCTGTGACAACTCGCGATGGGAAGTGACGCAGACGTTGTGCGAGTAACGTTCGGGGAGGCGGGTCAACGGCCCGGTCTGGCCGTCAGGCTTCCGGCAGCGGTCGCTCTGGGAGCGCTGGCCGCCCTCTACGCTCCCGTCCTTGCTGGCATGGTCTCCGATTGGTGGAGCAACCCGGCGAGTTCCCACGGCTTCCTGGTCGCACCCCTCGCCGTCTACCTCGCCTGGCAGAGGCGCGCCCGGGTCAAGGCGCTCGCCCGACCATCGTGGTGGGGAATGCCACTGCTGGCGTCCGCCCTGCTGCTCTATCCGGCAGGCGTGCTCACTCAGGTGGAGTTCCTGCCAGAGGTCTCGTTCATGCTCGCATTAGGAGCGGTGATGCTCCTGTTGCTGGGGCGGGCAGGTAGCCGCGCGCTGGCCTTCCCCTATGCCTTCCTCTGGTTCATGGTCCCCTGGCCCGACACGCTGGTGGAATGGCTCAGCTTCCCCATGCAGCTCTTCTCGGCGAAGTACGCGGCGATGCTGGCTGGGATGGCGGGGATGGCAGTCAGCCGAGACGGCGTGGACATCCATGTCAGCAGCTATACGTTCTCGGTCGGCGCGCCGTGCAGTGGGATGAAGTCGCTGGTTTCCCTGCTCGCCCTCTCCTCGCTTCTTGCCTATCTGCTCCAAGGGGCGCTTTGGCGGCGCTGGCTGTTGTTCATCGCAGGGCTCCCCCTGGCGCTGCTCGCCAACGTCGGCCGGATCGTGGTCATCCTGGCGATCGCGGTGGCCTGGGGCGAGAGGGCCGCGGAAGGCTTCCTGCATGGGTTCTCGGGCGTTCTGGTGTTCGCCTTCGCCGCCGCCGGGCTGCTGGCGACGGGACGGGCGCTCGGCCTCGAGCGACCCACGGCCGCCGTTGGCTCCGCATCCCCCGAGGAATCCGCTGCCCTGCTAGGCGCAGGCCGCCGGGCCGGCTGGCGCCAAGCGCTGCCCGCGCTCGTGCTGCTTGGCGGGGCCTACGGGCTGGTGCGGGTGGTGGGCGTTGGTTCGGGGACGTTGGGGCCGGTGGCCGCTGACCTGTCGGCCCTGCCGACCACCGTCGCCGGCTGGACCACAACGACTACGAACCCGTTGGACCGGACAAGCCAGGAAATGCTGCATCCTGATGCCTACCTGGGTCGGGTCTACACCCGCTCGGACGGCTATCCCATTGACCTCACGGTCGTGTTCGGCCACGCCAAGGGCACCTTCCACTCGCCCGGCTTCTGCCTGCTCGGCGGAGGCTGGGACATCATCCGCAAGGATCGCCGCAGCATGGCGCTGGGACCGGGCCGGACCCCCGTCGAGGCAAACCAGCTCTTGCTACAGCGCAAGGACCAGCGGAGCGTGGTCCTCTACTGGTACGCCTCCGCGGGCGAGTCGTCGCCAAGCTGGGTGCGCTTCCAGTATAGGTTGCTCCGCAACCGCCTGACCGGCCGGTCGCCTGCCGGCGACTTCGCTGCATAGCACGAGCCCGAGGCTACGGCCTTGCTGGCTCCTGGCCAGAGTAGGTTCCGTCCTCCCCGAGTATGTGCGGCGTGATGATGATAACGACCTCGCTCTTGGTCTGCCTGGAGCTGACGCGGCGGAAGAGGTTTCCGATCAGGGGGATGTCGCCGAGGATCGGGAACTTGCTCGCGGTCCGCGTCGTGAACTCGCTCGTGAGTCCGCCAATCACGATGCTCTGGCCGTCCTTCACGCGCACGTTGGTGACTGCCCGCCGGTAGGTGATCTCGGGGAGGCCGTTCGCCCCACTGCCGGTGACGTCTCTGACGTCGGGCTCGACTCTGGCGATGACCTCCCGCGTCTTCTCCACCACCGTGGGGGTGATGCGCAGGGTAATGCCCGAGGCGATCTGCTCGAGCGTCGTATATGGGAACGTCACTGGGCCGGTGACGATGGCAAAGTACTTCTCCTGGCCCACTTCGATCTCGGCCGGCTGTCCCTCGGTGGTGGCGATTCGCGGATTGGCGCGGAGCCGCGCCTTGCCCTTCTGAACCAGCGCGGTGAGCTGCGCCAGCTCCGTGAACGAGAGCTCGGAGTAGGTCAGCGAACTCGTCGGCAGCGTGAGTGTATTCTGGTTGCCGAACTGGGCGCCACTAGCGCCGCCGATCGGTATCCCGCTCGCCTGCGAGGCGAAGCGGGTCCAGCGGGTCGCCCAGTCTATGCCGACCTCTTTCAGCGCGTCTTCCGTGACCTCTATGACCACCGCCTCCAGCATCACCTGGGTGCGAGGCCGGTCTATGAGGGCCAGGTCAGACTTGATGCGCTCGATGATCGCCCGCGGGGCGGTGATGAAGAGCCGGGTGCCGCCCGCCTGGCCCCGTGCCGCGGCGGGCCGTTGGTAGGCCGTCTGGGTGCGATTGCGCGCCTGCATATCCCGCTCGGGCTCCGGGGCGGGGGCGCCCTCGACCGTGACGAACCTGCCGTAGGGGCCGGCGAGGTAGGCCGCGATGGCATTGCTGTCCATGTAGCTGAGCTCGACGACTTCTGCCTCGCTCAGCAGGTAGAGGTTCGGGTTCGCGGGGTCGGGCGCGCCCACCAGGTAGTAGCCATCCATCTGCCTGAAGACGTATCCTCCCGATACCAGCACCATGTTGAGAGCCTTCTCGAAGGGCACGTCCCTGAGGTCAGCGCTGACCGTCCCCTGCACCGTGGCATCGGGGATGATGACCACCCCAGCCTGGTTCGCGATATCGGAGAGTGCCTGGCGCATATCAGTCTCGGCGAAGACGTTGGTGATCAGCGGCTCGCCGGTCTGGCTGCGCCGGATTTCGGCAGGAGGAGCAGGTGGGGCCGGCGGAGGCGTACCTGACACTGAAGACGGCTGCTGGGGGTTGCCCGGGGCCGGGGCGCTCTCAGGCGCCGTCTTCCCGCTGTCCGTCGTTCCGGCTGGCTTGCCGGCATCTGCTCCTGAAGCGGGGGCAGCAGCGCGAGCCTTCTCCCCAGCCTTTGTGCCGGCGTGTGCTCGCGTCAGCGGAGTCCCGAGAAACAGCACGGCGAGCAGCATGTATCTCATCATAGCCCAACGCGCGCGAGACATATGCACCTTCCTGATGTCACTGCCAAATGAGCTAGGGAACCGAAACCGCCCGCTCTTCTGTGATGACGCGGCCGTCTTCCAGGGCGAGGGACACCCGAACCCGGTATGCGCCTGAGCGCAGCGGGCGATCCGAGACTGCCTTGAGTGTCGCAGAGGCGCTTGGCATTAGCAGCGAATCGGCGGGCAGCGCCTTGGTTTCCATCTCCTTGCCATTGCTCGAGAGCAGCGTGACCTTGCCTGCCGCGGTCACTGCGATATTCCCGGTGTTCAGGACTACCACAGCGTAGTCCACCCCGCCCCCCTTCACCGATCGAACCGATACCGACTTGGCCTCCAATGCTGCCTCGGCAGTACCCTTTGCCGTCACGGCTACGAGCACGGCTGACGCCGGGAGATCAGGTGAAGTCCCACCGCGGCCAGGCGCCAACAGCAGATACGCGTAGTACTCGCCGCGCGCATCCCGAGGAAGAGCGGCAGTGACATTGAGGGAACGGACACGGCCCGCCTCGACCCGGTCAACCTGTGGCGACACCGAGAACCACCCTGGTCTGAGGCGCTCTGACGGTACGGCGCGAGGGAGGGAATCCTTGTTGGCTGCCTCTCCGGGGGCGGCCGTGACCGATAGCTGGACGGTCAGGGGCGCGGAGGTGTTGTTTGCCATCTGCAGCCGTATCAGTCGGCGCGC
>Ga0315275_10000473_pt1 | contig 33186 bp, 33 predicted proteins | sample YL17G03_0_MG_FD_205557 | JGI IMG/M metagenome (GOLD analysis project Ga0315275, IMG submission 205557) | Sediment microbial communities from Yellowstone Lake, YNP, Wyoming, USA - YL17G03_0 | ecosystem: Environmental > Aquatic > Freshwater > Lake > Sediment | place: USA: Wyoming | collected...
GCGCATTTTTTATACGGCTTGGAGTGGTCTAAATTTAAGTCCTGCATCGCGAAAAGGATCCGGCGATGCACTGGTTTTAATCCATCGCGCACGTCAGGCAAAGCGCGGCCGACAATAACGCTCATGGAATAATTCAGATAGGAAGTTTTGACTTCCGCCTCAATGGAAACCGGGACTAATTTTTCATTCCTTGTATACATATTGCCTTTAACGAGTTAAACTTTAAATATCTAAATTTTTTACCAAATGAGCATTGTCTTCGATAAACTTCCTGCGCGGCTCAACCTGGTCGCCCATTAAAACCGTGAACATTTCATCCGCTTCTACGGCGTCATCCAGAGTAACCTTTAACATGGTCCGCTTCTCAGGATCCATGGTAGTATCCCAGAGCTGGACCGGATTCATTTCGCCTAAACCTTTGTATCTCTGAATATGCATGCCTTTGGTGGCGTTGTTTTTGATAAATCCCAGCACTTCCCTCAAAGAAGAAAAATCGTATTGCGCCTTTTCGTGGGTCACCCGGTAAATTGATTTGGCTTTTTTAGCCACTTCCGTGCTCGTTCCTTCTTTAACCTGGGCCAACGGCTCGGCAATAAGAGTAGCCACTTCCAAACCAAGCTTCTCAATTTTAGTTAAAAACGCGTCAATATCCGGAGATTCAAAAAGCTCCAGAACATCCGCTTCGATTTCTTTTCCTTCTTCTTCCACTAAATCCGCCAGCTCCTGGTCAGAATAGACAAAATGGTCTTTCCCCTCCACTTTTACCCTATAAATAGGCAATTTTTTGGTTTTTTGATGTCTAAAACTAAGGTATTTAGCAAAAAGTACTCCCTTTTTCTCTAAAGTCTTGCCTAGCTTCTCCAACTCAACCAAGACTTTGAGCAACTCAGCAAACTGGTGATCAGTAAAAGACTGTTTATCTTTGATCCGCTCAAAAACCGTATCTTCCCGGCCTAAATCTAACAGAAGCTCATTCATGTGCTGTTCAGTTTCGATATATTCTTCACGGTTGCCCCTTTTTATTTTATATAAAGGCGGCTGGGCAATATAAATATGGCCTTCTTCGATAAGTTTAGGGAAATGGCGGTACAAAAGAGTTAAGAGCAGTGTGCGAATGTGCGAGCCATCGACATCAGCATCAGCCATCAAGACCAGCTTATGATATCTTAATTTGGCGATATCAAATTCCTCCCCCACTCCCGTGCCCAAAGCGGTAATTATAGTCCGGATTTCTTCGTTAGATAAAATTTTGTCCAGCCGGGCTTTTTCCACATTTAAAATCTTCCCCTTGATCGGCAAAATCGCCTGGAACCTGCGGTCGCGGCCTTGCTTGGCCGATCCACCGGCGGAATCGCCTTCCACTATATACAATTCGCATAAGGCCGGGTCGCGCTCCGAACAATCAGCGAGTTTTCCAGGCAATCCGCCGGAATCTAGCGCCCCTTTTCTGCGGGTCAGCTCTCTGGCTTTGCGGGCGGCCTCGCGGGCCCGGGAAGCCAGGATCACTTTGTCTACGATCTTGTTCGCCACCGAAGGGTTTTCTTCAAAGTAGCTGGTCAGCGCGTCAAAAACTGTGGAAGCGGTCAGCCCTTCGACCTCGGAATTACCTAATTTAGTTTTAGTCTGCCCCTCGAACTGGGGGTTGGGGATCTTCACCGAAACCACCGCGGTCAATCCTTCGCGGGCATCATCCCCGGAAATAGCGATCTCGTCTTTTAAAAGATTTTTTCCTTTAGCATACTGGTTGATGGCCCGGGTCAGCGCGGATTTAAAGCCCGATAAATGCGTGCCCCCCTCAATGGTATTTATATTATTGGCGTAAGAAAAAATGCTTTCGGAATATCCGTCGTTATACTGCAAAGCCGCCTCGAGATATATTCCTTCTTTTTCCTGCTCCAGATTAACCACTTTATTGTGCAGCGGGGCTTTGTTCTTGTTAAGATACTCTACAAAAGAAACTATCCCGCCGGAAAATTTAAACACTGACTCCTTATCCTGGCGCTCGTCTTTTAAATTTATTTCCAGCCCCTTATTTAAAAACGCCAGTTCGCGCAGCCGCTGAGCCAGGATGTCGTAAGAAAACTCTATGGATTTAAAGATCTCCTTGTCCGGCTTAAAAGTGACCTTGGTCCCGGTATTTTTGGATTTACCGATAACGGTGAGTTTGGTTACGGTCTTGCCCCGCTCATAACGCTGATGATAGATCTTCTCGTCTCGCTTGACCTCGACTTCCAGCCATTCCGAAAGAGCGTTAACAACGCTCACGCCCACGCCGTGCAAGCCTCCGGAAACCTTGTAGGACTGATGGTCGAATTTGCCTCCCGCGTGAAGCACGGTAAGGGCCACTTCCACCGCGGGCTTTTTCTCGGTCTTATGCATATCCACGGGGATGCCCCGGCCGTTATCGCTGACGCTAACCGAGTTGTCCGGACGAACAATCACATCGATCTTGGAGCAATAGCCGCCCAAAGCCTCGTCAACCGAGTTATCCACCACCTCGTAAACCAAGTGGTGCAGCCCGCGGGTGTAAGTATCGCCGATGTACATGGCCGGCCTTTTTCTGACCGCCTCTAAACCTTCTAAAACCTGGATCGCTCCGGCATCGTAAGCTTTGGGCTTACCCGCGTTTTCCGGGCCTTGAGCTTCCGGCGTTTTGTCTTTTTTATTTTTATTTTTCATAGTTATGCCTCAGAAAGAAAGATTTTACCACTTATCTTTTTCAATGCAATAGTTTTTCTATCTGCCCTCTTTCTTGCGGGGAATTTCCCCCAGGCTAAACTTCAAATCCTTTATCTGGGAATTTTGGCCGGAAAGTTTTTCCAGCGCTTCTTTTTTATGCAGGTTGAAGTAGTACAACCACGTCGAAGAATCAACCTTTATCTGCAATATGCCGTTTTTTAAAAAACCGGTTTGGCAATGCTCTAATTCCTTGCGCGAAAAAACTTTTTTCGCCAAAAAATCCGGGGTTACTTCGGCTGCTTTTTCTTTGCGCGCCTGCAAGTCTTTAAACACAACCTCCAGGGTTTGCTTGATCGTCTCCATTGCTCAAATTTAACTTAAGCGCATCGGTAAAACTATATAAACATATCCTTCATCACGGATCACCCCGGGTTTTTCACTGCCGGATATTTCCAGTTCCACAATCTCGCTCTCGAGATTCTTCAAAACATCACTGAGGTAATTCGGGTTGAACCCGATCAAAAGCTCTTTGCCGGAATATTCCATGGTCACTTCTTCCCGCGACTCTCCGACGTCGGGAGTAGACTTGGAAAGAACCAGCTTATTTTTGAAAACCTCGAACTTCACGGCCTGGTAGTCCGGCGTGGACAACAAGGCCGCCCGGCGGATAGCCAGCAAAAACTGCTCGCGGTTGATCTTGATCTTGCTTTCGGCTGCAGCTGGAATAACTTGTTGATAGTCGGGAAATTCCCCCTCGATCAGCCGGGAGATAACTATGGCTGATCCCAGGTCGAACAAAACCTGATTGGCGCCGATAATAATGGAAAGCGTCCCCTCATCTTGTAAATTTCTCTGTAATTCCTGGATAGTTTTAATCGGCACGATCATGTTGGTCTCTTTGCCGGCGGTTTTATTGAGCTTTTTAGTATCTATGGCCAGCCGTTTTCCGTCAGTTGCCACTAAAGTCAAATTACTTTGGTTTATTTTAAACATTATGCCGTTTAAAATATAACGGGTTTCATCCAGAGAAACCGCAAAAGATGTGCGGTGAAGCATCTGCTTTAAAAGAGCCTGCTCCAGTTCAATCACTTCTTTGTCTTTAAATTCCGGCAATTTAGGGAATTCTTCGGCAGCTAAACCTATGATCTTAAACTGGCAGGAATCGGTTTCTATGGTCACAATATTATTCTTTTTAGTATTTATCACGATTTCTGTGTCAGATAATTCTTTTATAATACTATTAAATCTCCTGGCTGGAAGAGTTATTGATCCTGGCTCCTGGATTTCCACAGGTATTACACAGCTTATACCTATATTTAAATCTGTAGCGGTTAATCGCAAGTTGTTCTTTTGGGTTTCTAATAAAAAGTTTGCTAGTATAGGTAAAGTAGCTTTGGCGCTAATAACATTTTGAATGGTATCAAGCCCCTTAGCTAGAATATTTTTATCCACTTTAAACTTCATTTTACTTCCTCCTATTGTTATTATTTATTATAAGAAAATAAATATAGTCTTAGTAGTAAAGGAGCTTGGTTCCTGTTGAAAAAAATTTATCCGTAATATCCCTAGAAAGTTACAAAGGATTTAACCTCTTAATAAGCAGTGGAACACTACTGAATGACCTGTATAATCCTTTGCACCTTATCTTTTAAAAATTCATCCTTACTTAACCCCTCTTTGATCTTATTATAAGAATGCAGCACCGTGGTGTGGTCTTTACCCCCAAAGTAATTCCCGATCTCCGGGAAAGACAAGTCAGTCATCTCCCGGCTGAGATACATTGCCACTTGCCTGGGCAAAACAATTGTTTTATTCCGGCGCTTGAGTTTTAAATCCGCCATAGCTACCCCATATTCCTCGGCCACGCAGCGCTGGATAAAATCTACGGTGATCAGTTTTTTGGGTTCTTTAAGCAGGTCCCTTAAAACCTCTTTAGCCAGCTCCATATTTATGGTTTTTTCTTCCAGCAAAGAATAGGCGATGATCCTGATCAGAGCGCCTTCCAGCTCCCGGATATTGGTTTTGATCAGCTGGGCGATAAAGAAAATCACGTCATCAGGCACCTGCACCGGCTCGCGCTCGATCTTTTTCTTGAGGATCGCTACCCGGGTTTCCAGGTCCGGCGGTTGGACATCAGTGGTCAAGCCCCAGCTGAACCGCGAAACCAGCCTTTCCTGTAAATTAGCGATCTCTTTGGGCGGCCGGTCCGAGGAAATGATGATCTGTTTGTGCAAATCATAAAGAGCGTTAAAGGTGTGGAAAAATTCTTCCTGGGTAGACTCTTTACCGGCGATAAAATGTATGTCGTCTAAAACCAAGACGTCGATATTGCGGAATTTTTGCCGGAAAGCCGGCGTGGTTTTATGCTGAATGGCATCAATGAGCTCATTAGTGAAACGCTCTGAGGGCATATAGCAGATTTTTAAATTCGGGAAAGCGTTTTTGATGTGATGGCAAATCGCCTGCATAAGATGGGTTTTTCCCAGCCCCACCCCTCCGTAAATAAACAAGGGATTGTAATTTTTTCCCGGGGCGTCAGCTACTGCCAGGGAGTAAGCGTGGGCATGGCGATTAGAGGGCCCGAGGATAAAATTGTCAAAAGTATATCGGGTATTTAAAATGAGAGGCTCGAGCTTGCTTTCGCGGGGTTTTATTCTGAGCGGCTCTGTCTCGCGGCCTGCGGGGATCCCGCCTGCTGCGGTTATTTCCAAAGCTACATTTATGGGTTCCTCTAAAATCTGGCTAAAAGTTTCATCCAGGGCCCCTTTAAAATGTTTTATCACCCAGTCGCCAAAAAAAGCATCCGGAGCCTCAAGTATAATGACGCCTAGCTTTTTTTGCTTAAGCCTCAAAGGGTAAACCCAGGTCTGGAACACAGTATCCCCCAGCTTAGCTTTAAGCAGGGCTTTGGCTTGTTCCCAAATTGTTTGAAGGTCAGACATGACAGTTATTCAGGGTATCCACAGCTTATTAACAGATTGGATAACATTGTGGATATCTTTTTCGGGTTGATAAAAAATAAGAAGGCCGTAGAAACTAAAATTTATTATACCCTAAAAATTTATCCAGTCAACAAAAATCCAAGCCAACAGTATTTAACCCTGCCTAACAGGGGCTTAACACTAAGTGTTGACTTGGGTTTTATTTGTGTTATAATTTAACAAATCTAAAAAAAAGGAAAACCAAAAAATGAAAAAAAATATTAAAACTCGGTCTAACATCGTGCAAAAAAGAGCTCAGGGGTTTCTGGTCAAAATGGCCACCAAAGACGGAAGAAAAACCATCAATCGCCGTCGACAAAAAGGAAGAAAAAAACTTTGTCTTTAAAGCCCCGGGCCCTTTTTATCGCCCTTCTGGTGTTTTATCAAAAACATATAAGCTGGTTCCTGCCGTCTTCGTGCCGGTTTTGGCCGAGCTGCTCGGAATATGCCAAACAGGCTGTCAGCAAGTACGGGATCTTAAAAGGCTCGAGTAAAGCAACAGGAAGATTATTGCGTTGTCACCCCTTGTCCGGAAAATCCGGCTACGACCCTCTGGCATAAACTATGAATATGGAAAAAAGATTATTGCTGGCATTAGCATTCTCATTTATCGTTTTGGCTGTTTGGTCTAATTTCGCGGTCAAACCGAAAACCCAGGTTAATTCACAGGATTATCAACAGAAGACACTAATTGTTGAGAAAACCGGTTCGCCTGTGCTGCCGGTTATAAGCCCTCTCCTAACCTCTTCCTCTTTATTTGAATCCCGCCAGGGGAAAAGAAAGTTTGTTTTTGTTGAGCCGCAAGGCGCAATAAAAGAAGTCGTCTTTTCGGAATACCAATCGTATGTTTTTCCCCTAAAAAACAGCTTGCTTTTAGGAGACGGCAGCCTGATTTTTACGCGCCAAGCTGTTGGAAACAATACTGTTACATATGCGCACGAGGACACTGAGAAAAGAATTACCAAGCAATTTGTTTTTTCCGATTCTAGTTATGAGTTTGAGATTTCGCTTAAGATTGACAACTTGTCCAGCACTCCTTTGGCCTTAAAACTTCCATTGCTCCTGGGTACTTTAGATCCAGCCGCATCCAAAGACAGAATGGCTTTTCACGATGTGACGATCGTTGATTCCGAGAAAATTTGGCATCCCAATTTTCAAAAGGAAGCGTCATTTAAACAATTGAAATTTATAGCTTTACGTGATAGATATTTCTGCGCCATCATTGAGCCAAGCCAAGCAGATAGCGTTGGTTTTATTGCCAAAATATCCTCAAAAGAGTCTGAAATCGGCATCCTCTTCCCTGAATTGAAAATTGTTCCACGGGGAACATGGGAACAAAAATTTAAGGTGTATATTGGGCCTCAGGATGCGAAAACTTTAAAATCGCTCAATCCTGACTGGCAATCCGTAATATATTTTGGCAAACTTGATTTGATCGCTCAGGGGCTATTAATGCTGTTGGATATTTTTTATAAACTTTTTCATAGTTGGGGCTGGGGGATCTTTTCCTTAAGTTTGGTTATTTATCTTATACTTTATCCTTTAACCATGAAACAAATGCGCTCGATGAAAGAAATGCAGCTTTTGCAGCCCAAAATAGAGGAACTGCGGCTACAATTTAAAAATAATCCTCAGCAGCTTAGTAAAGAAACGATGGAGCTATATCGTAAACATAGGGTTAGCCCTATTGGCGGATGTTTGCCCATGATTTTACAGATGCCTATATTTATTACTCTTTACATGGTCTTAAATCGTTCCGTGGCATTAAAGGGAGCAAGTTTTTTCTGGATCAAGGATTTATCTCAGCCAGACAGGCTGTTCTTATTTCCCCAGAATTTACCGATAATTGGCAACGAATTCAACATCCTGCCGATTTTAATGGCCATTGAGATGTTTGTTCAGCAGAAATTTTCCATGGCTAATGTTAGTCCTGCTCAAGCCGAACAGCAGAAGATCATGCTTATTATGATGCCTATAATGATGAGCTTTATTTTTTATCATATGCCCTCTGGTTTAGTGCTATATTGGTTTATTAATAGCTCTTTAACCATGGCCTATCAATTACGCGTAGCTAAATCAAAATGAAACGATTAGGCCAGGTGGAAGCAGAGGGCAAGACGGTTCAAGAAGCCGTAGACAAGGCCCTTAATGAATTAAAAGCTAAGCGTAATCAGGTTAAAATTGAAATTCTTTGCGAAGAAGTCAAAGGACTTTTTGGAATGCCGGGCGCTAAGTTAGCCAAAGTTCGAGTCACCCTGCAGAATGAACAAAAAAATCCTTGACAAAAGACGGTTTAAATAGATAATTAAGTTAAGGCAAAAAAGATGTTCCGCGTGGAACATTTCGTAAACCTTTAATTTGCAATGGGAAAAGTAATAGCGGTTTGCAACCAAAAAGGCGGTACCGGTAAAACAACATCCGCAATTAACATTTCTTCCTATTTGGCCATATTCGGCAAGAAGGTTTTGCTTATTGATTTAGACCCCCAAGCTAACGCTACTAGCGGTGTAGGAATTGATAGGCACGGAGTTAAAAAAAGCACCTACCATATCTTGCTGGAAGAAGCTGAAATTAAGGATATACTTATTCCTACCGCTGTTGAAAATTTATTTCTGTGTCCATCTAACCTGGATCTTACCGGAGCAGAAGTTGAATTGGTAGGTGCAATGGGCAGGGAATATCGCTTAAAAAAAGCCTTATCCGTAGCCAGGGCAGAGTTTGATTTTATTATTATTGATTCTCCGCCTTCCTTAGGGCTGCTTACTATAAACGCGTTGTGTTCCGCGGATTCGGTTTTAATCCCTGTCCAGTGCGAATATTATGCCCTGGAAGGACTTTCTCAATTGATGAATACTATCACCCTGGTCAAGAACAATATCAACCCCAAGCTTGCTGTAGAGGGCGTGGTTTTGACTATGGCAGATTTTCGGACTAATTTAAGCCGGGAAGTGATCAGGGAAGTAAAGAACAATTTTAAAGAAAAGGTGTATGAAACCGTTATTCCCCGCAGCATAAGATTAAGCGAGGCACCAAGTTACGGTAAACCGATTGCGCTGTACGATCACAACAATCTTGGCGCGACCAAATATGAGGAACTTGCTAGGGAAATTTTAGGGCTGACGCCTGAAATCAATGTCCAAATTGCGCAAAATGTCCAAATTGCGCAAAGTGAAAAGTTATAAATTTAGCAAATGTCCAATTTAGCAAATGTCCAAAAGTAAGTCTGAGGGACTAGGAGCTTGCAGTTAATCAGTAAGGAGCGGCGAATGGAAAGAAAAGCACTAGGAAGAGGGATAAGCGCATTAATTCCAATTCAAGTTGAGGCCAGGGGGAAAGGAATTGCTAATTTGCCTTTATCAATGATCCGGCCTAATCCCTTTCAACCACGCGAAGATTTTAATCTGGAGAGCATGGAAGAATTGATCCAATCTATTCGTGAAAAAGGGATTATTCAGCCGATCCTGGTCCGTCCCAAGGGGGAATTTTATGAGCTGATTGCCGGAGAGAGAAGGCTGCGCGCAGCGAACATTTTGCAATTAAAGGAGATCCCGGCAATAATCAAAGAAGTGGGGGATCAGGATTCTTTAGAAATAGCCTTGATCGAGAATATTCAGCGAAAAGAACTCAATCCTATTGAAGAAGCCAGGGCTTACCAGTACCTGATTGAGCGCTTTGGCCTTACTCAGGATGAGGTTAGCGAGGTTCTGGGAAAAGCCCGAGCCTCGATCACTAATACTTTGCGGCTTTTGAAATTGCCGAAAGAAATCCAGGACGAAATCAAAAATGGCCGGATTTCTTTTGCCCATGGCCGGGCGCTTTTAGAGCTGAGCGATTCTAATTTACAGCGCCGGTTGGTTCAGGACATTATAGCTAAGTCTTGGTCTGTCAGAGAGTTAGAAACTATGATCAAGACCAGACAGCCCCGGCTGACTACTTCCAGTATAAGGGTAAAAATCAACACCAATGACCCGTTCACTAAAATCATGGAAGAACAACTACAACAGGCTTTGGCTACCAAGGTGCGGATCGTCAAAAAGAAAAAACGGGGAAGCATTGTTGTGGATTATTATTCCCAAGAGGACTTGGAAAGGCTCGTGCATAAAATGAGAGGAGAAATAAAGATATGAGCCCTACTCAAACTTTTGATCAAGCTGTCTTGATCCTGATCAAGCCCGACGGGCTGAAAAAATCTCTAACCGGGAATATTTTAACCCGGCTTTCCGAAACCAAGCTGGAAATCGTGGCTGCTAAAATGGTCCGGGTTTCCCAAAAGCTGGCCGAAGAGCATTATCAACATTTAAAAGATAAGCCTTTTTTTTCGGAGCTGATCAAATATCTTCAGGGAGAACTTCATGACCGCAAAAAAGTAATGGCTTTGGTATATTGGGGGGTTGACGCTATCGGGAAGTGCCGGGATCTGGCCGGGGCGACAAATCCGGAACAGGCTGACCCGACTTCTATCCGCGGCTCCTACGGAAGAATACTTACTTCCGGGCTTTTTGAAAACGCAATCCATGTTTCTTCGAACGTTGCCGAAGCCGAGAGGGAGATCAAACTTTGGTTTTCGCCCGACGAGATAATCGTGGAGCTTTACCCTAAAAAAGAAGTCGTTGTCAAAGACTGCAAAAAACAAGAGTGGGCCTAAAGAGAAAGGAATACGCGAGATGATCCAGGGGATGACCGGTTTCGGCAGCAAAGAAAAAAACATCGCGGGAGCAGGAAGCGTTTCAGTGGAGATCAGAAGCACCAATCATAAATTCCTGGAAGTAGCCCAGCATCTGCCGGAAGGCTTAATCTGCCTTGAGGATAAAGTTAAAAAAGAGATCGAGTCCAGGATCAAGCGCGGGCGATTGACCTGCGTCGTAAACCTGGGCAGGAAAGCCGATCCGCAGATATCGGTTAACCGGCGGTTACTTGATGAATATGTCCGCGTCGTCGGCCAGATCGCTAAAAATTACGCTTTAAAGGACAAGGTCAAAATAGACACCCTGATCAATCTGCCCGGGGTTTTGTCGGTCACGGAAAAAAATATTTCGCCGGATTTACTTTGGCCCGGCCTAAAAAAAGTTTTAAGCGGATCGCTGGCTGATCTGGTGTTGATGCGCAAGAAAGAAGGCCTGGCTTTATTCGGCCATTTGAAAGCTCAAGTAGAGAGTTTAAGCAAGAGTATAGATTTTGTCAGCGAGCGTTTTAAGAAGGCGATCAAGGAAAAAGCTGCGGCATTTGCTACAGATGCCGAGCGGACAGCATTTTTGAAAGAATCAGATATTACCGAAGAGCTGCAAAGAATTGCTTTTCATTCCCGGAGTTTCCGGCAAAAACTCGCCATCTCCGGCCCTATAGGCAAAGAGCTGGATTTTATTTGTCAGGAGATGCAGCGTGAAGCCAATACCACCGGAGCTAAATCCTTTGACATACAGATTTCTTCCCGGGTGGTGCAGATAAAAAGCGAGATTGAAAAGCTGCGTGAACAAGTGCAGAATGTGGAGTAAATTGGCGCTACAAAAGAAGGGAATAATTTTTGTTTTCTCCGGGCCGTCCGGTTCGGGCAAAACCACGCTGGCTCAGGCGGTTTTGGCGGACAAGATGTTTTCCGGCCGGCTGGAAAGATCAATTTCTTTTACCACCCGGCCCAGGAGGCGGGGGGAAAAAAGCCGGAAGGATTATTTTTTTATCAGCGAAGCAGAATTCCTTCGGTGGCAAAAGACTCAAAAAATCCTTGAATGGACCAGGTATTTAGGGTATTATTACGGGACAGCCAGGGATTTTGTCGATAGCCGGCTGGAAAATTTTCAGAGCCTGATCCTTTGTCTGGATTTAAAAGGCGCAGACAGGATCAAAGCGCTTTATCCGGAAAACTCAGTTACGATTTTCATTATGCCGCCGTCTCTGGAAGAATTAGCCCGGAGAATCGAAAATCGCCATAGGGAAACCAACAAGCTGGAGATCTCCAAGCGCCTGCGGCTGGCCAAGCAAGAGATGGCTTGCGCCAAGGGGTTTGATTTCTGTGTAATCAACAACAATCTTGCTCAGGCGGTCAGGGAATTGAAAGGAATAATCGCTAGAAAAATAACCTAGATCTTCAGGAGAGGGAAAAGCATGTATTACGCAGCTTTGGAAAAAATGCTGGATAAGACCGAGGGGTCGATTTACACACTGGTGGTTGTGGCTTCCAAAAGGGCTTTGGAGCTGGCAGAAGGCAATCCTAAGCTGGATAGCGCGATAAATGTTGCCGCTAAGCCGTCCACTGTCGCATTACGGGAAATTTCCGAAGGAAAAGTTAAGGCAAAAGAATAGTCTAAAAATGGCCAGGAACAAAGAAATTATTTTAGGCGTTTGTGCCAGCATTGCTATTTATAAAGCCTGCGAGATTGTCCGCCGGCTTAAGGATGCCGGAGCCACTGTTTCGGTAGTGATGACCAAGGAGGCTTGCGAATTGATCAAGCCCGTTTTGTTCGCCAATTTAAGCGGGAACAAGGTGTATACGGATATGTTTGATGATCCCGGGCAATGGGATATTGAGCACGTGTCTCTGGCCCAGAAGGCGGACCTGGTCTTGATCGCTCCGGCGACCGCGAATATCATCGGGAAGATCGCCTCGGGGATTAGCGACGACATGTTGACTTGTCTGGTTTGCGCGACCAGCGCCCCGGTTTTAATAGCCCCGGCTATGAACGAGAAGATGTATTTAAATAAAATAACTCAAGGCAATATCCAGAAACTGAAATCGCTGGGATATAAGTTTGTCGAGCCGATCAGAGGAAAACTGGCTTGCGGCAAGGTGGGTATGGGTTGCTTGGCCGACGTTGAGCGAATAGTCAAAGAGGCGATAGTTTTAAAGAAATAGATTATGGCGACGTAGCCAAGTGGCAAGGCAGTTGTCTGCAAAACAACTATTCAGCGGTTCGAGTCCGCTCGTCGCCTCCATTTAAAAGATGTGCGGGCAAGTGGTGAAACTGGCATACACGAGAGACTTAAAATCTCTTGGCCGTAAGGTCGTGAGGGTTCAACTCCCTCCTTGCCCAGAAATTGATTGAAAAAGATTTTGGGCTCATAGCTCAGTTGGTTAGAGCGTTGCGTTGACATCGCAAAGGTCTGAGGTTCAAGTCCTCATGGGCCCACCATTTTAAGGTAAATATGGATTTAGATATTTTAAGGCACTCTTGCTCACACGTTATGGCTCAGGCGGTTAAAGAGCTCTGGCCGGAAACGAAGCTGACTATCGGGCCTGCGATCGAAGACGGTTTTTATTACGATTTCGACAAGAAAGAGCCTTTTTTAGACGAGGACCTCGTTAATATCGAAAATAAAATGGCTGAGATCTCCGGGAAGAATGAGAAATTCACTTGCCAGGAGCTGGCTAAGCCAGAGGCGCAGGAGATCTTTAAAAAATTAAACGAGACCTATAAGCTGGAATTGATCAGGGATATCCCCGGCGATAAAGTCTCGATTTATAAGACCGGGGAGAATTTCGTCGATCTCTGCCGCGGACCGCATGTAGCGTCAACCGGCGAGATCAAAGCTTTTAAATTGTTGTCGGTTGCCGGCTCTTACTGGCACGGGATCGAAACCAATCCCATGCTCCAGCGGATTTACGGGACTTGTTTTGAGTCGCAAAAAGAATTAGACGAATATTTAAAAGATCTGGAGCAGAGAAAATTGCGCGATCACCGCAAGCTGGGTTCCGCATTAGAGCTCTTTGATATCTATCAGGAAGAAGCCGGCCCGGGGCTGGTCTTTTATCTGCCTAAGGGGGCGCTGGTACGTAAAATAATCGAAGATTACGAAAAAGAAGAACATTTAAAGCGCGGTTATCAATTGGTGATCACCCCGCATATCATGCAGGCGGAACTTTGGAAAACTTCGGGGCACCTGGATTATTACAAAGAGAACATGTATATTTTCAAGATAGACGGGAAGGAGTTTGTCTTGAAGCCGATGAACTGCCCCGGGCATATGCTTATCTATAAATCCAAAGTGCGCAGTTACCGCGATTTGCCTTTACGCCTGTTTGAATTAGGCACGGTTTACCGCCACGAGAAAGCCGGGGTTATGCACGGGTTGCTTCGTGTCCGCGGCTTTACCCAGGACGACGCGCATATTTTTTGCCTCCCTTCACAGGTCGAGGCAGAGATAAAAGCCGTTGTGGAATTTGTATTTACCACGATGAAAGTTTTTGGTTTTGACAAGATGGGCGTTGAGTTGAGCACCCGGCCTGCGAAATCGATCGGCTCCGACGAGGACTGGGAGTTGGCGACTGATGCGCTGAAGAACTCCTTAAAGGCGCTCGGGCTGGCCTATGAGATTAATGAAGGCGATGGCGCTTTTTACGGCCCGAAGATAGATATCAAATTAAAAGACGCCTTAAAGCGTTCCTGGCAATGCGCGACCGTGCAATGCGACTTCAGTTTACCTAAAAGATTCGAGCTGACTTACGTCGACGTTGACGGATCTGAGAAGCAGCCGATCATGCTTCATCGGGTATTGCTGGGCAGCGTCGAGAGATTTACCGCTTGTTTGGTCGAGCACTATATGGGCGATTTTCCTTTATGGCTGGCGCCGGAACAGGCCAGGGTCATTCCTATTAAGGAGGATTTTGCGCTTTACGGCCTGGAGGTAAAAAATCTTCTTTCGGCTAACGGCATTCGGGCGGAGATCGACAGCCGTAACGAAACTCTTAATAAAAGGATCCGCCAGGCAGAGCTGGAAAAAGTCCCCTACGTGCTGGTAGTCGGACAGCGCGAGGCCGAAGCTAAAACTGTTACCGTGCGCAAACGCCATGTCAAAGAGCAGCTGAATTTAGCTGCAGTTGATTTTATAGAAAAGCTCAAAGAAGAAATAACCAGAAAGGCTGCGTAGCATTACGCAGCCTCAAAATGAGGGGGTGGTCGCCATAAAAAAATTCATCCGCATAAACGAAAGAATCCGCGTTCCTGAAGTGAGGCTTATCGGCGCTGAGGGCAATCAATTAGGAATAGTTTCGATTGATAAGGCCAGGCAGATCGCCGAAGAAGCAAGCTTGGATCTGGTAGAGGTGGCGCCTCAGGCTGTTCCTCCGGTTTGCCGGGTATTGGATTACAACAAATTCCGCTATGATCAGGAGAAAAAAGAACGCGAAGCCAAAAAGCATCAGCGACAGAGCAGGATAAAAGAAATCCGTCTTCACCCCAATATCGATGAGCATGATCTCCAGGTAAAATTGAAGCAGGCCGTGGGGTTCCTTAAGAAAAAAGACAGAGTAAAGGTGGACCTTTTCTTTAAGGGCCGGCAGATCGAACACCTGGATTTGGGTAGGAAGATTTTAGATAAATTCATCGCCGACACTCAGAGCGAAGGCCAGATAGAAAAGGAGCCGTCTTTAGAAGGCAAGATCATGTCTTTTGTCCTCGCTCCTAAAAAAGTATAGAGTATTTTTAAACAACCCGGAGAAAGAAATGTTAAAGACCAAGAAAGGCGTTGCCAAAAGGTTTAAATTAACCAAAAAAGGCAAGATCAAATATTATCCCGGCGGGAAAAGCCACCTGCAAACCAACAAGGATACTAAAAAGGTCCGGAATTTAAGGAAGGGCAGGACCGTGGCCAACAAGAAAAGCTTGAAATATCTTAAACGAATGATGCCTTACGGATCAACCCGTTAAGAGCAGCATTTATCAGAGAACTTTAGGAAGGAGTAATTGATGGCAAAGATTAAACATAGTGCTGCAACTAAGAGAAGAAAGAAGCGGGTATTAAAACGAGCCAAAGGTTTCTGGCTGGACCGCTCCAAGCAGTTCCAGCAGGCCCGCCGCGCGCTTTTGCACGCGCTGACCTATGCCTACCGCGACCGCAAAGCCCGTAAACGCGATTTCCGGGGGCTGTGGATCGCCAGGATTAATGCCGCCTGCCGCGCCGAGGGCGTTACTTACAGCAGGTTTATGGCCGGCTTGAAAAAAGCCCAGGTTGCTTTAGACCGGAAGATGATCGCTGAGCTCGCGGTAAAGGATGAGAAGGTTTTTAAGAAGCTCTTGGAAATAGCCAAAGGTTAAGAGTAACGACCAGACAGGAACGGACATGTATGTAATCATAATTGGTTGCAGCAGGGTGGGCTCGGAACTGGCTAAACTTTTATCTCACGAAGGCCACGATGTGGTGGTTATTGATAAAAACCAGGCATCGCTGGACCGTCTGGGAAACAGCTTTAACGGCGTATCCCTCGTCGGAAACGGTTTTGATGTTAACCTTTTAAAACAGGCTGGCATTGAAAAAGCCGACGCTTTTTGCGTGGTCACCAACGGGGATAACACCAACTTGATCGCCGCTCAGGTAGCTAAAAAGATATTCAAAGTCCCCAAGGTCATCGCCCGGGTTTATGACCCTCAGCGGGCGCATATCTACAAGGCTTTAGGCCTGGATATTTTAAGCGGAACTGTCCTTTTTGCCTCTATGCTTAGAGACAAGATCGTGGAATCCCGGTTTACCAGCTATCTTATTGAGACCAAGGACCTGGGAGTCATCGAGATCGAGGCTCAGAAAGATTTAGTCGGCAAGACCGTCGAGCAGGTCAACGTCTCCGGAGAATTTATCGTCGTGGCCATCAGAAGCCTTTCCGGAGTTTTGATCCCGGACCCTAAGACTTTGGTTAAAGAAAAAGATATTTTGATGGGCGTAGTCAAGGTCGCTAGCCTGGATAAAATAAAAGAGAAGTTCGGCATTGCTTAGATGAGGTAAGAGATGAAAATCGTTATCGTCGGCGCGGGGAAAGTCGGCTATTATTTGGCTAAGAGGCTTTATCGCGGCAAGCATACTGTCAGCATAGTTGAAAAAGACAAGCAGACCTGCGAGGATATCGCCAAGGAGCTGGAGGTTTTAGTTATCAACGGCGACGGCTGCGACCCGGCGATCCTGGAGGAAGCCGGAGTCAAACACGCGGATGTGATAGCTGCGGTCACCGGGGAGGATGAGGATAATATAATCGTCTGCCAGCTCTCCAAGGAGCTTTTTCATACCCGCAGGACTGTAGGCCGCGTAAACAATCCCGATAACGAACGGGTGTTTGCGGAGCTGGGTATTGACGTTCCGGTAGACGCGACGATGATCATCGGCAAGATCATCGAAGAAGAAGTTTCTTTCTCGGATTTCGTGAATCTGATGAGTTTTAAGCGGGGAAAGCTGGCCATTGTCCGGGTGGATCTGTCTGCTGATTCCCCGGTGATCCACAAAAAGATCAAGGATATCGAGCTGCCTAAAGACGCGGCGCTGGTTTCCATCGTCAGGGGGGAAGAAGTAATTCTTCCTAAAGGAAACACTGTTTTAGAGGCGGGCGACGATATTATCGCGATGGCCATGGTCGGCAACGAAGCACAGCTTATCAACATGTTAGTGGGGAAAATGTAAGATGAGAACCAGGAACATTTTTAATATAGCCCTGGGCATCACCACCGAGGTTTTTTACGCGCTTGCGCTTATTCTAGCGGCCTTCATTGCCTGTTTGATATTTTACATCAAGGCATAATATACCCGTATGATTTTAAAACCCCGCAAAGAAGACATCCAGATCATCGCCTATTACCTGGGCAAAGTAATTTTGGGGCTGGGGTTTACCATGTTCTTGCCTCTGGTTTTGGCTTTGGCTCTAAAAGAGAAAGCGCCTGCCCTTGATTTTCTGCTCAGCCTGGAAATAACCCTGATCCTCGGCTTGCTGCTGGAAAGATTTTTTAAGACCGACAAGAGCCTGAACTGGATGCAGGGGATGATCGTAGTTTCTCTTTCCTGGCTGACGGCGATGTTCCTGGGCGCAATTCCCTTATTTCTCAGCGGCCACTGGGTATCTTACCTGGATTCCTGCTTTGATTCTATGTCCGGATTTGCCACCACCGGCTTGGCGCTGGTCCAGGATCTCGACCACCTTTCTTATTCCCATAATCTTTGGCGCCACCTGATCATGTTTATCGGGGGGCAGGGCATTGTCATCGTCGCTTTGTCCTTGTTCGTGAAGGGCTTTACCGGCGGGTTTACCATGTATGTAGGCGAGGCCCGCGACGAAAGGATCATGCCCAACATCGCCCATACCAGCCAATTTATCTGGCTGGTCAGCATCGTTTATCTTATCCTGGGCACGATCGCTTTAGGGATAACCGGCCTCCTTAACGGCATGTCCGCGTTTAATTCTTTCTTTCACGGCGCCTGTATCTTTATGGCCGCTTTTGATACCGGCGGATTCGCCCCGCAATCTCAAAATATCCTGTATTATCACAGCTTGCCTTTCGAGATCATCACGATTGTGATAATGATCCTGGGCGCTTTAAACTTTAAATTGCATTATCATCTCTGGATGGGCAACCCCAAAGAGATCTTCAAGAATATTGAAACCCGCACATTTTTCGCGACCGTAATGCTGACATTTCTGGTCACCGCGTTCGGGCTTTATCAGATGGGGGCATATTCCAAGGCCATGATCTTGTTCCGTAAAGGTTTTTATCAGCTGATCTCCGGCCACACCGGTACCGGATTTCAGACCATCTACGCCCGCCAGTTTATTACTGATTGGGGCGATCTTGCCCTGGTAGGTGTAATTTGCGCCATGGCTTTAGGAGGCGCGGTTTGTTCCACAACCGGAGCCATAAAAATGATCCGCATCGGGATTATTTTTAAGGCGCTCAGCCAGGATATTAAAAAGATAATTCTGCCGGAGCGCTCGATCGTGGTCCAGAAATTTCATCATATAAAAGAAATTTTCCTGGAAGATAAACAGGTCAGGCCGGCGCTGATCATAACGCTGGGCTATCTTGTCCTATACGGCCTGGGCACGATCGTGGGGATGTTTTATGGCCATCCTTTTCTCAATTCTCTTTTTGAATCTACTTCCGCCGCGGCTAATGTGGGCTTGTCCTGCGGGATCACTGAGGTGGGAATGCCTTCAGGTTTAAAAGTTACCTATATAATACAGATGTGGGCGGGCAGGTTGGAATTTATGTCGGTCTTAACCTTGATGGGGTTTGTTTACGCGGCTTTTAAGGGGAAATAGAGCATGTCACAAGTCACAGAGCCATTTGCCTGCCGGCAGGCAGGCAAGTCACAAGTATTTTTTCGGCGCGCAATGCTTTTGACCCAATGCGTAATACTTTTGGGTATTGTTTATTTTTCGGGGAGTGTTTTTGCCCAGACCATTTCCAGCGCGGATTTAATAAACAATGCCAAGGATTTCGATGGCCAAATCATAATCTACCAGGGTGAGGTTATCGGCGAGGTCATGGCCAGAGGGGAATACGCCTGGGTAAATCTTAACGATGGAAAAAACGCGCTGGGGATTTGGATCAAGAAGGATCTGGTTGGCAAGATCGCCAACGCCGGAGCATATAAAACTATCGGGGATACAATTGAGGTTAGCGGGGTATTTCACCGCAGCTGCCTGGTGCACGGCGGCGACCTGGATATCCACGCCGCAAGCCTGCGTTTGATAAAAGGCGGCAACAGGGTTAAAGAACATTTAAGCAGCCGCCGGCTAAAGATCGCTTTTGGCCTGGGCACAATATTAATAATTTTATGGATATCAACAATATTAGCCAAGCCGCGGCTGCAGAAATAAAAAACTGCGAATCGGCCCCGGCATTAGAAGAGCTTAAGGTAAAATACCTGGGAAGAAGGGGTATTGTTGCCGGGCTTACCGGTTCGATCCCGCAGCTTCCGGTTGAGGAGCGGGGGGCTTTCGGCAAGCAGGTAAACGAACTTAAGAAACTTCTCTCCGGTATTTTTAAGGATAAAGAATCTCAACTGAAGACTGTTAGCCCACAAGAAAAAACTTCTAATATTGATATAAGTTTGCCGGGGATCTGCCAGGACCTTGGCCGCAAACATCCCTTGACCCTGATCGTCCAGGAAATCTGCGAGATGTTCAAGAAAATGGGTTTTGCCGTCGTTGACGGCCCGGAGATTGAAAGCGAATACAATAACTTTACCGGCTTGAATATCCCTTTGGACCATCCTTCACGGGAAGCTTTCGACACTTTTTATTTGAACGCGGCCCCAGGCGATGAGGGGAAGTATCTTTTACGCAGCCAGACTTCTACGGTGCAGATCCGGGCAATGAAGGCCCAGAAACCGCCCCTGGCGATCGTTGCTCCGGGCCGGGTCTACCGCCCGGACGCGGTGGATGCCTCGCATTCTTTCATGTTCCATCAAATCGAAGGGTTTATGGTCGGGGAGAAGATTACTTTTTCGGATTTAAAAGGGGTGTTGGAATTTTTCGCCAAGGGCATTTTCGGAGCGGACATTAAAATGAGATTCCGGCCGCATTTTTTCCCTTTTACCGAGCCTTCCGCGGAAGTAGATATTTCCTGCATCATCTGCAAAGGCAAAGGCTGTTCGGTCTGCGGCAGAAAGGGCTGGCTGGAGGTCCTCGGATCGGGGATGATCCACCCTAATGTTTTTAAAAATGTCGGGTACGATCCTAAAAAATATACGGGTTTCGCTTTTGGCATGGGAGTGGAGCGGATCGCCATGCTTAAATACGGGATAAATGATATCCGCCTGTTTTGCGAGAACGATCTGCGCTTCTTAAAACAATTCTAAAAAATGAAAGTTACTTATAACTGGCTAAAAAATTTTGTGGATATTAATATCCCGGCAGGGGAGCTGGCCGAGAAACTGACTATGGCCGGGCTGGAAGTCAAGGTTGTTGAAGAAAAAGCCGGCGATTTTGTTTTTGAAATCGAAATCACCTCTAACCGGCCGGACTGGCTAAGCGTGGCCGGAGTGGCCAGAGAAGCCGCGGCGCTCACGGGCAAGGAGCTTAAAAAGTCACAAGGTCACAAGGTCGTTGCGCACAAACGTATACCGACGCCTCCGATAGCGTCGGGTGCAAAGTCACAAAGAAAAGAAAAATTCGATATTCACATAGAAGACAAAAAAGACTGTCCGGTTTACACCGCCAGGGTGATCCGCAACGTAAAAGTTGGTTCCTCTCCCCAATGGCTCAAGGACCGTCTGGAGCTGATCGGATTGCGCAGCGTAAACAACGTTGTGGATATCACCAATTATGTTTTATTCGAGCTGGGAGAGCCGCTGCATGCTTTTGACCTGGATAAGCTAAGCAGCAAGGAGATCGTTGTCCGCCGGGCTAAGAATAATGAGGCCTTGTCCACGATAGACGGGCAGACCAGGAATCTCGGAGCTGATATCCTGGTCATCGCCGATAAACAAAAACCTGTGGCTGTCGCCGGGGTCATGGGCGGGAAAGAAACGGAAGTTGTCGAAAGCACCAAGAATCTTCTTTTAGAAGCCGCCATATTTAATCCGGTCATAGTTAGGAGAAGCCGGCAGAAGTTAGGAATGACCAGCGAAGCCTCCTATAGATTTGAGCGGGGGATCGATCCGGAAGCCGTGGGAGCGGCATCTTTAAGGGCCAGCCAATTGATCGCGGAGTGCTGTGGCGGTGAAGAGGTTTGCGCGGAGAGTTCCGGGATCTTGTCCGGCAAAATTCCGGAGGTTGATCTTTCTTTAGAAAGTATTAAAAAATATCTGGGCATAGATATTCCCGCGGCCCGGGTAAAAGATATTTTAATTAGCCTGGGCTTCAAAATAAAAACAAAGACCAAGGCTGTTCTTGTTGTTAGCGTCCCGTCTTGGCGCCTGGATGTCAAGGCGGAAATAGATCTGGTTGAAGAAGTGGCCAGGATCTATGGCTTTGAAAATATCCCGTCTACTCTTGCTTCCGTGGTTTTGAATAACCAGAAAGAAAAATCCCAGGATCTTATGAGCCTGATCAGGGATATACTCGTTGGTCTGGGTTTAAACGAAGTGATCACCCATAGTTTGATCGAGCGCAAAAGCTTGGATGGGTTCTGGGACAAGAAAGAGCCTTTAATAGAAGTTTCCAATCCGCTGAGCTTGGAGCAGGAACTGTTGAGGCCGTTGCTTTCATTTAGCCTGGCTTCGCGGGTCGCTTACAACCTGCGACAACAGAACCCCTATATCAATATTTTTGAGATCGCGAAAACCTATCTTTTAGATTCGGGGAAGATCCGAGAAACTTATTCTCTTGCTCTAGCGCTTTGCGGAACGAACTCCCGGTGGTTTGGTCCGAAAATCGGCCATGTTCAGGACGAGCCCGGGTTTTTGCATTTAAAAGGAATAATCGAAACGCTTTTTGGCCGGCTGGGTTTGGACAATAAAAAAAGCAAGTATTGTTTTATTGGCCATGGCCAGGTTGAGGTTATTTTAGATAAGGAAAAAGTCGGAATATTGAGAAAATTGCCCGGGAAAATCCTGGAGGCATTGGACATTAAGTATAAAGACGTGTTTGTCGCGGAACTCGCTTTGGAAGAAAAGATCCTGCCGAAAGTCAACCTTGATAAAAAATTCCGGACATCGCTTGTGCCGCGCTATCCGGGAATCGCCAGGGACATAACTTTACAAGTTAAGAACGGAATTTCGCTTGAGGATATAACAGACGCTATTTATTCTTTGAATGAAAGTTTGCTGGCTGAGGCGGGATTTAAAGACAGTTATGAAGGCGGAAATGTTCTTGCCGGATTTAAAAAGATCACGATTTTCTGCAAATATTGTTCGGATTCCAGGACTCTTACCGAAGACGAAGTTACTCCGGCCCACGAGCGTATAGTAAAAGCCCTCCAGGAAAAATTTCTAACTAAAACCAGCTCTTGATATTGACGCAGTAATTCTCTCGTGCTATACTTTAGGCAAGAAAGATACATCCCTGCAGTGTTCGTTGGTCATTGCCTGATAATTGTTGAACCAACATCATTATATGGGAGCCCGACTTCCAGGATACCTTGGTATCCGGACACGGCACCCACCTGAAACCGAGAGGTTCAGCGTATCAGGTATCAACGGCACAGGCGGGGATTGATTTAAAAAGGGGACGTTTCTATTTTGTGGAAGCGTCCCCTTTTTTTTACTTGAGACTCCACCCAAACCGTGGTAGAATAATATAGACCTAAAAGCTTTAATGGAGATGGCAAATGATTATTTCAGAGGCAAAACCCTTTCAGGAAGTTATAGATAGCTTAAAAGATTACCAGAAAATATTTCTGGTGGGCTGCGGGGATTGCGCCACGCTCTGCAAGTCAGGCGGCGAGGAAGAGCTTAAGGCGATGAAGGGGAAGCTGGAGGCTGTCGGAAAAACGGTTTTGGGGATGTGTATTCCCGAATCCTGCTGCATTGCCGCCAAGCTCAAGGCGGAAACCGCCAAGAACCTCAAAAATATCCGGGAAGCGCAGGCTATTTTAGTTTTGGCCTGCGGTTTGGCGGCTCAATCGATCAAAGATAACGACCGTTTTGGTTTACGGGTTGTTCCGGCGAATAACACGGTTTTTGGCGCGGTTATGGACAGCCAGGGCAGCTTTTTCGAGAAATGCTCCTTTTGCGCTGACTGTGTTTTGGATTCTACCGGCGGGATTTGCCCGGTTACCTTATGCCCCAAGGGACTTCTTAACGGCCCGTGCGGGGGAATGGATAAAGGTAAATGCGAGCTGGATAAAGAGCGGGATTGCGCCTGGGTTTTGATCTTCCGTGAACTGGAAAAAACCAATCAGCTAGATAAAATGAGGGTTAACCGGCCTCCCCGTGATTTTAAGAAAGCGCTTAAGCCGCACAAATTGCTGGCCGCGGCTAAACAGCCTTAAGGCTGAGATTCAAAGGATCCGGCAATGGACATGAAGTTGACAAAACAGAAGATTCGTAATACAATTCTAATGAAGCTAAAAACACAGAAGGAGGAAAATCGGAATAAGAAAAGCGCTCAGCTTAAGAATAAGCTTTTCCGAAACCGCGTTTTTAAGAAGGCAAAGACTGTGATGTTTTATATACCGTTTGGTGGAGAAGTCGATACCGTGGATATGATAAAAGCTGCGCAAAAAATAGGCAAAATAGTCGTGGTGCCAGTATGCGGCAAAAATAGAATGATGAGCCCATGTGTGCTAAAAGACAAGGGAACGCTTTTGCGGGGCCCTTATGGTATACGGGAGCCGGCGCTCAAGAAACCGGTTAATTTAAAAAGCCTGGACCTGGTGATCGTCCCTGGGCTGGCCTTTGATAAGCAAGGCCGGCGCCTGGGAAGAGGCAAAGGCTACTATGACCGGTTCCTCTCTAAGATTTCCCAGCATTCTATCGCTATAGGTTTGGCCTACGACTTTCAGATCTTGCCTTCTATACCCACCACCGAATACGATATAGACGTCCACAAAGTTATCTTTGCTTAACAAACAATTATAAACACTGCAGCAATGATGCTTACTGGCACAGTATTATTGTGTCAAAACACCCAAGGAGGAGGTTGAGCAACAATGATAAACCTTATAAATCTAATAATTCTCATCGCAGTGGCCGCAGTTTCTCTATCTATGGGTTATTTCTTGAGAAGATATCACGCCGAGAAAAAGACCCAGGATGCCGAAACTAAGGCTAAGTTCATCGTAGAACAGGCTAAGAAAGAAGTCGAAGACAAGAAGCGCAGCGCGGAATTGGAAGGTAAAGACCTTTTATACAAACTGCGCCAGGATTTTGAGCAGCAGACCAAGGATCGCCGGCAGGAGATCTTCAATCTGGAGAAGAGGTTGGCCCAGAAAGAAGAAAACATCGACCGCAGGCTTGATCTTCTGGAGAAAAAAGAGAAGGATACTGAAGTTAAGCTTGATTCCTTGAGGAAGCAGGAAGAAGCGCTAAAGGGAAAAGAAGCCCAGCTTCAGTCTTTGATCTCCGAGGAAAAAGAAAGGCTGCAGAAGATCGCCAATCTGTCACTGGAAGAAGCGCGGCAGATACTTTTAAACCGTTTAAATGAGGAATTAAATACCGAAAAAGCGGTTTTGATCAAAAGGCAGGAAGAAGACTTGCGTAATAACGCGTCTAAGAAAGCCGCGGAAGTGATCAGCTTGGCCATTCAGCGCTGCTCGGTGGAACACACCGTGGAATCTACGGTAAGTGTCGTAAATCTTCCCAGCGATGAAATGAAGGGCAGGGTTATTGGAAGAGAGGGGCGTAACATCCGGTCCCTGGAAATGGCTACCGGCGTGGATGTCATTATCGATGACACCCCGGAAGCGGTGACTCTTTCCTGTTTTGACCCTGTGCGCAGGGAAATCGCCCGTTTAAGTTTGGAGAAGCTTATTTCCGACGGCAGGATCCATCCCGGCCGGATCGAGGAAGTGGTTGAGAAGACCAAGAAAGATATGGATGAGAAGATCAAGGAAGAAGGCGAACGCGCGGCTTTTGATGCCGGGGTTGAAAACCTTCATCCGGAATTGGTCAGACTTTTGGGGCGTTTAAAATACCGCACCAGCTTTGGCCAGAATGCGTTGCAGCACTCCAAAGAAGTATCATACCTGGTAGGGGTTATGGCTTCGGAGCTGGGTTTGGATTTTAAGCTTGCCAAACGGGTAGGCTTGCTGCACGATATCGGCAAAGCCCTGGATCATCAGATCGAGGGCACTCACGCCAAGATCGGCGCGGATACCGCTAAGAAGTTCAACGAGTCGCAGGAAGTCATCCACGCCATTGAGGCGCATCATGAAGAGACGGAAGCCAAGACTTTTTACGCCGTGCTTACAGTAGCGGCGGACGCCATCAGCGCTGCCCGTCCGGGCGCTAGAAGAGAAACTCTGGAAACGTATATCAAGAGGCTGGAGAAGCTGGAGTCTATCGCCAACCTTTTTAAGGGCGTGGATAAATCCTATGCCATTCAGGCCGGAAGAGAGATCCGGGTGATCGTTCAGCCGGAAAAGATCAATGACGGAGATGCTACCGCGCTGGCGCGGGATATTAGAAAGAAGATCGAAGAAGGCATGGAGTATCCCGGGCAGATCAAAGTGACTGTTATTCGGGAAACACGCTCAATCGAATACGCTAAATAAGAAATGAATATATTATTTATTGGCGATGTTGTGGGAAAGCCGGGCCGGGAAGCAATTAAATCTTTACTTCCCGGGCTTAAAAAGGAGTTTTCCCTGGATTTCGTGGTGGTCAATGCCGAGAACGCCGCTGGCGGCTCAGGCATAACCGCTAAAGTGGCGCAGGAATTGTTTGATTGCCCCGTGGATGTCTTGACCTCGGGGGACCACATCTGGAAGAAAAAGGAAATATTCGAACTGATCAAAACAGAGCGCCGGATATTGCGGCCGAATAATTTTCCTGCGACAGCTCCGGGAGCCGGGTATGGGATTTTCACGACGGCAAAGAATCAGAAAGTTGGAGTTATCTCTGTTCTGGGCCGGGTTTTTATGGATACCTTGGAATGCCCCTTTAAGACAACGCTGGCCGCAGTCGAGGCCATAACCAAAGAAACCAATATAATACTTGTCGATATACACGCCGAGGCGACTTCGGAGAAAGTCGCCCTGGGCTGGTACCTCCAGGGCAAGGTTTCGGCTGTCCTGGGCACGCATACTCATATCCAGACCGCTGACGAGCGGATCCTGCCGGAAGGCACCGCTTACTTGACTGACGCCGGAATGACCGGGCCTTACGATTCGGTGATCGGCCGGAAGGTGGAAAATGTGATGGAGCGTTTTCTAACCCATGTGCCGGTAAGATTCGAGGTTGCCGAAGGAAATGTCCAGCTCTGCGGCGCGGTAATGGAAATCGACGAGCGGACCGGCCATGCCCAGAAAATCACCAGGATCCAGAGGAAACTTTCAAATAGCGCATGGATTTAAAAAAATATTTTATCATTTTTGGAATGATCTTTTTATTCTTGGGCTATGCCCGGGCCCAGGATGTTGACCTGGAATTTACTCTGGATGCGGCATCCAGCACGATCGCGCTTCCGGCTATTTTTGCTCCGGCCATGGATTTAAGCGGCCGCGGTTTTCATGGCGAGCTGACCTGGCCCCAGGAATTGGCCGCGCGGGAAGTGATCGAGCGCTGGAGTAAAGACATCGGTTTTAAAGGGATGTGCCGGCTGCAGTATAATCTTTGGGAAATAAGCCAGTTGGAAAAAAACCGGCAGCTGCAGGATAAATTACTCGCCAACTACGAAGCAATAATCAAAAGAGTAAGCGATACCGGGCAGATAACGATCGTGGATATTTTCAGCACCCCTCAGGGCCAGGGCAAAGTCCTGGATAAGAAAAGTTCTCCGGTAGACCTGAAGATCTTTAAGGTGCTGGTAAAAAATTATATCCGCCGTTTAAGCTGCGAAAAAAAATATAACGTCTGGTATGAGGTTTGGACCGCGCCCGATCTGGATGTCTTTTTTCTGGGCCGGCAGCAGGAATACCTCGGCCTTTATAAGGCGGTAGCTGAGAGCGTCAAGGAATTAGAGCAAGAGTATAAGATCCATATTCCTCTGGGCGGCCCATCCTCGAGCTGGTGGTTTAGGAACGGCGAAGGCAACACTGTGATCACTCCGGAGAAAAGCCTGATCTATGAGTTGATCAAATTCTGCTATCACTTTAAACTCCCGCTGGACTTTGTTACCTGGCACGCCTATTCTACTGACCCTAAGACGGAAAAAGAAATGACCGCGTATAATAAGACTTCCGTTGCTTTGATGCGGGACTGGCTATCTTATTTTAATTTTCCCAAGGACATGCCTCTGGTTGTGGACGAATGGAATTATGACAGCGGGCAGAACATCCTGGCTGAAAGAAAAGAAAAAGCTTATATCGCAGCGAGCTTTATTCCCGCCCGTCTGCGCCAGATGTACGAAGCTGATATTAATTATCAAGTGTTTTTTGCGCTGGAAGATTTCCAGGACAATTTGGAAGGGGTAGCCAGGAATGTCGGCGCTTTCTGGTTTGAGGCCGCTGATCCCGGATATATCGGCGGAGCTAAAGCCGTCTATAACGCTTTCCGGATGCTTTCAATGCTTGGCAAGGCCATGTATATTTCCCCTTCCAAGATAAACGACGAGTTCGTAGGGATGGTGGCCACGCGCTCGGAAGATAACTTGGTGATCCTGATCTACAATTATATCGACCCGGATATCCTCAGGAGCCTGCTTTCCCGGAACATCGCTACTCTTAGCGACGGGGAAAGAAAGGCGCTTCTGGAGATAATTAAATCCGATGTTTTGGAAAAGCTCAAACGCAAAGAGGCGGATATCAGCGCTATCCGGGCTCCGGGAAAAACTAAGAGCCTGCTTAAGAAAGCCCTGGAGCTTAATGAGGCTGCGGCGCGGTTTGTTGACATCCCCAGGCAGTTAAAGCTCGGCATTAAAAATCTGAAAAAAGATTATTTATACACCCGGTATTCTGTAAGTTCTAGCTGCAGCCTTAATTGCGAATTAACGCCGATAGAGGAAAAAAGTATCAGTTTTATTGAAGGCTTATATTCTGATAAGATAAGCCTTGATCCTTATTCGCTGCATTTGATAATTTTAAAGCCAAAACCTGAAGAGCCTAAAGTTGTTGAGGTGCCAATAGCTGCGCAGGAGGCTAGCGAAGCGGTTATTAACTCGACTTCCGTCAAATAGGGGGTTGGAAAGATGGTTGAAAGCATTCCGGATTTATTCAGCCCGGGAGAGGAATTTAAAAACAACCGGCATGTTTTTACGGTAAGCGAGATCACCCGGGAGATCAAAACTTTGCTGGAAGGCTCTTTCGGCTCTATCTGGGTGGAAGGGGAGGTTTCTAATTTTATTGCTTCAAGTTCTGGCCACTGGTATTTTTCTTTAAAAGACCGGGTAGACGGAGTGGATGCGCTGCTTTCCGCGGCCATATTCAGCCGGGCGACCAAAGATGTAAAGTTTAAACTGGAAAACGGCCTCAAGGTTATTTGTTCCGGCAAGATCAGCGTTTATCCGCCGCACGGTAAATACAGTTTGATCATCGAGAAGATCGAGCCCAAGGGCATAGGCGGTCTGCAGCTGGCTTTGGAACAGCTTAAGGCCAAACTGGAGAAAGAAGGGCTTTTTTCTGTTGAACACAAAAAACCTATTCCTTATCTGCCGGCCAAGATCGGAGTGGTGACTTCTTTAACGGGTGCCGCCATAAAAGACATTCTCAAGGTTTTGGACCGCAGGTTCAAAGACGCGCAGATTATTATTAATCCGGTCAAGGTCCAGGGAGAAGGCGCCAAAGAAGAGATCGCCCAAGCCATCGAAGATTTTAATTGCCTGAACCAGGGTTTTTCTGCAGGGGAAAAAGTCGAGGTCTTGATCGTGGGCAGGGGCGGCGGTAGTATCGAGGACCTCTGGGCTTTTAACGAAGAGATCGTGGCCCGGGCGATCTATAATTCACGCATACCGGTGATCTCGGCAGTAGGCCATGAGCGCGATGTGACTATCGCCGACCTGGTGGCGGATTTGCGCGCCGCGACTCCGTCGGTAGCCGCGGAGCTGGTTATTCCCCGCCAGGAAGATTTGCGCCAGAGGCTGGAAGAGCTGACAACAAGCCTTAAGCAGGATTTTAGCGACGCGGTGATTTCTTTTCGGGGGCAGGTCATAGATATTGTTCATCGCCTGCAAATTGCAGCGGACCATGCCTGGGAAATAAGCGCTAACCGGCTGGGCGCTAATGTAAAGAAACTGTCTTTACTTAACCCGGTCGTTAAGCTGGATCTTTATCAGATAAAACTTCAGGATTTAGCCCGCCAGATCTATGTGCGCGCGCAGCATTTCGTGAGTTTGAAAGACAGCGTATTTAAGGGTATGATCGAGAGCCTTTCCAACCTGAATCCTTTGAATATCCTTTCCCGCGGCTACAGTGTTACCTTTAGGCTTTCCGACGGTAAAATTATTAAAGATTCTCAGAGCGTATCAATGGGGGAGGAGATCAGGACTAAGGTTTATCAAGGAGAAATAACCAGCAAAGTTACGGAGGTGAATTGATATGGCAGAGATAAAGTTCGAGGAAGCATTGAAAAAATTGGAAAAAATCGTCGAAGACCTGGAAAACGGCGATTTATCCCTGGATGAAGCGCTGAAAAAATATCAGGAAGGCATCGAACTTTCCCGGGCCTGTTCTTCAAAACTTGATAACGCCAAAAAGAAAATCGATGTCCTGGTCAAGAATAAAAAAGGCGAGTTCGAATTCAAGCCTTTAAACGAAACCAAAAGCGAAGAATAAATCATGATCCTGGGAAATATTAATTCAAGCGAGGATATTAAAAAGCTAGCCCCCGAGTCGCTGGCTTTACTGGCTGACGAAATAAGGCAACGCATGGTCGAGGTGGTTTCCCGCAACGGCGGCCATCTGGCTTCCAGCCTGGGGGCGGTAGAGTTGATCATCACTCTGCATTTTTGCCTGAACACGCCGCGGGATAAGATCATCTTTGATGTCGGCCACCAGGCTTACGCTCACAAGATCCTTACCGGCAGGAACAAGAAGTTCGACACTTTGAGGCAGTATGAAGGGATAAGCGGTTTCCTTTGCCGGGAAGAATCGGAGTTTGATACTTTCACTTCCGGCCATAGTTCCAACGCGGTCTCCCAGGCTCTGGGGCTGGCCTGCGCCAGAGACTTGCTTTCCGCCGAAGAATATTTCCGGGTAGTGGCGGTGATCGGTGACGGGTCGTTAAGCGGAGGTTTATGCTTTGAAGGGCTCAACAACGCCGGCCATCTAAAAAAAGATATTCTAGTCATTTTAAACACCAATGAATTGAGCATTGCTCCCAACGTGGGAGCTTTGAGTATTTATCTTAATAAGATAATCTCTTTGCCGATCTATAACCGTTTCCGGGGGAACCTGGAAAATTTCATTAATTCCCGGGTTCCAAAGGGGGGGCGGATCATAAAGCTGGCCAATAAATTTGAAGAAGGGCTTAAGGGGCTGTTTATTCCGGGAATGCTTTTTGAGGAGCTGGGTTTTCGTTATTTTGGGCCGCTGGACGGCCACAACTTGAATGTTTTGATCCCGACCCTAAAAAATATTCTTAATATTAAAGGGCCGAAGTTTTTGCATATTATCACCAAAAAGGGCAAGGGTTATCCGCCGGCCGAAATCGATCCAATAAGGTTCCATGGGGTAGGATCTTTCCGGGTCGCTGACGGCAGCCCGGTCTCTCCGGCTGAGCCCAAGAGCAAATCCTATACCCAGGTTTTCAGCGAAAAGCTGGTCGAGCTGGCAGCTAAAAATAAAAAAATAATCGCGATCACCGCAGCTATGCCGGAAGGAACCGGCCTGGATAAGTTCCGTGATCTTTATCCCGAGAGATTCTTTGATGTCGGGATCGCCGAGGCTCACGCGGTTTGTTTTGCGGCTGGGCTGGCTGCGGGAGGTTTTCAGCCGGTGGTAGCTTTATATTCTTCGTTCCTGCAAAGAGCTTACGACCAGATCATAGAAGAGGTTTGCCTGCAGAATTTACCGGTTGTCCTGTGTGTGGACCGGGCGGGCATTGTCGGAGAAGACGGGGTGACCCATCAGGGGATCTTTGATATTAATTTCTTGCGAGGGCTGCCTAATTTAACGATCATGGCTCCGGCGGACGAAGAAGAATTGGGCCGAATGCTGGAATTAAGTTTAAGCTTGAATAAGCCGGCGGCAATAAGATACCCCCGGGCGCTTGTTCCGGCTAAGCCGATATCCCGGGCTAAGCTCGAGATGGGCAAGCCCGAAGTCCTGCGGGAAGGCAAAGATGCAGTAATCTTCGCCCTGGGAGGCCAAGTCCAGGCCGCCTTAGATGCCGCGGATATTCTAGCCGGGGATAAGATTTTATTGACAGTGATCAATGCCCGTTTTGTCAAACCTTTGGATATTGCTTCTTTTAAGGCCGCAGCCAGAAACTGCAGGATGATTTTTACGGCGGAAGACGGAATAGCTGGCGGCGGGTTCGGCAGCGCTTTGAGTGAGGCGCTAAACGCTCCAGTCGTAAAAATAGGCTTACCCGATCAGTTTATTCCCCACGGCAAGAGGGATTTATTGCTGGAAATCTATGGCCTGGATGCTCAAGGTATTGCCAGCCGGGTCAAGAAAGAACTGCTTAAAAATGGCTAAGATAATTATAGACCGGGAAAAATGCAAAGGCTGTTTTGTTTGTGTCAGCGCTTGCCCTAAAGGCCTGATCAAGCCCGAAAAAACTTTGAATAAAAAAGGCGTTAATCCGGTCAAGTTCACGGGCAATGATGAGTGCCTGGGGTGTTGCCTTTGCGCTATTATTTGTCCGGATTGCTGTATTGAAGTGTATAAATAATAATCGGTATAGATATGGCTGACAAAAACAGAGTTTTAATGACGGGAAACGAGGCGATCGCTGAGGGCGCGATTCGCGCCGGATGCGGTTTTTATGCCGGCTACCCCATAACTCCTCAGAATGAGCTGATCGCGTATATGGCCAAAAATATGCCGGAAAACAACCGGGTTTTTATTCAGGCGGAGTCAGAATTGGCAGCGATCAACATGGTCTTTGGCGCGAGTGCTGCGGGAGTGCGGGCAATGACTTCTTCTTCAAGCCCGGGCATCAGCTTAAAACAGGAGGGTATATCCTACCTTGCGGGCTGCGAACTTCCGGCGGTGATCGTCAATATCATGCGCGGCGGCCCGGGGCTGGGGAATATTTCTCCTTCCCAATCCGACTATTTTCAAGCCACAAAAGGCGGCGGCCACGGGGATTATCATTTGATCGTTTTGAGCCCGGCGTCGGTAGAAGAAGCGTACTGTTTAATGTTCGACGCTTTTGATCTGGCGGATAAATACCGCAATCCGGTGATGATCCTGGGCGACGGCATGCTTGGTCAAATGATGGAGCCGCTTTCGCTTAAACCCGGCAAGATTCGCCTTTACGAAAAACCTTGGGCTTTGACCGGTTGCCAGGACAGGCAGCCCAATATAATCCGGTCATTGTTGCTTAAAGACGGAGCGTTGGAGCAGTTGAACCTTAAATTGCAGAAGAAATACCAGGCCGCGCAAGAAAAAGAGCAGCGCTGGGAAGAGCAATTTACAGACGACGCCAAAGTTATCTTAGTGGCCTATGGCGGGATGGCCAGGATCTTAAAGAGTATTGTCAGGCAGCTCCGGCAGAAAAACAAAAAAGTCGGTTTGATACGGCCGATAAGCCTTTGGCCTTTTCCCCTAAAAGCTTTTGCAAAACCGGCCAGGAAAAAAGTAAAATATCTTGTGGTGGAGATGTCCTACGGGCAAATGGTGGAAGATGTGAGGCTTGCGGTAAATTGCGCTGGGCCCGTAGAGTTTTTAGGCCGGGCCGGCGGGGCAATGCTTTCGGAAGATGAAATAATAGCCGCGATAAAAAAACTAGAGAAATAAAATATGGACAAAATATACGCACACCCCAGGTCATTACGCGCAGCGCCGACGCATTACTGCCCGGGTTGCGGACATGGCATCGCCCATAAGCTTGTTTGCCAAATTATAGACGAGCTGTCTATTCGCGAGAGGGTAGTTGCTATCGCTCCGGTCGGCTGCGCGGTGCTGGCCTATGATTATTGGGATTTTGATTGTACGGAGGCGGCGCACGGAAGGGCTTTGGCCGTGGCTACCGCCATAAAAAGAGTTCGGCCGCAAAATATAGTATTTACTTATCAGGGCGACGGCGATCTGGCGGCGATCGGCACGACTGAAACTATCCATGCTGCCAACCGCGGGGAAAACCTTACGGTAATATTTATTAATAATGCGGTGTACGGCATGACCGGGGGGCA
>Ga0315275_10000474_pt1 | contig 33185 bp, 30 predicted proteins | sample YL17G03_0_MG_FD_205557 | JGI IMG/M metagenome (GOLD analysis project Ga0315275, IMG submission 205557) | Sediment microbial communities from Yellowstone Lake, YNP, Wyoming, USA - YL17G03_0 | ecosystem: Environmental > Aquatic > Freshwater > Lake > Sediment | place: USA: Wyoming | collected...
GCTGGCGGGACTTCGGGGCTTCTTTTCTCTGCGCGGGGCTGTCTGCGCAATTCCCCTTCGGCCTCCGCCTTAGGGAACGCGAAAATCCTAAAACCGATGAAAAAGTGGTGGGGGTGGGTGGATAAAGAGGGCGGAGGCCTTCGGGGAATAGGCCGGAGCTGGTATAATGGGCATATAATGATATGGCAGAGCATAAACACAAAAAGTTCGTCCGCAGTGAGTCGCCGCCCGGCCTACTGCGCATACAACCCCGCGACGTCGCGCTCCTCCGTGATCTGGCCTCTTTTCGTTTCTTAAACACCGAGCAAATCATGGCCTTGCACCCCGGAGGCCAGCGCAACCTTCAGCGAAGATTGCGCTATCTTTATCATCTGGGCTATGTGGAGCGTCCGGAGTCGCAAACCCTCATCAACCTGCCTTCCGATTATCTCGTCTATGCCCTCGGCAAAAAAGGCGCACAGCTGGCCTTTGCGGAGGAGCGCGCCGTGAAAAGCTGGTCCCGGCTCAATGCTAAAATCGCGTCCCCCAATCTTGCCCACGCTTTGATGGTTTCCCAATTCCGCGCCGTTTTAACGCTGGCACTTCAAAAGCGGGGCGGGAGTATCTCGCGCTGGCTTCAAGGATATGACCTCAAAGACGAACTCACGATAAAAAGCAAAACGCCCGCCGTAGTGCCGGACGGATTTTTCACGATGAAGCTCGGCGGCAAGCAATGGCATTTCTTTTTGGAAGCCGACCGTTCCACCATGAATCATCACCGCTTCCTCGCCAAAATGCGCGCCTACTGGACTTGGTACGCCGAGAAAACCTACAACGCCCATTTGCGGCTGGAGAACTTCCGCGTCTTGACCGTCGCCGACACCGAAGGGAGGAAGGACAACCTGCGGACGACGACCAAGAGCGCGGACGCGAAGAAGACGGGAAGCGGGCTGTTTCTTTTTGCTTGCGAAAAAGATTATTCCTTGAAAAATCCGGAAATGATATTGTCGCCGATATGGTTGTCGGCTAAAGACAGCAACAAGCATTCTTTTTTTGAGTAAAGTGATAAAATAAAAATATATGGGCACTAATTGGAAACCCGAAGATGTAGAATTTATATTCCGCAGTTATCAGATTTTTGAAAAAAAGTTTGAGGAGTTTTTGCGCGTCCTTCCGCTTACGCCGGAAAACGAGAAGGCGTGGTCGCCGGAATTGGTGGGGCTGTTTTTGGATGTAAGCGGTATGGTTGATTCCGTGGCGCGGCATATTGTCGGCAAGAGCGCGACCAAAAAAACCCACGAGTTGAACATAGACGATTTTGAAAAACACCTGCTCACCAAAGAACGGATTATTGATTCCCGCGTTGCGGTGTATGTGTATCCGCTCAAAGTTATCTCGCCGTATGACGGCTATCGCGCGGCGGACGGCTGGTGGAAAGTGTATAGCAGTTTGAAACACAACCGCATAGAGCATTATACCAAAGCGAATTTGTCCAACACCCTGAACGCGCTCGCCAGCTTGTTTTTGATTTTGGTCCGGCACAAAGACGAGGAATTCTCTAAAGCCATTTTGAGATTTAATTTAATAGAAACGGATTTAGTCCCAGAGGGATTCCACAATGAGCGGGTCAGAAACGGATACCAATTTTGGTATGACAGCGAACTTTTCGGCACGCAAGACCTCGTGGAAAATTTGCCGAAGGACATATCAAAAATCAATCCGGCGTTTACCAGCGAAAAATTCCAAAACTTTTTAGGGCGAAGCAACTCGTAGCCGCCAAACGAGGGACAAGTTTGCCGGAATCGGGTAAAATAAATTTATAAACAATCAAAAGCCGTCTGGTCGTAACGGCTTTAGTAATTAAGCAGTTGTTTAATAAAATCTTATATGTTTTTCAACAAAACACCTTCCATAGAGGAAGAAAAAATAGTTGAGGAGTGGTCGCAACTCGTGCTCGGCATTGGCGGCAAGGGTGAAGAACTCTTGAAATCAATCGCCCGCAAGATTCAAGAAATGAACTTGCCCGACATAACACTTCTGCGAAAAGAAGCGACGCTCGGCAAAGCTGATTCGTTGAGCGGCAGTAAAGCGCGAGAGTTTGTTACTATGAAGCATCTCCGCTACCCCGACTACGAGCTTTGGATAGGAGCGATTGACCGAGCGGGACAGCTTAAAGTTTCGTGGTATCTCACAGTCGCCTTGCCGGGCAGAATCACTGGAAGATTGCGGGCTATAAACAAAGCCCAAAGGGACGCGATGCCCGCTCCCATGAAAGCGTTTTCGTTATTGCCGAAGAAACTCGGCAAGATGATGGCGCAAAAATTGACCGAAAAGATAACGGGCAAGCCCGCCTACATTCGGGTGCGGCCGGAGGACATGTCAATGGACGATAAGGAAGAACTCGGCGCATACATCACCACCGCCCACAATGTCGTCTTGGCCGAGCTGGAGGAGTTGATGAACGACCTCAACTTGGACTTCTCCAAAGTGGACAAGCATACCGAGGGTTTTTTGAATCTTTCGTAATTCGTAATTATATGGAGAACCGCTTCCAAAAATTTATGCGGCTTGTTTTCGGCAAGCCGAAAGTTTCGCCGCTTTGGACGGAGAAAAAAGGAGAATCCTTTATCCGTCAACGCCCGCCTAATCCCGACGAGCTGGCTTTGGGCTGGGCGGATGGCGAAGACGACGAAACCGGAGGCGAAATTACCCAGCTAAAAGGCGTGAAGCAGTCGCACCGCGACGCGCATTTTTATGTTGTCGGGGCAACCCGAACCGGCAAAACGAAATTCTTGGAATCGCTCATTGAACAGGACATTAAAAACGGCTTGGGCTTCGGAGTGATTGACCCGCACGGCGACCTCACGGAAGATGTCAAAGGTTATTTATGGCTTTTCTCCGGCCGCTCGCAAGAGTTTGTCCAAGAAAAAGTTGTTTTGATTGACCCGACGGACGAAAACCGCACCGTCGCTTTCAATCCGCTGGAAAAAACGCGCGGGGAATCTCCGGCGCGGGTGGCAAGCGAACTCACCGAAGCGTTTAAGAAAATATGGAAAGACTCTTGGGGCGCGAGAATGGAACATCTTTTGAAAAATACTTTGATTGCGCTCGTGGAAAACAATCTGACGCTCGCCGAACTCCACCCCTTCCTGACTGATTCGTTGGTGCGGCGCAAAGTTTTGGAAAAAGTTAATCACGCCGGTTGCCGAGAATACTTTGAGCGTTTCAATTCTTTGCGCGTGAATACGCAAGACGAGTGGATGGAATCCACCCTCAATAAAGTGGACGCTTTTTTGTTTGACGATAATTTGCGCCAAATGCTTTCCTCGCCCAAAAGCTCTTTCAATTTGCGGGAAGTAATGGACGAAGGAAAAATCTTGCTCGTCAAACTGGACAAGGGAAGATTAAAAGGCAACGCCGATCTTTTGGGCTCTTTGCTTCTCGCCAAGATACAGGCGGCGGCGTTTTCCCGCACCGACTTGCCGGAATCAAAACGACAAAGATTTTATTTATACATAGACGAGTTTCAAAACTTTGCGACCGAATCGTTCAGCACCATGCTGGCCGAAGCGGGCAAATACAAACTCGCGCTTATCCTCGCCCACCAAAACCTCGCGCAATTGCCGCCGCCCCTGCGCGCCACCATACTTTCCAACTGCGGACTTCAAGCGTATTTCCGAATCTCGCGGGACGATGCCAACATCTTGGCTAAAGAATCGCTCGCGTCCATCTACTCCACCCCGCCGGGCTGGGAAGAATACATTAAAATCCTTCAAGAATTACATCCCCGCGTCTGCTTCATTAAAAATAAAATTGACGGCGGGGTAATCGCCATACAGACGATTGACCAGCCGCCGCCGCACGAACTGGCGGAAACGGATGAAGACGAATTTGCCGGAGAAATTGCGGAGTGCGAAATCGGCAAAAAATATCTGCGGGAAAGAAAAACCATAGAGGCCGAATATAACGCGCGGAAGAAAAAACTGCTGGAAATAAAAGAACCGGAAACTTTCGCCGAACCTGCGGAAGGTTGAAAAATTGATACATCAACCTTCCGCAAGGCGGAAACCGGCAAACCGGCAGCACTCGCTCCCTCGTGAACGCTCCGCTACTCGGTCGCGGGTTCTGTTTTGCCCTTCGGGTTCCCTCGCGGAACTTCAAACAACTGCGCTTCGCTGGCTCGTTCCGCTCGGCAAAATACCCTCTTTTGCCTTTTCACTATCAAGGTACCCCCGGGCAAGCCGGTTAACCTTGATGGTGAAATTTCCGCCTTCAATTCTACCTGCCCGCCGTTGGGAAACCGCTCCCTTTAAAAAACTCGCTTAACGAAAATCTCGCCCGAAACCGCTAACGCTATCACGCCACGCTTACGCGGCGCGTGATTTTCTGGCTTGATTTTCTGCTCTTTTTTCGCGGTCGCTTTCCTCAAAAAACTTTTCTCTCCGAGTAAAGTTCTTTCAGGAATTTTTCCGGCGTTGTTGCGTCCGAACCCTTACCGCCTTTTGAAAACACCCCGCAATGAGATTGTGGTGCGTTTTCAAAACTCATTCGCCAAAGGCGAAAGAGCAAGGACGGACGGCTTCGTCCGCCATCTTATACCCCCACCCACCACCCTTTTTAAGATAAACCGGAAACTTTCAAAGAGAAGAAAGATTGATAACCTACCTGCGGAATGTTTTACAGGTAGAACAAATGCCTTCGTCTTTTTCCTGCGTTGAAAAAAGTGTGCGGCCGCACTTAAAGCATTTATTGTTGAAAGTTCGGCAGTGATCACAAATACCCCTTTCTCGCTCTTTGTCGCCAAACAGCGTTTTGCCGCAACTCTTACATTTTGAGGAGTCCATTAGTTTGAAAAACTTGCGACCTTTGGTTTGTATTAAAGTTTAGCATAGGCGCATTTGACTTTTATAGGTCGCTTGTTGTATAACCTTTTTGAGTTTCATTACCCTCGCTTCCTCTGAAAAGAGAGTGTCGCGGGCGGGACGGCTCGGGGATTTATGAGCCGGTCCCGACCTTCAAACAATCGTTCCCCGATTGGTTGAGGACGGAATGGACACGGAGTAAAAATGTTAGGGCACACGGCAAAAGGGCGAGCAATCGCCCTTTTGTCTTTATAAAAACTGCGGGAAACAATTTTTATTCTTTGGACGAACATCATTTGGACGAAATAGAAGGGCTCGGCGAAACGACTTTTAGGGAAGAACGCCGCGCGTTCGGCATAAGACCGAAAGACCGCCGCCATCATGTTTATATAATCGGCAAGACCGGCACGGGTAAGTCCACGCTCTTGAAAAATATGGTCATACAGGATTTGCGCTACAATCACGGCGTCGCCTTGATTGACCCGCACGGCGATTTGGTGGAAGACCTTTTGAATTTCATACCGAAAAACCGAACGAACGAAGTTGTGTATTTCAATCCGGCGGACAAAGAAAATCCAATCGGCATAAATATTTTGGAAGCCAAAGGCGAAGACGAAAAACAACTTGTCGCTTCCTCGCTCATTTCCGTCTTCCGCCACTTGTGGAAAGATTTTTGGGGCCCCCGGCTGGAACACATTTTATACAACTGCGTCTTGGCTTTGATGGACACTCCGGGCAATACCTTGCTCGGCGTGTATCGTATGCTGGTGGACGACGAGTTTAGAAAAATCATCGTCGGCAACATCAAAGACCCCGTTGTAAAAATGTTTTGGATTGAGGACTACGAGAAATACGACCCGCGATTCCGCAAAGAAATTATCGCTCCCGTCCAAAACAAAATCGGACAGCTTTTGACGAGCGCGCCCTTGCGCAATATCGTCGGACAGACCAAAAGCTCGGTTGATTTTGGTTTTGTGATGGACCAAAAGCGAATACTTTTAGCCAACCTTTCCAAAGGAAAGATTGGCGAAGATAAATCAAACTTGCTGGGTTCTGTTATCGTTACGAAAATGTATCTGGCCGCTCTGGAGCGGCAAGACTTCCCCGAGGAAGTCCGCAAGGACTTCTACCTCTACATAGACGAGTTTCAAAACTTTTCCACCGACATTTTCCCCTCAATCCTTTCCGAGGCTCGTAAATACCGGCTTAATCTGACTATCGCCCACCAATACCTTTATCAGCTTCCAGAGGCCATAAAACATGCTGTTTTCGGCAATATAGGCACAATTATCGCTTTCCGCACGGGAAGCTACGACGCCAAGGAATTGGCGGAGGAAATGAAGCCCGTATTTACGAGCGAAGATTTTGAGCAATTGGAAAATCATCACATCTCGCTCCGGCTTTTGATTGACGGGAAAATGTCGCGGGCTTTTTCGGCAATTACATTGCCGCCAATACCCAAAGACGGCAACGAAGCCGACCGAGAAACTATTTTGAGGGTATCGCGGGAACGATTTACGGTCCCGCGCGACACGATTGAGGAAAAAATTAAAACTTGGTTCGGAAAATAAATTTTCCTCACACCCACCCCCACCACTTTTTCATCGGTTTTAGGATTTTCGCGTTCCCTAAGGCGGAGGCCGAAGGGGAATTGCGCAGACAGCCCCGCGCAGAGAAAAGAAGCCCCGAAGTCCCGCCAGCAGGCGGGACGGAGGGGCTACCAACTTGTCAAACACCACCACGCGCCCAACACAAAAAGAGCGAGCGAAGTAGGGGTTGGAATTAGCAAGCGTGAAGCGCAGAAAGTCCAGCAATAATAAGGGCAAACCGCATTTCTTGCCTAGTCGTTCAGAGACGGACAGAATAACTACCTGAATAACTAGGTAGCGGTTGAGTAGTTCAAGTATTTTTGCTAAAATAGGTTCGTATAGAGTTGTAGATACTCACCATAAGTAAGACAGAGGTAGAATTAGAAAAATTTTGATGGGCTTCCGCAAAGGAAGCCCATTGATTTTGAGCCACGCCGCGCGCTTCGCGCGATTGTAGTGTGAGGTTGGAGCCGAAGATTTTTTGGAGGGAGATTTTTTTGGAGGGGAGGTCGGAAATGAAAGATATAATGCTTGCCCCACCCTTCCCGTGCGCGCATTATGAAAACTTTGCCGATTTTCAGATCGGCAACTCCCTATTTGCTTTTATTTCTTATTTTAGGAAGTTTAAACGGAGTAATAATTAACTCTTTTTCAAGACGCGTAGCCGGAGAATTTATAGAATACGGCATACTAACATTGATTCTCGTAAAGGCAGAGTAAAGATTTTGTATTTCCTTTGCTCTATCGTAGCTTAAAATCCACGGCTGTTTTAATTTCACCAAATTATCACGCAAGTTTTTGTGGCTGATATTGTCAAAATGATGTCGGTAGAGTTTATCTGCTTTTTTGTAAAATGGAGGGTCAAAATAAAACAATAAGTCCGCGTTTTTATACTTATCTTTTTTGGCTATATACTTCAAAATTTCCTCCCAATTGTAGGGCAAAACTACTACTCTATTTTTGAAAGCCGAGATGTTTTTTATTTTCTTAATTATATTTTCACGGCCAAACCTACAATCAATTTTGTAAATAGATTTCTGCTCACGGCCACCGATAGGGCCGGCGCTGTTGTTTAGAATTCCTGAAAAACTTGTGCGGTTTAGAAAAAGACACGCTTCCGCTAATTTTTTTCTACTAAACTTGGCTGGATGAGATGAAACATATCTATACTGGTCAAAGGTTTTGAGATTTACATTCGCTTTTCTGATAAAGTTTATTAAGTATGATGGTTCAGTAAAAAGTATTTTCCAAAAACTATAAATAAGCTCATCCTTGTCGGCTATAATCGCCCTGCTTTCTTCGTGGCAAGATAAAAAGTTAATAAAAATACTTCCACCACCTACAAACGGCTCAATCAAAACTTGCGGAGAAGAATTATTGTGTATTAAAATCCTCTCCAAATAATTAAAAAGTTTTCTTTTTGAGCCGGGGTAGCGTAATGGACTAACTGCTTTCATAATTTATTTTGAGGTTATTTCAAAAAGAGACAAACCAAAAGTCCTCCAAATATTTCGTATGTCTGTTGCGGTAGGTTTGTAATGGAGGTTATGAACAAATTGGTCAAGCTCGGTCAAAAATGGTTGAGTGCTATCCTTCTTGATATAAATCAAAAATGATTTTCTCAACTGCGGACTACTTACATAATTATTGTCTATGAGATGTTGTAACATCTGCTTGAAAGTAGGCGTCCAGTTGTTAGGTATGTTCTGTTTTGCTTTCTTTCTCCTATTTTTCTCTGCGGCGACCATTTTCTTAATCTCACCTTTATCTTCCAAGAAGGCGTAAGTAGAAAGTTCAAGGAGGACGCGAAGTGAAATTGCGCAAGCGTTGGGTGAATCTTCCGGCTTCAAACTTTTTAGCTCGTTGAGTATTTCCTTTATGCGGTTTTGTTTTGTATAAAGGAGGTAGTTATCGCTCGTAACCCAATCTGTCTGTAACTTTGTTTTCTTTGGTTTTACGGGTTGAGATAAAACGAGGTCGCCGACCTTCAATTTTTTCTTGATAACTCTTGTAAGGTTCGGCCTATCCTTCTTCTCAATTTTACTTAAATACCGCTCAATATCGTTGACCTTCCTAAGTGAGCGCGAATTGACTTTTTCCAATGCGACATCACTAACTATCCTTTTCAGCCCCTTCAAGAACTCTGCGGGGTGGATATATGGGATAACATCACCATTTTCATTTATGTCGTAGCCCAAAAAGTTTTTGCCTACACTACTTTCTACTATGCGATAAAGGGTAGTTATATTAAATTTTTTGTGGTCTTGAACAACTTTAAAAACATCCTCCGGCAACTCCAAGTTTTTGGCGAGTTCGTAAAGATTAGCGCGGGAAATATCCTTTTTGTCCTCTGCCTTGAGAGTTCCTTTTGTTTTGATCCTTGTCCTTTTGACAAAGTTGTTGCGCATAGCCATTGACCACGGCTCAAATAAAAATCGGACATGCTTTGATTCCAATACTGGTGTGGCCTCTACACGGCTCGGGGCAATAAAAACTTCTAATTTTTCACTACCATCAAAACTGGCTTGGGCGGCTAATTTCTTAAACTTTTCACGCTCGGATTCTGGGACTATGCCCGGGTCTATAAGACACTTATAGGCCGCGAGACGACGATTGCCTTCAAGCACTAAAAGTTTTCCGTTCTCCTCTATTGCTATATATCGCTCAAGTTCGGGATAATCCTTGTTTTTTACTATTTCGTTGGCCAACTTCAAGACATTGTGTCTTCTGACCAATTCTTGAATAACCTCTGTTTGAGTGGCCTTCCCAAACTTATCGGCCATCCTCGGATTTAAAGGGTCAAGAAAAAGTTGAGCTATTGCGATTTCTTTTTTTGGCCAGTTTTTATAATTCATATAAATTGATTTAAATAAAAATTTTACTCTCAAATGCCTCCTCAAATATCTGTTTTAGTTTTTCGTTGTAAAAAGGCATTCCTATCAATCTGAAATTTTTATTTTCTACTTTGAGATTTATGTCTGCTTTTTCTTCTATCTCAAGTAAAAATTTTTCCTTCCAACCTTCTTTGGAATTTTCAAACCGGCCTTGGCTATCCTTGAACTGGTCGCCTTTGGGCTCAATGAAAATTTGGTAAATGCTTATGGCCGATGAGCTTTTCTTTTTCAAAAGCATTACAAAATCCGGCTCAAAAGCTCGTCCTTCTGGGAAATCAAAAAGCTGAAAAAATCTCTCATTTCGCAACAAAGCAATACCCGAATACTGCCTTTTTAACTTTTCAGAAATTTCATCAATAAAATTGATAAAATCTTTTTCCTCGCTAGTTCCATAAATTTCATTTTGCGCATACCACTCTTTTTCCGATAAATTTATCGTCTCCATCCCTCTTGCCTTTTCATCATCGCCGTCTATTTTCAAAATCTTATCTTTAAAAATTTCCCGCAACATTTTAGCTTTAAACAACTTAACACCTACAAATTCAGGAGTATTACTTCTTGCTTCTCCCAAGATTTTTTTGAGAACATAGATTATTATTTTTAGCTTTTGGAATGAATCTATATTAGTAAGTTTATCTTTTGAGCCGGTTATTTCCACTTCAACATCACCCAAATATTTAACTGAAGAAATAAACTCGGTAATTGAATCAATATGAGGGAAATATTTTTTAAGCATTTCAAATCTGTAAAACTCAAATCTATCTAATGCGTTTCGTATTATATTTTCTCCGAAGTCAAAAAATTTGTATGTTTCGGTGCTCTGCTGTATGCCTTCTTTATTAAAACCAGCGCCGTTGGCCAATATTGCTTCCTCTTTGGTTTCGCCGGTTCTTAAAACATATCTGTGCTTTTTGGTGATATTCGCGTCTTCTAAACTAAAAATATTTGTTCTGCCGTTTTGTACTCTGGTGTTAATAAAAATCACACCCTCTTTCCAAAATTCCGAATCCTTGAACGATTCTTTAACAAAAAGCTCTCTTTGAACATATCTCTCTGGATAAATTCCAATCTCTGTAAGGGCGTCTTTTAACTCCTGAACATATCTCGGATTATGCGCGCTGTGATAAAACAACTGCTCTAAAATTCTAAGCTCGTTTTCAGTATCATCATCATACTTCCTTTTCTGCTTATCTTGTATTTCGTTAAGCTGGAATGGGAAGTAACGAGCGCCCCGTCCAATAAGCTGTGCCTCAGCCATCGTTGTTTTCCCGGGCACATTTGCTTTCGCGTCTCTTGTATTATAGAGCCGCACAATGTCAAAAAGATTTAAAACATCCCAGCCCTCGTTAAGCATTTCAACCGCAAAAACAGCTCTTATTTCATTATCCTTTGCCTCCAATGTATTGACCAAAACCTGATTTTTCGTTTTCTCCTCGTTTGAATCAATTGACAAGCATTTTGTCTCGTCAAAATCATTTTGGATTTCCTTTATTAAGTTTTCTTCAGTAATTCCGTTTTCGTCAAAGTATTTAAATGCCGCCTGTATTGTTTCACTTTGGCTTTTTCTTAATTCTTGAATATCTTTTGTCCGCAGATTTTTTATCTTTTCTAAGAATTGCTGTTTAAACTCTATTGATACAATAGTATTTTCATTTCTTTGTTTCGGTATATTTACATAATTAGATTTAAAAAGGATAACCGGTTTTAGTTTAATTTTATATTTTTCAGCAATTTTTCTCCGGTATTGACTTAAAATAACTGCCTGTAGGGCCCGGTCAAGCGGGTCAAGATCGGCCTGTAAAACATCTATCTCTTTTGAATACTTATCCAAGCGGAACTGCCTAAGGTCATACTGATAAAGAATTTTATCCTCGTATTTTTTGTTTATACTGGCGTTTCTTAAATCTATTGTCGCCGTAAATTCCAGTAAAATATTTTTGGTGTTAGCTCTAAAAATTCTTTCCACGGTGTACTCCCAGCTTGTCTTTTCTTCCAATTCTCCTCTATTTAGCTTGTTTTTTGTCAAAGCATTAATATGGTGGGCCTCATCAGAAATAAGAACGATGCCTTTGCTCTCAAAATCTTCGTATGTCAGAGCGTTCTCTTGGGGATAATTTAAGCGAGTATGTAATCCCTGAATAGTAGTAAAAATAATATTGATGTTTTCTTGATTCGCCGCTTCAAAATTTTGAACTTCCTTAACATCAACTTGTTTTTCCGCAAACTTGATTTTCGGCGCAAAAAGATATTTCTCCGATAGCGGGTTCAAAAAATTGTCTTTCGTTTTTTCAATAATGTTTGTGCTGTTTACAAAAAAGATAAAATTCCGATATCCGAGTGTATATAGATATAAAATATTGGCGACCATTATTAGCGTCTTACCGCTCCCAGTGGCCATGTGAAAAAGGAGTTGTGCCGGAAATTGTCTTTTTTGATAGCCGTTAAAGTAGAAATCAAATCTACCCAAAGCTTCTTTTTGATATTCTCGCAACTCAAATTTCGGGTTGAGATTTTGGACGATTTCGTTGCCAACACGCGGAGTAAAATAATCCTGCCCGTGTGCTTCCTTCAGCGAATTGAAAACTTGGTAAAGCATAATTAGCTTTTATAAAATTCTTTGTTTAATTTTTTATCCTCTTTACTTACCCTATAATCTTTATCATCAACTTCGCTATAATTTACATAAAGGTGATTTTTATCCAAGCATTTCAGTAAAAACTTCTTTTGGTCTTCTATTGATAAGTCAGTAAAATCTTTTGCGTTTTTATCAATAACTCTTGGATTCACTTTGTAGCTTAAAAATGCCCTCTCTTTTATTGTTTTCCAAAGTTCCGCAATTTCCTGCTTAGTTTTTGCTTTCCGGATTTTCTCCATAAAATTCTCGTTCCATTTCGCAAGCTCCATATACACAAAATTATCATCAATGTTTTGTTTTTTAATAACCTTGTAAATTCTTTCATTACAATCCTTTATATGTTCATCTAACTGCTCTATCAATATAAACTTTCTTATACCGCCGTCTTCCTTATTAAGTTCTAATGTTGCATGGCCGGTTGTGCCTGAACCAGCAAAAAAATCTAAAATTATATCATCTTTTTTTGTCATGATTTTTAATACATCAACTATAGTATAAAGAGATTTCGGAAAACTTACTCGCAGTTTTCTCCCTAAAATTTTTTCTAACAATCTTGTCCCATAGAAGGTGGCGTTGTATCTTTTATCAACCCAATGAGTAACTAACATTTGCTGTTCTCTGTATTTCTTATAAATTTGGATGTTTCCTTTTTCGTCTTTTGAGGCAACATATTCCTCTTCTCCACCCGTTAAGTTTTCAACAAATGTACTTTTTTTAAGTTGCCAGCATTTTTCCTTCCCATTAACAACTGGCAGAATCTTTATATAGTTTTTTTTGTCTCCCAAAGTGATTTCTTTCAAATCCGGACTAACAAAAATAGGATAGAAATAGTTTTCTCTCTCATTTCTTAATTTTTCTTCTATGTTGGCTAACCTTATGAAATTTTCCAATCTGTATTTTCCCTTCTCATCTTCAAGATTGAATGTTTGCTTTTTTTCAACATTTATAGCTACTCTATTAAAATTTGCGTGCTCTTTGTTTTTAGCATAAACCAACATAAAATCTATGGTTACTGAAAAGAATTTAGTAAATTGTCTTCCTCGTGGATTCGTTAAAACACTAATAACGCCCAATCTGTTATCTCTACCGAATATCTCGTCAGCCAATGTTCCCAGATAAAACAATTCGTTATGATCTATGGCAATTACCATAAACCCATCTTCTGTTAAAAGCTTTTTGGCGACATCTAATCTGTTTTTTATAAATGTTAACCATGTGGAATGATTGAATGCGTTATTGTATGTGAATGTTTCTAAGCTACCCCCCGTATTATATGGTGGGTCAATATAAATCAGTTTTACTTTCCCAATGAAGCGTTTTTCAAGAGAGTGAAGCGCCAAAAGATTATTACCTTTAATAACAAGGTTATCTTTGATGTGGCTGTCTTTATCTGTATTGAATTTATCAAGTTTGTGTTCGCCTGTTTTATCAACCCTCTTGGCATTAGTAAAAACTTTGGGGTCAAATAGCCGGCTTATATCATCAGGAGCTAAAACTTCATTCCAGAAAATCTCATCTCGCTTTTGGTCTTCTTTTGTCATCCCACCCTCCAAAACACAATCTTTATATGGCCAAGCAAGCACAACTTTTTTTTGTTCGCTTAAATAATCGTCTTCTGAAGTTAAACCGATTTTGTTTTTGAAAGCAGTATAAGAGTCCGGCAAAAATTGCTTGTTTGAAACAAAACGAATAAATTTGTCTTTATCAAAAACAATTGTCTGGCCTATATCGGCAAAAATACTTCCTTCATCTTTTTGTCCGACAAAAGAAGCTTTATCAGGTCTTTATCAAGCTTCAGGGAGAGTTCTATAATTTTATTTTTCAAAAGCTCGCCCTCACTAACAAGACGCTCATCTTTTTGGAGCAAAATTTTTAAATTGTCTAATAAATTTTCCATAGATTTATTTCATTAAATCATCAATACTCACGCCGAGAGCAGCGGCTATTTTTTTAATTGTATCAATCGTAGGATTCGGCGTATCGCCGGATTCAATTTTGACAATAGTAGGGAGCGACAAACTAGCCGCTCGTGCTAATGCCTCCTGCGACATTTTCTTTTCCTGCCTATATTTCCGAATTGTTTTACCTATTGTTGATTGGTCTTTTGACATACTTATATATCTTTATATATAATGAAGTATAAGTTAGTATATATAAGTATTATACTACAATGACAAAATATTTTCTATACGCCCGCAAAAGCACCGATGTTGAAGACAAGCAAGTCCGGTCTATAGATGACCAGCTTGCCGTCTTGCGGGCGTTAGCCAAAGAGCAGGGATTAAATATCGTTGAGGAGTTCGTTGAAAAGCAATCGGCCAAAATTCCCGGCCGTCCTGTGTTTAACGAAATGCTCGCCCGCATAGAGCGCGGCGAAGCGCAAGGGATTGTCTGTTGGAAGTTAGACCGCTTGGCTCGCAATCCCATAGACGGCGGACAGATAAGCTGGTTTTTACAAAAAGGCGTTATTCAGCATATACAAACGCACGACAGAAGCTATAAGCCGACGGACAATATTTTGATGATGAGCGTAGAGTTCGGAATGGCTAACCAATTTATTATTGATTTAAGCTCCAACACCAAACGCGGCTTACACGAAAAAGCGCGGCGCGGCGAATATCCAAGCGTTGCTCCTATCGGTTATCTCAACAATCCGCGAACGAAAAGAATTGAAGTTGATAGAAAGAAAGCCCCTATCATACGCGCGGCCTTTGGACTATACGCCGAGAACAAATCCCGCTTGGAAGATATATCTATTTTTCTATACGAACGAGGAATAAAAACCAAGCGCATTAAACGCTGGGATAGCAACGGAAGCAGGCCTCTAAAAAAAGACACAGTAAAGAAAATTCTCACCAATACTTTTTATTACGGCGATTACCAATACGGCGGAGAGATATACAAGGGCATACATACCCCAATTGTTCCCAAGCAGTTGTTTGACCGGACGCAGGAGGTTATAAAAATGCGCGGCAGGACAACAAAGAAAGACAAGAACGACCCGCAAGCCCTTTGCGGACTTTTGAAGTGCGGCGAGTGTGGCTGTTCAATCACCGCCGAAGTGGTAACGAAGCAACAGAAAAACGGCAATGTCCATCGTTATGTCTATTATCGTTGCACCAAGAAAAAAGGGCGTTGCTCTCAATCCTATATCCGCGAGGAGGAGTTAAGTCTCCAATTATCCAATCTGCTTTCCCGTTTTATCCTGCCCAAAGAGTACGCCAAAGGAATGCTCCTTATGGCCGACAAGGACGAGGCCGACGCTAAAAGCGTGGCGGTGACGTCCGTCCAAGAACTTCGGGCTAAGGTGGCCGACTTAGACGGCGGGGTTAGCCGTCTTACCGACCTCTATATTGAGCAGGACATAGATCGCGATGCTTACCTTTTGCGGAAGCGCGCGCTTATGTCCGAGCGGAAGTCGGCGGAGGAACAGATAGCCCGTCTTGAACGGAACGCCACCGCGTGGCTCCAACCCCTGCGGGAGTGGATAAATGACGCTTCATTACTTGAAGAAATACAAAAAAATGACGACCTCCCCTCCAAAAAAATCTCCCTCCAAAAAATCTTCGGCTCCAACCTCACACTACAATCGCGCGAAGCGCGCGGCGTGGCTCAAAATCAATGGGCTTCCTTTGCGGAAGCCCATCAAAATTTTTCTAATTCTACCTCTGTCTTACTTATGGTGCCTGGGGTGGGAGTCGAACCCACACGACCTTGCGGTCATACGATTTTGAGTCGTACGCGTAAACCAATTCCGCCACCCAGGCGAGATTGAAGTGTTTTTATCTTATCAGAAATTTCTCATTTTTCAATCTTAAAATCGCATTCCTTATTAGAACACTTTATTTGTCCGCTTTTTGTTTGAACCAGAATTGATTTGCATTTCGGGCAGAACTTTTCTATCGGCTTGTCCCAGAGGGCGAATTTGCATTTAGGAAACTGGTCGCAACCGTAAAATATCGTTCTTTTTTTGGTTCTTTTTTCAACAATTTTGCCTTTCTTGCATTTGGGGCATTTTATTCCCAAAACATTTTTTTCCAATGATTCGGTATAGCGACATTTGGGGAATTTGGAACAGGCATAGAATTTTCCGTATTTGCCAAGTCTTATCAATAAAGGCGCTTTGCATTTGGGGCAAGTTTTTTCAGTTGGTTTTTCGGTTATATCCTGTTTGGAAACATCCTGATATTTTTGTTCCAGATTTTCGGCAAAAGGCTGGTAGAATTCTTTAATGACTTTAGTCCATTGTTTTTTCCCTTCAGCTATCTTATCAAAATCTTCTTCCATCCCGGCGGTAAACTGGATATCAACGATTTTGGGGAAATGAGCGACTAGGATGTCATTTACCACCGTTCCGATTTCCGTCGGCCGGAATCTTTTATCTTCATTTTTTTCAATATAGTTTTTATCCTGGATATTGGATAAAATCGGTGCATAGGTTGACGGTCTTCCGATGCCGTTTTCTTCCAGCGCCTTGATTAGGGTTGCTTCGTTGTATCTTGCCGGCGGTTGGGTAAAATGCTGAGAGGAAATTAATTCAATAAATTTTAAAATTTCTTCTTTTTCCAAAAGAGGCAGGTCTGCTTCTTCAAATTTGATGGGATAAACCTTTAAAAATCCTTCAAATTTTAATGTTTGTCCGTTAGCTCTAAATATGCAGTCTTTCGCTTCAATATCAACCGCCGTCGTGTCAAAAACAGCCTGGTTCATCTGGCTGGCGATAAATCTCCGCCATATTAAATCGTAAAGTTTGGATTGGGCTTCTTTTATCTTTTCTGCTTTTTTTGAAGTTTTAAAAAGAGAAGAAGGGGTTTTATCGGGATAGCTGGGCCTGATTGCTTCGTGGGCCTCCTGGGCTCCTTTGGTTTTTGTTTTAAACCTTCTCAAATATCCTGCCCAGTATTTTTCTCCGTAATTTTCTTGGATAAATTTTTTAGCGGCAAAAAGGGATAAATCGGAAAGATTAAAAGAGTCGGTTCGGTGGTAGGTTATCAAGCCCTTTTCATAAAGTCCCTGGGCCAGCTGCATGGTAAACCTGGCAGGAAATTTGAATCTTCTCCAGGATTCCTGCTGCAAGCTGCTGGTGGCAAAGGGAGGAAGGGGATTCCTTTTAATTTCTTTCTTTTCAATATTCAGCACCCAGTATTCAGCTTCCTTTAAATCTTTAACAATCTTATCTGCTTCATCCTTGTTTTTTATTTCCAGCTTGTCTAAGATCTTATTGTTTTTTTTAATCAAGAAAGCCAAAAAATCTTTTTTGCTTTTTTCTTCTTGGAGTTTTACTTCAATAGACCAGTATTCCTGGGGGATAAATTTTTGAATTTCTCTTTCTCGTTCCACCACCAGTCTTACGGCTACCGACTGCACCCGTCCGGCCGACAGTCCTCGGGCCACCTTTTTCCACAAGAAAGGAGAAATTTTGTAGCCCACAATCCTGTCCAAAACTCTTCTGGCTTGCTGGGCATCTACTACATCAAGGTCAATTTTCCTGGGATTTTTAAGTGCCTCATTAATTGCTTCCTTGGTGATTTCATGAAAAACTATTCTTTGGTATCCTTTCTCTCCATTTAAGTCCAGGGCTTGGGCCAAATGCCAGGAAATAGCTTCTCCTTCTCGGTCCTCGTCAGTGGCAAGAATAGTCAGTGAAGCTTTTTGAGACTCTTTCTTTAAAGAGCCGATTATCTTTTTTGACTTTGGGGGAATGATATATTTTGGTTTGAAGTTTTTTTCAATATCAATGCCAAAACTGCCCTTGGGCAAATCGCGAATATGTCCGTAGGAAGACAGCACCTTATACTTAGATCCTAAAAATTTTCCAATTGTTTTTGCCTTTGTTGGGCTTTCGACAATTACTAAATTCATTGGTTTGGTATATAAATATTTTCTTCTAAGTTTTTTACTTTACCCGTTATTTCCAAATTGGCAAGAGTAATTGTGGCTTAGAACGCCGTTAATTTTTAAAAACCATTTACCTTGACAAAATTAAAATTACATATTATACTATAAAAGTTAATGGAAAAGGTTTTGTTTTCCGGTCTATCTGCGAGTGGTAACATCTGGACAATCCCTCCTTTAGTCCGGGTGACCTAATGTTAGAATTGACAGGTTTTCTTGTTTAATCCTAACGCTCGCAGGTAGGCCGGAGAACGAAAACTCCGAATCTTTTGATTCGGTTTTTTAGTTGTTAAATTTATTCATTGTTTTTTCTAATCCTTCTTTTAATATCATCACAGCCGCTATAGCCGCTTTTTCAACAACTTCCCCGATAGTTTTTTCCTCTTCTTTATTAAATTTTTTGAGAACAAACTCCTCGACTTTCTTTAGTTTTTCGGTTTTTGGCTGGATTCCAACCCTGATTCTGATAAAATTCTTTGTTTTTAATTCTTTAATTATTGATTCCACTCCTTTAAGGCCGGCAGAGCCCTGGTTTTTTGAAATCCTGATTTTTCCTAAAGGTAAATCAATATCATCGTGAATTATTATTTGGTTCCCCCTTTTAATTTTATAATACTGAATTAAAGAATGGATTGCGCTTCCCGAAGAATTCATATAGTTATTCGGCTTAGCTATTAATGCGTTGTTGTTCTTAGACAGAAAGGAATTGCTTTTTTTATCAAAAACAAAATCAACCAGATTTAAATCGTTTCTTAATCGGTCGACAATTCGAAATCCGATGTTGTGACGGGTCTTTTCGTATTTTTCTCCTGGATTTCCCAGTCCGACAATTAAAATCATTTATTTAGTATATCACAGGAAAATATTTTAAGAAAAATCGAACAGCTTGATTTTAGAAAGAAAAATAGTATAATGATAAAATTATGAAGAACTTCTTTCTTTACCTTTGGGAGGTTATTAAAATAGTCGTTCTTGCTTTATTGATAGTTATTCCTATCCGCCTTTTTATTTTTCAGCCGTTTTTCGTTAAGGGCCAGTCGATGGAGCCCAATTTTGAAAACGGAGATTATTTAATTGTTGATGAAATTTCCTACCGATTTCAGGAACCGCAGAGGGGCGAAGTGATTGTTTTTAAATATCCCAACGACGTCTCCCAGCGTTACATAAAAAGAGTCATTGGATTGCCGGGAGAAACAATAGAAATAAAAGACGGGGAAATTGATGTTTTTAACAAGGAGGGGCAGAAGGTTTTAGTGGAGACAAGCTACCTTCCTCAGGTTGTTTTTACTGCTGGTGATATGAACATAGCTTTAAAGGGAGACGAGTATTTTGTTCTGGGAGACAACAGGTTTGCTTCGGCTGATTCCAGGCGCTGGGGGCCGCTGCCCAGGAAAGACATCATTGGCCGGGTAATTTTCAGAGCTTGGCCCCTTGCTTCTTTAACTAAATTTGAAATACCATCCTATGAGTAAAAAACCAAAATTTCAAAGAGCATCTGGAATGAGGGACATTCTTCCCGAAGACCAAAAATATTTTCAAAAGATTTTAGACGTGGCCGAAAACGTGGTTGATTTTTACGGATTCAAAAGAATAGAAACGCCCATTTTAGAAGAAACCGAACTTTTTTCCAAAGGAACGGGATTAACCACTGATATTGTCCAAAAACAAATGTACAACCTTAAAACCAAGGGGGGAGATTATTTAAGTTTGAGACCGGAATTCACTCCGGGCGTAGTCAGGTCTTACATTGAACACGGAATGAAGAATCTTCCCCAGCCGATTAAGTTTTATTCTTTCGGCCCCTTATTCAGGTATGAACATTCCCAGGCCGGACGCCAGCGCCAATTTCACCAGTTTAACCTTGAGGTTATCGGTGAAGGAGACCCGGTGATAGATGTCCAGATAATCCAGATTTTTTACAATATTTTAAGCGAACTAAAATTAAAGAATTTGATTGTAGAAATCAACAGTATCGGAGACCCCCAGTGCCGGGCTTATTACAAAAAAGTTCTGACCAGCTTTCTGAGAAACAGAGAATCTCTTTTGTGCCCCGATTGCCGTAGGAGGGTGCGGGAAAATCCTTTAAGGGTTTTGGATTGCAAAGAAGAAAAGTGTCAAAAAATAATAAGTCAGGCTCCCCAAATTATTGATCATCTTTGCGAGGACTGCCATCGCCACTTTAAGGGCGCGCTGGAGTTTCTTGATGAGATTGAATTGCCTTATCGTTTAAACCCTTATCTGGTAAGAGGATTGGATTATTATACCAAAACTGTTTTTGAGATTTTTATCGAGGAACCGCAAAAAACAGAAAATAACGAAATTGTTTCCAAAAGCGCTCTGGTTGGTGGCGGAAGATACGATAATTTGGTAAAACTTTTGGGCGGAGAGGATACCAAAGCCAGCGGCGGCTCAATGGGGATAGAAAGGGTGGTTATTGCCATGAAAAACAGGGAAATAAAATTTCCCAAGCCGTTTGAGGCTCCGATTTTCCTGGCCCAAATCGGCACCCTGGCCAAAAGAAAGGGACTGAAGCTTTTAGAAGATTTTAGGAAAGCCAAAGTTCAGGTGGGCGAATCTTTCGGAAAAGATTCTTTGAAGTCCCAACTAAAAATAGCCGATAAGATGGAGGTAAAATATACTTTGCTCTTAGGTCAGAGAGAAGCTTTGGAAGGATCTATAATCATCAGGGATATGGAAAACGGCAGGCAGGAGACCGTAAAAATAGATAGGGTAGTAAAAGAAATTCAAAGGCGTTTAAAAAAATGAGTTGTCTTTTCTGTAAAATCGTGAATAAGGAAATTCCTTCAGAAATAGTTTATGAAGATAACGACACAATGGGCTTTAAAAACATTCAGCCTGAAGCCCCTCTTCACTTTCTTTTTATTCCCAAAGAGCACGTTGAATGGGACCAGGAATTCAAAGAAAAGGATTTACTGGTTTTTCCCAAACTTATTGCCGCCGCCAAAAAAATCGCAAAAGAAAAAAAGGTTGACCAAGCTTACAAACTCATATTTAATGTCGGTAAAACGGGAGAAATTCCCCATATCCACCTCCATCTTTTAGGCGGCTGGACAGGGGAAGACCCGATGCATAACATTTAACATGTCTTTAGAAGTAAAAAAACAAGAGAGAGAAACTCCTCAGAGTTTGATACGCCGCTTCACCAAAAGAGTCCAGAGAAGCGGGGTTTTGCTGCGCGCAAGACAAAGCCGCTATCGCAAGCGCCCCAAAAGCAAGCAAATGAAAAAAAGAGCTGCTTTAAGGAGGGAGCAATTGAGGAAAGAATACCAAAGGCTGAAAAAGCTAGGATTATCAATTAAGTAATTCAGAATATGTTAAAAGAAAAAATCCTTCAAAATCTTAACGCGGCAGTAAAAGATAAGAAGGATGTAGAGGTTCTGGTTTTAAGGCAGCTTTCGGCTGCCATTTTGAATAAAGAAAAAGAAAAAAGGTTTAAAAAAAGCAAAGAGAAACCCGATTTTTCCCAGGCGGAATTAGAAAAAGAAAGCCAATTAACCGACGAAGAAACCTTGGATGTTGTCAGCTACGAGGCGAAGAAAAGAAGAGAATCTATTGCCGGTTTTGAAGCCGGAGGGAGAAAGGATTTGGTGGATAAAGAAAAAAAAGAGCTGGTTTTCTTGGGGGACTATTTGCCGGAACAGCTCACGGAAGAAGAAATTAAAAAACTGGTAAAAGAAGCGATTGAAAAAACCGGAGCCAAGGAGATAAAAGATATGGGAAAAGTAATAGCGGAATTAACGCCCCAGACTAAGGGCCGGGTGGACGGAGGCTTAGTTGGCAGGATTGTCAAAGAATCGCTGCTTACTAAATAAAGTCTTATTGCTTCTCTTTTAGGAATTTATGATAGAAATTAACAATTTAACTTCCTATCCGATTGATAAGAAATTTTTAAGGAAAATATCGGGGAAAATCTTAAAAAAAGAGCACATCAAAGACCGGTTGGAGAAGAAAGATTTATCCGTTGCCTTAGTTGGACAGAAAAGGATAAAAGAGTTAAATAAAAGATACAGGAAGAAAGACCGGCCGACAGACGTTTTGGCTTTTAAAGACAACGAAAACTTGGGAGAAATAATCATTTGTCTGGCTGAAGTCAGAAAAAACGCCAAGAAATTCAGCTCAAGCTTTAAAAAAGAATTAGCCAGAGTTTTAATCCACGGAGTTTTACATCTTTTAGGTTATGACCACGAAAAAGGGGGTAAAGAAGAGAAGAAAATGAGAAAAAAGGAAGAATATTATTTAAATATTTAATTTATGGCCAAGCCCCAAATTATTGCCGGTCTAGATATAGGGACTAGCAATATTAAAATATTGCTGGCGGCAAAAAAGAAAGAAGAACAGAAATTTGAAGTTGTCTGCCAAGCCCAGGAGCCTTCCTTCGGCATAAGAAGGGGGGTAGTTATTGATGTTGAAAAAGTCGCCCGTCTTATTCAGCTTCTTCTTAATAAAATAAGGGTGGAGAATAACAGAAAGATCAATTCGGTTTATGTAAACATTGGCGGGAGCCATATTTTCTGCAACGGTTCGGAAGGCGTAGTGGCTGTTTCTCGGGCTGACCGGAGGGTCTCAAAAGAGGACGTTGACCGAGTTTTGCAGGCTGCCCAAACGATTTCCCTGTCTTCCAACGAAGAAATTTTAGAGGTTATTCCTAAAGAATTTATTATCGATGGAAAGAGCGGGATAAGAGATGCTGAAGGATTGCAGGGAGGAAGACTGGAAACAAAAGTCTTGGTTGTGGGCTGTTTCGCTCCATACAAAAATAATTTAACTCAGGCTGTTTCAGGTGCCGACCTGGAGATTTTAGACATTCTTCCTTCTATTCTGGCTTCTTCCAATGCAGTGCTCAGCCAAAAACAGAAAGAACTGGGGGTGGCTGTTTTAGATATTGGCGCAGGAACCTCCGAACTGGCGGTTTTTGAAGAAGGAAACTTGATTCATCTGGCTGTTTTTCCCATCGGCTCAGCCAATATTACCAACGACATTGCAATCGTCCTTAAGACAGACGTTGATATAGCTGAATTGATAAAGATTAAATCGGGAAGCTGCATTTTTAAAGGCAACGGAAAGAAAGAGAAGATAGAATTGGAAGACGGCGAGATTCTGACTTTTTCTCCCAAGCTGGTATCGGGAATCATTGAAGCCAGGGTTTCAGACATCTTCGGAGAAGCTAACAAGGAATTGAAAAAAATCGGCAAGCAGGGAAAACTTCCAGCCGGCCTGGTTTTGGTCGGCGGCGGAGCAAGTCTGCCCAGAATGGTTGAGCTGGCCAAAAAGGAACTAAAGCTTCCTTCCAGAATCGGCAAGCCGATAGGTTTTTCTAATCTGGAAGACGGCTTAAGCTTTGCCGTTGCTTGCGGTCTGGTTTTAAGGGGCGCGGAAAAGAGCGGTTCGGGAGGGAAATTTCGGGGCAAAATATTGGACAGGATAAAAAAGATGTTTCAAGTTTTTATACCCTAATATATGAATACAAAAATCAAGGTTGTCGGAGTGGGAGGTTCTGGCTCAAATGCTGTAAGCCGAATGGCGAAGTGCAAGATAAGAGGCGTGGAGCTGATTGCCGTGAATACCGACGCCCAGGACTTGATTAAAGCCAGAGCTGATTTTAAAATTAGAATCGGTAAAAAGATTACCCAGGGATTGGGCGCAGGAATGAATCCGGAAATCGGCAGGAAGTCTGCTTTGGAAAACCGACAGGAGATCTCAGAGTCTTTGAAAGGAGCTGATATGGTTTTTGTCACCTGCGGTTTGGGCGGCGGAACCGGTTCCGGCGCCGTGCCGGTCATTGCTGAAATAGCCAAAGAATCAGGCGCTCTGACTTTGGCGGTAGTTACCACACCTTTTTCTTTTGAGGGGCAGGTAAGGGAAAAAATTGCCAGCAGCGCCTTAAAAAAACTTAAAGAAAAAGTTGATACCCTTATTTCTATTTCCAACAACAAGCTGCTTTCTACTTTAGACCCCAGCATTCCTCTTTTAAGCGCTTTTTGGGCCTGTGATGACATTCTGCGCCAGGCAGTACAGGGAATTTCCGATTTAATACTTTTGCCGGGAATCATTAATGTTGATTTTGCCGATGTCAGGGCCATTATGTCCAACGCCGGTTCAGCACTTTTCGGGGTCGGCAAGGCTGCTGGTGAGAGAAGGGCCGAAAAGGCAGCTTTAGCAGCCATCAGCTCTCCTTTATTAGACGTGTCTCCCAAAGGGGCAAAAGGATTACTGTTTAACGTTTCCGGAGGAAAAGACATCAGTTTGGCGGAAATTGATGAGGCGGCCAGGGTTATTACCCAGGAGATTAATCCCAATGCTAAAGTTATTTTCGGGGCGGTTCAGGATGAAAAATTAAAAAAAGGAGAGATAAAAATAACCGTTATTGCCACCGGATTTTAAAGAATGACCAGATCCCGGGTATTTTTTTTCTTTTGTCTTTCTTTCATTTTCGGGATATTTCTAAGTTCAATCATTGTTATTCCTCAGCTTTTTCTGCTGAGTTTTTTAATTTTGGGCATTTTTTTGATTTCTGTGTTCTGGAATCATGAAAAATCAGTAATTATTGGTTTTTCCATTTTGTTTCTGGTTTTGGGAATTTGGCGTTTTCAGCAAGCCGATTTAAAGGTTCAAAACAATGATTTGAGAGGGTATGTTAATCAAGAACAAAAAGTTATTTTGTCGGGGATGATTGTTTCTGAACCGAAAACCGGGACGAACAGCAGCAAGATAACACTAAAAACAGAACAATTAATATGTGGCAATCAGCAGATTGCTGTTTCCAGCCTGGTTTTAATAAATACCGGTCGCTACCCAGAATATCTTTACGGGGACAGAATAAAAGCCAAGGGATTTTTAAAAGCTCCTTCAGAAGACATCAACGGCTTTAATTACAAAAACTATCTTAAAAAAGAAGGGATTTATTCGGTCATGGATTATCCGGAAATAGAATTAATGGGAAGGGGATTCGGTAATCCTTTGATGGGGACCATGGTTTCTTTTAAGAATAAATTTCAAGAAGCCAGCCGCCGTTTCATATCCTTGCCCCAGGAAGGACTTTTAGAAGCTTTGATTTTCGGAGAGGAAAGCGATATTTCCCAAGATTTAAAGGAAAAATTTAATCTTACTGGCACCCGTCACATTACAGCAGTTTCCGGAATGAATATTACCATTATTGCTTCTTTGATTTTATCCCTTGTTCTTTCTTTGGGTTTTTGGCGCCAACAGGCTTTTTATCTTACAATATTTTTACTTGTCCTATATATTCTTATGATCGGCGCCCCGGCTTCGGCAGTAAGAGCTGGGATCATGGCCCTCTTCTTTTTATTGACCCAGCATTTGGGCCGTCTTTCTTCAGGGGGCCGGGCAATTGTTTTTGCTGCGGTTTTAATGCTTGTCCAAAATCCTTTTCTTTTGACTTTAGATATAGGATTCCAGCTTTCTTTTTTGGCTATTTTGGGGATGGTTTATCTTCAGCCGATTTTTTCCAATTGGCTTTTTAAAATCCCTGATTTTAAAATTTTTCCTCTTAAGAGCACACTGACAGCTACCTTATCGGCCCAGGTTTTTACTTTGCCTATTTTAATATATAACTTCGGCTATATTCCCTTGATTTCTCCTTTTGTCAATATTCTGATTGTTCCATTTTTGGCGCCCATCACCGTCCTGGTTTTTGTTTTCGGCCTATCGGCTATTTTATTCTGGCCCTTGGCTTTTGTTTTTTCCTGGCCCGCCTGGCTTTCCCTTACATATATTATTTGGGTAATTGATTCTTTTTCTAAGCTTCCTTTTATTTCATTATCTGTTAATTTTTCTTTAGCCTGGCTGATTGTTTTTTATTTCATTTTGGTTTTAGTAACTTGGAGATTGAATAAAAAATACAGCGACCCTATTTTTTTAAGATAAAGCATCTCCCAATAAGGTCGAAATTTTGCTAAAATGAAAAAACATGGAAGAAAATAGTCAAAATCCTAAGGCTTGGGTTTTAGCGGTCAATATGGGCTACGGCCACCAGAGAACCGCTTTTCCCTTAAGGAACCTGGCCCCTGATGAAAAGGTCATTAACGCCAATGACTATCAGGGTATTCCCAAAAAAGACAGGGCGGTTTGGGTGGGGACAAGGAAATTCTACGAATTCGTCTCCACTTTTAAAAGAGTTTTTTTGATTGGAGAACTGATGTTTTTTATCTTTGATCGGTTCCAAAAAATCCTTGATTTTTATCCCAAAAGGAATTTATCCAGGCCCAACTTTCAATTAAAAGAGATATATTCCTTGATTAAAGACGGCTGGGGAAAGCATCTTATCGAAAAACTCAAAAAAAATCCCTTGCCCATTGTCAGCACTTTTTCTCTCCAGTCTTTCATGGCCGAATTTTTCAATTATCCCGGCGATATTTATTGTGTTATTTGTGATGCTGATATTGCTCGTCCTTGGGCGCCACTCAATCCTCAAGAGAGCAGGATTAAATATTTCGCTCCTACCTCTCGAGTGGTGGAAAGACTAAAGCTTTACGGAGTAAGACCAGAAAATATTTTTTTTACTGGCTATCCTCTACCTTTAGAAAATATCGGTACGGAGAATTTGGAAATTTTAAAACAGGACTTGGGTTTCCGGCTTTTGAATCTTGATAAAAGCGGGAGGTATTCCCGTCAGTATCATCCCCTTATCGAAAAGTATTTAGGGGGGTTGCCCCAAAAGCCGGACCATCCTTTAACCATAACGTTTTCCGTCGGGGGAGCTGGCGCTCAAAAAGAAATTGGAATCAGGGTTTTGAAAAACCTATCCAGCCGGATAAAAAATGGAGAAATTAAAATAATCCTGGTAGCCGGCATTAAAGAGGGAATAAAGGAATATTTCAGGAAAAACATTAAAATCTTAAAATTAGAAGGAGATCCTAACGTTGAAATAGTTTATGCTTCTAAGATAGAAGAATATTTCAAGGAATTTAACCAGAAATTGAGAAAAACCGATATTTTATGGACAAAGCCGAGCGAGCTTTCTTTTTACGCTGCCCTGGGTATTCCGATTGTTATTGCCCCGCCGGTCGGTTCACAGGAGGAATTTAACCAAAGATGGCTTTTAAAATCAGGGTTTGGGATTAAACAGGAAAATCCTATTTTTATCAGTCAATGGTTTTTTGACTGGCTGGAAAGCGGCTATTTTGCCGAAGCAGCCATGCAGGGCTTTATCGAGGGGAAAAAATTGGGGACGTTTAATATTGAAAAAATCATATGTGGATTTTAGTCACAATTTTAGCCTATTTTTTCTTAGCTGTTGTTTCTTTGTTTGACCGTTATTTTTTAGTCGGACCAATGCCTAGTTCCAAGGTTTATACTTTTAACGTCGGAATATTCGGCTTTATTTTTTGTTTGCTTTTTCTTTTTTTCGGTACAAATCTTCCGGCTGCCAATGTCGTTTTTCTTGGGCTGTTGGCCGGCGCGATAAGAATGCTGGCCGTATTATTTTTAACTACCAGCATAACCAAAAGCGAAATTTCCCGGGTTGTGCCGGCCGTCGGCGGGCTACAGCCTATTTTTTCTTTTTTTCTTTTCTTTTTTTTCTTGCCCCAAAGCAGAATTTTAAATATTTATCAGATTGCCGCCTTCATTTTACTGATTTTAGGCACTGTTTTAATTTCAGTTAAAAAATTTGATAAAGAATTTTTTAATTTCCAAACCTTAAAATATCCCATAACGGCATCTTTTCTGTACTCCCTAACCTTTTTTCTGACCAAGAATCTTTTTTTAAAAACAAGTTTTTTAAGCGGAATATTCCTGATTTTATTTGGCGGCGGGCTGGTCGTCCTTAGTTTTTTAGTTTTTCCCAAAAGCAGGGAAACTATTTTAAATCAGAAAATGTCTGGAAAGCTATCAAGTCTTTTTATCCTCGGTCAGATTATCGGCGGAACAGCAATAATTTTACAATATTATGCGGTTTTTTTAGCCCAACCCGGCCAGGTTCCCTTGATTAATGCTCTGGAGGGAACACGCTATGTTTTTCTGTTGTTTTTTGTTTTTCTTTTGTCCGGCTGGAAGCCCCAGCTTTTAAAGGAAGAAGTTTCCAAGGAAGCGTTTTTGCCCAAGGTTTTGGCTGTCTTGTTAATCGGCGGAGGGTTGGCTTTATTGGCTTTGTAATACAATGAAAAAAATTATCTTAATTTTTTTAATAGTTTTATTGCTTGTTTTTTGTTTTCTTTTTATTGGCAAACCCACTCCGGCGGAAAACATTACTTGGGGAGTTAATTTTTCTCAAAAGCATGCCGAGGGTTTGGGATTGGATTGGAAAAAGACTTATTCATCCCTTATTGATGATATGGGGGTTAGGAACATAAAGCTGGCTGTTTACTGGTATTTAATTGAACCGAAAAAGGGAGAATATGATTTTTCTGATTTGGACTGGCTGATCGCAGAAGCCGAGAACAAAGGGGTAAAAATTCTACCGGTAATCGGTATGAAAGCGCCCCGTTGGCCGGAATGTCATGTGCCGGAATGGGCGAAAGGATTAAGCAAAAAAGACCAGCAGGAAGAAATTTTAGCAATGCTTGGAGAGGTTGTTTTAAGATATAAAGATTCATATTTTATAGATAGATGGCAGGTGGAAAATGAGCCCTTTTTTCCTTTCGGCCAGTGCCAGTGGGTTGACAAGGATTTCTTGAAAAAAGAAATAGATTTGGTAAAATCTGTTGACGAGAAAAATCGACCGATAATAATATCTGACAGCGGCGAGGGATCTTTCTGGATAAGAGCCGCTCAATATGGCGATATTGTCGGCACGACAATGTATAGGAGGGTTTGGTTCAGCCAGTTGAAAAGATATATAAACTATCATTTTCCGCCTGTTTTTTACTGGCGCAAAGCGGAAATTATCAAGAGTCTTTTTGATAAAAAAGTTGTTTGTCTTGAGCTTCAGGCTGAGCCCTGGGGGCCGAAACTTCTCTACGATTCTCCCTTAGAGGAACAGGAAAAAACAATGAATCTCGCGCAGTTTCAGAAAAACATTGAATTTGCCAAAAAAACAGGGCTTGATGAATTTTATCTCTGGGGAAGCGAGTGGTGGTATTGGATGAAGGAAAAGCAGAATAGTCCGGAGATATGGAATGAAGCCCAAAAATTATTCTAATTATGTTATCCATTATTATCCCAACTTTAAACGAAGAATATTATCTGCCTGCTCTTTTAAAGGCGATCAAAGAGCAGAGTTTTAAGGATTACGAAATAATTGTGGCAGACAACAATTCTACGGACAGGACAAGGGAAATTGCCCAAGATTTTGGTTGCCGCATAACCTCCGGCGGATTACCGGCAAAAGGAAGGAATCAGGGAGTAAAAGTTGCCAAGGGTGATTTGCTTTTGTTTCTGGATGCTGACGTAATGATAGGCAAAAACTTTTTAGAAAAATCTCTTAAAGAGTTTAAAAAAAGAGGGCTTGGTGTTGCTTCTTATACCCTAACGCCCAAAACGAAAAATATTTTTATAAGAAACGGGCTTAATCTTTTCTACAACTGGCCCATTGTAATTTCTCAGAGATTTTTAGCCTGGGGCGCAATGGCCATTTTGGTGAAAAAGAATATTTTTAATAGAATCGGCGGATTTGACGAGGAAATCAGATTGGCCGAAGACCATCAGTTTGTAAGGGCAGGAGCTAAAATTAGCAAGTTCGGCATCTTAATTTCACCTAAGGTTTACATGACCTTGAGGCGTTTTGAAAAAGACGGCTATTTAAAAACAGGGATAAAGTATCTGTTCTGCGGTATCCACATGCTTTTAAAAGGTCCGATAAAATCAGATATAATAAAGTATGATTTTGACCATTATTCAAAAAAATGAAAAAATTATATATATATGAACCTTTACGATTTGCCTAAATTCAATTTACCTAAAATATCCAAGCCCAAGTTTTTGAACGACAGGAATTTCCATCTTCTGGTACTGATTGTTTTGGTTTCTTCAATTTTCGGTTTTTTGGCCGGAGCTATTTCCGGACACTATTTTTACACCGGGGAAGCCAATAATTATATTTCTAAATTGAATACTATTTTTCTTAAGCCCCAGGTAAAGGTTGAAAAAGAATATATCCCCCAAACCAGCCAGGAAGAGTCTATAATCAATGTGGTAAGGGATTTTTCTCCGGCAGTGGTAAGCATTGTCATTACCAAAGATGTTCCCATTATGGAGGAATATTATGCCAATCCCTTCCAGGATTTCGGGCTGCCCCTTGAGTTCCAAATTCCCCAATACCGCCAAATGGGAACGGAAAAGCAGGAAATCGGCGGAGGAACAGGGTTTATCATTTCCGAAGAAGGGACGATTTTAACCAACAAACACGTGGTTATCGATACAGAAGCCGACTACACGGTTTTCACCAATGACGGCAAATCCTATCCGGCCAAGGTTTTGGCCCGGGATTCCATTCAGGATTTAGCAATAATTAAGATTGAAAGGGAGAAATTAATAGGTTCGAAAGGAGAATTCTCTTTTAAGAATTTCCCGATTGTAAAGCTCGGCGACTCCGACAAGATTCAAATGGGCCAGACAGTTATTGCCATAGGAAACGCCTTGGGCGAATTCAGAAATACTGTTTCAGTCGGGGTGGTTTCCGGCTTGAGCAGAACAATTACTGCTTCCGGCGGCGGCATGTCCGAGACGATAGAAGACGTTATCCAGACCGACACGGCCATTAACAAGGGTAATTCCGGAGGCCCCCTTCTCAATCTGAAAGGAGAAGTCATCGGTATAAACACGGCCATGGTTGAGCAGGCCCAAAGCATTGGTTTTGCCATCCCCATAAATAAAGCCAAAAGAGATATCGAGCAGATAAAAAAAACCGGCAAAATTACTTATCCGTTCCTAGGTGTCAGATATATTGTACTTACGGAAAAGATTCAGAAACAAAATAATCTGGAATCTAATCGGGGCGCCTGGATTGCCAAGGGAGAAGGCGGGGAGGCGGCAGTCAGCCCAGGTTCGGCAGCTGATAAAGCCGGCTTACAGGAAAATGATATTATTCTGGAATTTAACAATGAAAAGATCACCACGGATAATTCTTTATCTAAAGTAATTCAAAAATACAATCCAGGGGACAAAATATCTTTAAAGATTCTCCGGGGAAAAGAAGAAAAAACCATTGAGGTTGTTTTGGGAGAAAGGGATGAGTAGATTTTAATTAGAGATCAAGGTGGTTCGAGTCCTACCTTTGGAGCTAATAAAAATCGCCAATCAGGCGGTTTTTTGATAGGATAAAAACATGAACAAAATTAAATTAATATTTTTTGATATGGATGGAGTGCTTGTGGATGTCGTGGGCTATAACGAAAACAGTAAGAAGGTTGCATTAAGTATCTGGAATGCCATATTCAATCACATTGGTATTTACAAAGAGCACGAGCGACTAAAGGAATTATTTATTAAAGGTGAATTTCCTACTTATATGGAGTGGACGGATGAGGCCTGTCGTGTTCTTAAAAGACATGGATTAACAGAAGATAAATTTATGGAGCTCATTGATAAAAGACCATTAATGAATGGGGCAAAAGAAACCCTACAAGAATTAAAAAAAAGAGGATATAAGACTGCAGTAATAACGGGGGGATTTAAAGCGTTGGCAGAAAGAATGCAAGGATTGCTCGGTTTAGATTATATTATTGCTCATTGTGATTTGATTTTTGATGAGGATAAAAATCTTAAAGAATGGCAACTAATTCCCTGTGATTTTGAAGGCAAGGTAGAATATTTTAATAAACAAGCTAAAGAGTTAAATTTAAATCCTTCTGAATGTGCTTATATTGGCGACGAGGTTAATGATATACACATTTTTAGAAAAGCCGGTTTAAGCATTGCATTTAATTGTTTAAAGAAAGAAGTAAAAAAAGCTGCTCATATTGTAATAGATAAAAAAGACTTAAGAGAGGTTTTACAATATTTTCTATAAAAATAAGCCTAGTGTTTTTCAGCTAAAACTGGCACCTCAAAAATATCATTATTCTCCATAATCTTAGTTCTAACGTTGTTCACGATGCGGAGCAAATTTAGAAAGCACAAGAGCCGTTTTTATCAGTTTTTGTTTATGGTATAATATATTTAAGATTAATAAATTAAAAATATGGATAATCAAAAAATAGAAAAATATTCAACCAGTAATTACATAATATTAACTTTTATTACAATCGAAACTTTTCTTGTTTTTAGTTGGTTTACTGGATTGTTTGTTGTATTGCCATACTATTTAATGAACCTTGCAATTCCTATCATTTATTTATGTTTTTTGTTTTATTATTATAATTTAGCTAAAAAGGTACATGATTTTAATTATATTAGAAAGACAGTAAACATTTTTACAGTCATTATTTTAATTCTTGCTTTAAGCTTAATTTTTATAAGTTTAAATGGAAATGTCGGCATAGCCTTTCTTGGATTGCTTCCAATAATTGAAGGCTTTTGTGTAGCAATTTTGGTGCTATTATTTTTCCGCCTTACAATGTTTATGATTAATAAGTTTGCTAAAAAACAATAAACAAAAACCCAAAAAAGAGAAAAAATAATCTATGTTTTTTATAACCAAAAAGGCTCCAAGTTCGTCCCACTTGTTGAGCCAAATCAAGCACAAAAATACCCTAATTCTCCACAATCTTGGTTCTAACATTGTTCACGATGCGGAACTAATAAAAATAGCCAATCAGGCGGTTTTTTTATAGTATAATATTTAAAGATAATAATTTTATGAATAAACCAAAAAAGATATTTTTTATTTTAATAATTATCTCTCTTGTTTTAATATTTATTTACTTACGCTTTTTAATTAATATGAGTTTAATAGTGGCGGCACAAAATGGAGATTTTAAAAAAGTACAAGAATCAATTAAAATTGGCGCCAACGTTAACGCAAAAGATCGTTTTGGTTTTATAGCATTAAAGGGAGCCTCCGAAAATGATCATACTGAAATTGTTAAAGAACTGATTAGTGCCGGCGCTGATGTTAATATGAAATCTTATCCCTATCAAGAAACAGCATTAATAGGTGGTGCAACGAATAAGGCTGGTATTGAAATTATTAAAGAACTAATTAGCGCCGGTGCGGATGTTAATGCAAGAAATTCTGAAGGATGGACCGCATTAATGGGCGCATCCAACAATGGAAACCTTGAAAACATCAGAGAATTAATTAAGGCTGGTGCTGACATTAATGCAAAAGATTCTTACGGAAAAACAACATTAAGATATGCATCTGATAGTGGCAGAACAGAAGCCGTCAGAGAATTAATTAAAGCTGGTGCAGATGTTAACGCAAGGGATTCTGACGAAAACACAATATTAATATATGCAGCTAGCGGAAGTA
>Ga0315275_10000475_pt1 | contig 33121 bp, 29 predicted proteins | sample YL17G03_0_MG_FD_205557 | JGI IMG/M metagenome (GOLD analysis project Ga0315275, IMG submission 205557) | Sediment microbial communities from Yellowstone Lake, YNP, Wyoming, USA - YL17G03_0 | ecosystem: Environmental > Aquatic > Freshwater > Lake > Sediment | place: USA: Wyoming | collected...
ATCCTGGTGCGAAGATAAAGGTGCGGGGTTTACATACAAAAACAATTTTCAACTTTTTAATTTACCTGCACAACGGAATTAAGTTCACCATACGGATTAAGTTCGGTCGCATTATTGTAAGGGTCATGCTGCCATTTGCCGTCAACAACCAATCGATAGCGATAACTTCCGGCAGATAATGGCAGTTTAACTTTCCAGACACCGCCGCGGAGTTTCCGCATAGGGGTCTGCTGGGGCTGCCAATTATTAAAATCGCCTGCTACCTGCACTATGCCGGCTTCAGGACAGCAAGCCCTGAATTCAACGCCGCCTTTAACCTGCCGGACGCCAAATTGCTCGGTAACCTTCTTCACACCAGTACCGCTTATCTTGCTTGCGCTCTTCCTGGATAATTTTGAGCTCTTCATATTCAATCCCTTCCTAATATATAAAACCTGTCGGTATCTTTTCACAGAACTTTATGTTCCGGCATAATTTACCCGCTGCTGTGATTGCGAAACTTATTTGCTTCTTTTCCAAGTAAAATTTTATAGCATCGCAGGCTTAGATTGTCCAGAACATTCAATAAAAAAGTTGAAGTGTACTAATTCAATTTTGCGGCAGTTTTTGGGAATTAAAACTGTTGATACAACAACCGATATATGATAAAAGAAAGAAAACAGATTTGAGATTGGAGGTATTTATCTCTTCGCTGCAAAAACAGCCGGTTGAAGTACCATCGAAGCTTCCCTCTGTTAAGAAATACATCTGCAGGTGCACGCAGATTATCGACCTTACACCTGATATAAAACAGTTTCGTCTTGAATTTAAAGAGCTGGAAACGATTGATTATACGCCTGGACAGTATGTGTGGTTGTCGACTCCGATTTATGAGAAAAACAGCAAAGAAATTTACAGAACATTCTCTATATCTTCGGACCCCGCCGACAAAAGTGCAATTGAATTAATTATAAGGCTGGTCCCCGGTGGAATCTGCACAACATATCTTTTCGAGCATCTTAAAGTCGGCGATGAAGTTAAAATCAGAGGTCCTTATGGAAAATTCCGGCTCTCAGGCACAGATGCCCCGATAGTTTTCATAGCAGGCGGTTCAGGTATGGCACCGGTAAAGTGCATCCTGCACTATATGAAAAATACCGGCAATAAACGAAAAACCACATATTACTTTGGCGCCAATAATGTCAAAGAGCTGTTTCATCTCGAACTTATGCGTCAGTTTGAATCAGAACTGGCTGACTTCAGATTCGTGCCGACCGTCGCTGCACCAGATGCAGGAGAAACCTGGGATGGTCAAAAAGGCCTGGTTACCGAAACTGTTAAACGGGATTTGAAAAATGCTCCCGAATGCGAAGCATATCTTTGCGGCAGCCCCGGTATGATTGACGCAGGGATAAAAGTTCTTAAAGAACTTGGAATGACTGAAGATAAAATTTTCTATGACAAATTTGAATAGGAGGATTCTGTTATGAAACAGCCGCCGAATATGCAGAAACTTGAAGAAACTTTAAGGTCTTCGAATATTGCGGCCGGCGGTTTTATGGGCACTGACCGGCGCAGCGTATCTGAAATAATAGATTGCGATATGTCCGAACTGGTCGAACTGAAAATTACCGCTGAAAAAATAGCCGGACGAATGAAGGAAATTACTAATGCCGCGATACTGGCCCTGGGCTGCTGGGTACAGACGGACAAAAAACTTGAAGCGAAAGTCGAGGAGGCCAAAGGCCTGCTAAGCTGTCCATGGCCGCATCCTGCAAGATTTGCAAAAAGGGTTACTTATGTCAAAAATCTCCAGTCAGGACAGAGCATAAAATGGGCGGACTTGAACATCCACCTGATTGAAAAACATAATTTCTTCGAGGGCAAAGGTTCGCCGTTCCGAATCGAACCAAAAGAACTGGTTAAGATTATTTTTTAGCACAGGATTTATTGTGCTTTTTCACCCGAATAAGCAATTATTTGGAGAGGCGATGCAAAATGAAAGCTGTAGTCTTACGTGAGCATGGCGATTCAAAATGTTTAAAAATTGAAGATGTGGCCGAGCCCAAACCTCTGAAAAATGAAGTGGTCGTTCGACTACATTCTGCGGCATTGAATCATCTTGACATCTGGGTCAGAAAGGGATTGCGGGGTCAAAAACTTGCGATGCCTCATATTTTAGGTTCTGACGGCGCCGGAGTTATTGTCGATAAAGGGGCTGATACACACGGAGTTAATATCGGCGACGCAGTTATTCTGAATCCCGGTTTAAGCTGCGGCCGCTGCGAGTATTGCAGGCGAGGCGAACAGAGCGAATGTTTATCCTTTGGGATTATTGGTATGAGCAGACCGGGCACATTTGCAGAGAAGGTAGCTGTCCCATTTGAAAACGTCTATCCAAAACCTGCACATCTGGATTTTCACGAAGCCGCGGCACTTGCTCTTGCTTATCAAACCGCCTGGCGGATGCTGATGACGCGCGGCAGCCTGAAGGCAGGCGAAACTGTATTAATTCACGGTATCGGTGGCGGCGTTGCGATTGCTTGTCTTCAGTTGGCCAAATTGGCAGATGCAATAGTTATCGTTACGTCTTCTTCAGACAAAAAAATCGAAAAGGCAAAAGAAATAGGCGCCGATTTCGGAATCAATTACCACACTGCCGGCAGTATCTCTAAAGCGGTAATGGAGCTGACAGGCGGCAGAGGCGTTGATGTAATAGCAGATACAGTGGGGGCAGCAACCTGGCCTGTGAATTTTGATGTCGTCAGAAAAGGCGGACGCATAGTCCTATGCGGCGTAACAGGCGGACCGGCCTGTCAAATCAATCTCCAGAGCCTTTACTGGAATCAACTGACTATTTTAGGCTCGACGATGGGCTCCAATGAGGACTTCAGGCAAATGCTCAAGGCGGTTACGGCAGCAAAACTAAGACCCGTCATCGACTCAATTGAGCCTCTTGAAAATGTCAGAGCGGCTATGGATAAAATGGAGCGAGGGGAGCAGTTTGGAAAAATCGTAGTTCAAAATAGCTGCCCACACCGGCAAAAATGAGACAAATTTGCCTTTGAATTAGGAAACAGTTTCAGCTCCTGTTACTGTTATTTGTACGTCGTCAGCTCAAATGAGACAATTAAGAGGTCTATTTTTGTTGACGGTTTTGACTCACGGTTTCTATTTTTGTTGTCTGGTATAATTCCAGGCGGTATCATGAGGCAATTGGCAATGTGATACGCTACTTGCGCCATTCTCTTTGGTGATTTTGATGCTTTGCTCATTCTCGATTGTATACAACAGTCGAAAACAGAGCGCAAGTTTAAAATAGGTAATTTATGAAAGCTTTTCTACAGAGCAATTGGGATTCGTTTTGTAAATGTTAATAGAATTAACTAAGGAGGTCGAAAATGAACATGAATGAAAACGGTAGATTTAGAGTTATTTGTTTTGTTGGATTAATAGTTCTGTTGTCAAATTTATCAGTGTGTTTGGCTGTGGAACCAGTAATGTGTGTTAATGCCAAAAATTTTGGCGCAAAGGCCAACGGCAAAGCTGATGACACACAGGCAATTCAAAAGGCTTTGAATGCAGCGGTAAATAAGGGCGGGATATGTTTTCTGCCTGCGGGAAGTTATCGTCTTGACGGCACTTTGACTGTTCCTGAAAGTGTTACACTTAAAGGTTCTTACGACGGTGTTCCCCATCCTAAATACCCCATTGGAACTGTGTTACACATTTATGGAGGCAAAGGTAATGCCGATGCAACTCCGACGATTACTCTGAAATTTAATGCGTCGCTCAAGAATTTGATGATCCATTATCCTGAGCAGCAGGCGCCGCCCAAGGTGATTCCATATCCCTGGACAATTCAGATTGACGGAGAGATGTGTCAGGTTGTCGATATTGCCATGACAAACCCCTACATGGCGATCGATTCGGGTACGAATGTTAACGAACTGCATTTCTTCCGCAATGTATTTGCCTGTCCGCTGAAGATCGGCGTTTACATCGATCAGTGCTATGATGTCGGCCGCATGGAAAATGTTCACTTTAACCCGAATCTGTGGAAACGTATAGGGTTGGAGCCGATGCTGCCGGCGCCGCCAAAAGATTATAATGGCACCGAAGATAAATACTGGAACGAAATTCTCATCCCGTATTTGAAGGAAAACCTTATTGGCTTTAAAATCGGCAAGACAGATTGGGAGTACATAAGCAACTGTTTTGTGATCTTTGCCAAGCAGGGATTTTTGTTTGATGATTTTGGTCACGGCCCTGGAAACGCTCTTGTGACCCAGTCAGGTTCGGATATTGGTCCGGTTGCTGTTCAGGTCAATAAAGTTCAGGAACGCCAAGGTGTTCAGTTTGCAAATTGCCAGTTTATGTCAACAATCAAGATCGGTCCTGAGAATACCGGTTATGTGAAAATTTCAAATAGCGGCTTCTGGAGGGTTCAGGAAACACTTGAGCAGATCATCAATGAGGGTTCTGGTACAGTTATAATGAGTTCATGTCAGTTCACCGATTGGGATATCCCGAAAAAAGGAGCCCCCTGTATCAGAGCGACCAATGGAAGGCTTATTCTGAATAGTTGTGATTTTATGAAGAATAAGAATACAGTGCTTTTGGAAGATAAGTTTATTTCTGGAACGATCACAGGTTGTATATTCAGGAACAAAACGATTGTAAATACTTCTAAAGGCGAGCTTGAAATGGCAGCTAATATTTTTGAGTAAATAAGCGTCTATGATAAGGTTGCCAGCGGTATGATAAACAATCATAATTTGAAAAACAAGTTTCTGTTAGAAAAAAAACAATTGGTTGAAAGTCAAAATGCTAACAAATAAGACTAAAGATACTAAAGAGACTAAACGAAATAGATTACTTATAAACTGTGCATTGATTTCGTTGATAATCAGGTTCGGCTCCAACTATTTGCCTTGGCTTATAACCTCGGCAATTTCCTGAGACGTTTGGCGTTACCAAAGAGAGTAATGCAATGGTCACTGCGAACTCTCAGAGTTAAATTGATTAAGATCGGAGCTAAAGTTGTCAAGCACGCTCGATATGTAATTTTCAGATGGCAGAGGCGCTGGTTTCAAAAAGGTTGTTTCAGGAAATCCTTGAACTTATCCATCGATTGAAGCCTGTGCCCATTGGGTATGACTAATGATAAGAATTGCTGAAAAACTTGGATTTATGAAGGTGTGAGCGGTCACGGTCTGTGCAAAAGTAGGTCTTGGAAGAAAGACGGGGGCATAAAAAAAATATGTTTTCATGCGTATTTTTAGAAAAACTGCCTCGGAAGGAAAACATGGGAAGTTCATGGTGATTTTAATAAGATTATTAGTATCGAAAGGACTAAATTATGTTTCGTAATCGTTTAAACTGGAAATGTCAGATGAAACCTATAATGAAAATATATTTGTTTATGCTGTTGGCGCTGCTTTGCTGTTTAATAACCACAGGTTGTGTCAGCAGACCATCTGCAAATGACAAGCAGCCATTGCTGGTTAATGTCATGTCGTATAATATCAGATATGGCAGCGCAGAGGATGGCGAAAATCATTGGCGTTATAGAAAGCAGGGAATGTTTGAATACCTGTCATCGGAAGCTCCTGATGTGCTTGGTGTGCAAGAAGCGCTGGACTTTCAACTCAAAGAAATCATGGAGAATGTTTCCGGTTATCAGTTTGTGGGCGAAGGGCGAGACGGCGGCACTTCCGGTGAGTATAATGCGATTTTCTATCGCAGCGATAAATATATATTACAAGACAGCGGTACATTTTGGTTGTCTGAAACGCCCCAGAAACCTTCGATTGCATGGGGCAATAATTGTATTCGAATCTGCACCTGGGCAGTCCTGGCCGACAAAACGACCGGCCGAGCTTTTTATGTGTACAACACCCACCTTGATCATGTATCACAGCCGTCAAGAGAGAAAAGTGTACGGCTGATTACGAAATTTATGAGTAAGCAAAATCAAAGTATACCGTATGTATTAACGGGAGATTTTAATGCCGGCGAAGATAATGCCGTGATTGCGTATCTCAAAGAGCAAACCGTCATCTCTCTTGTCGATACATTCAGAGCAGCACATCCTCACGAAACGATTGTAGGTACTGCCAATGGTTTTAAAGTGGGGAATGTTAATTCAGCTAAAATCGATTACATTTTCACAAATGCATCAGCGAATGTCTTGAAGGCCGACATCCATCACCCGCAATATCAAGGTAAATATCTATCAGATCACTTTCCGGTAACGGCGACGTTACAATTTAACCAATAACGGGGTATGTCGGCTCAGAGTTAAATTGATTAAGATCGGAGCTAAAGTTGTCAAGCACGCTCGATATGTAATTTTCAGATGGCAGAGGCGCTGGTTTCAAAAAGGTTATTTCAGGAAATCCTTGAACTTATCCATCGATTGAAGCCTGTGCCCATTGGGTACAACTGCTGGCAGTAAACTAAAAAGTTTACTGTTTACAGTTTACTGTTAACTATACACTGTTCACTGTAAGCTAAAAACAAATCTTCTACATTCTTTTTAAGGAACATTCTATGAACAACACCATCATTCTATCAACAGATCGGCTTTTGCAGGCAAACAGTATTTATGAAACGCTCAGAAAACAGACGCCAAAAATCAGGGCCGATTTGAAAAATTATCTTAAGGTATATCTGGGCATTGATATCCCGGATACCAAAATCTGTCCTGAACATAATACGCCTATGGATTATCTATGGCACTGCTGGCGCAGCGATTTTAATGGCAGCACCAGCGGCGATTGTATCGTCTGGGCAAACCGCGGCGGCGGCAAAACACTCATCGCCGCAGTTGCCACGCTTCTGGACTGCATCTTTAAGCCGGCCTGCAAGGTAAGAATCCTCGCAGGCAGCGAACTGCAGGCTCAGAGAATGTACGATTATCTGCTCGGCTTTTTGCGGGGCGGTTTTGAAAATTCTCTCGCCCGGCCTGTGTGCAAAAACAAATGCAGCTTTCTGAACGGCTCAGATGTTGAAGTTCTCACTCAATCGGCAGCTTCCGTTCGCGGCAGTCATATTCACAAACTGCGATGTGATGAGGTTGAGCTGTTTGACAGGCAAATCCTTGAGGCGGCAAAGTTCGTTACGCAGAGCACCAATGGCATTATCGGCGCGATGGAGTCGCTTAGCACAATGCATCAGCATCAGCCTTTCGGCATTATGCACGAGCTTGTGGGCAATGCCCAAGCCGTCGGCTCACCTGTTTTCAAATGGTGCGTCTGGGAAGTGATTGAAAATTGTCCCGCAGAAAGAAGCTGTTCAAGATGTCCATTAAACAATGACTGTCAGGGCAGGGCAAGAAAAGCGGCAGGCTATCTGAAAATTGACGATTGCATAGCACAGATGCGCCGCAGCAGCAGAAGCGCATTCGAATCTGAAATGCTCTGTCTGCGGCCTTCGCTTGAAAATGTCGTCTTTGCCGAGTTCGACCCTGATATTCACATTGCACCTGTCGATTATAATCCAAATCTGCCTTTGTATCGCGCGATTGACTTTGGCTTTGTCAATCCCTTTGTATGTCTGTGGATTCAGATTGACGGCAGCGGAATTATCCGCGTCATTGATGAATATGTCAAAAGCAGACAGACTATTGATGTGCACGCAGACGAGATAAAAAACAGAAAGCCGTACAGAGAGGATAATGTTGTTGCTACTTTCTGCGACCCTGCCGGAGCAGGAGTGAACGATGTTACAGGTACAAGTCCTGTCACTCAGTTAAGGTCGATGGGAATAAAGCTTCGCTACAAGAGAAGTTCTATACTCCAAGGGATAGAGCTTATCCGCAGAGCTTTGCGCAGCGGCGACGGCAGGAGTAATTTGCTTATAAGTCCTCGCTGCGGCAGACTTATTGAGGCAATGCAGTGTTACCATTATCCGCAGGCTGGCTGTGAGGAATTGCCTCTAAAAGACGGTATTTATGACCATCCAATCGACGCTCTGCGCTATTTCTTTGTCAATTATAACTCCTCGGCCACTGCAAAAAATAGAAGGCATTAGAGGTCTGGAAATGTTTATAATACTAAAATTTTCTAAAATTTAGAAAATTATTTGAAGATTTATAGCAAATTTGCCGTATAATATTCTATAAAACAGAATTTAAGGAGGATTAAAAATGAACATCGGGGAAAGACTTAAAATTGCAAGAAAAGCTATAGGTTATACACAGGAACAAGTTGCTGAAAAAGCAGGTATCAGTACATCTGCAATTTGCGACTTTGAGAATGGCAGAGAACCTAAGTTTTCGCAGCTTAGTAAATTGGCAGAAATTTACCATAAGTCTGTGGAGTTTTTCTTTTCTGACACTATCCCTGCCGAACCTATTTTGCTATGGAGAAGCAGTCCTGCTAACGAGACAGATAGAAAAAAAGTAGAGGCTGAGTTTAAAGAACTTTGTGAACAATACTACAAGCTTGAGGCGCTGACTGACGAACTGCGAGATATGCGACTACCTGAACCAGACTGTAAGAATTCAGATAAATTCCAATTTCGGGATGCATATACGCTCGCACACAAAACAGCAAAGGAGTTCTCGTTAGGAGATATACCCGGCGGTTCCTTAAAACGGATATTAGAGGAGAAATACTATATTAAAATCTTCCATCTTCCTTTCGATGGCAGTGCAGTTTCCACCGTTGATCAATTCGGATATGCAATCCTTCTCAATAGCAGTGAATCGACTAAAGAATGGCGAAGAAACTACGATCTTGCTCATGAATTGTTCCATCTTTTAACATGGGATGTTTTCCGCAAAAAAACAGAGGGCTGTACGCCCTCCAGCTCTGAGGAAAAACTTGCCAATGCATTTGCAAGTGCTCTTTTAATGCCTGATGAATCGCTAAAGGATAAAATTCGGCGATACTCAGATAATGCTGAACAGATAACGTTTGACAAACTGGACGACATTGCTCGTGAGTTTGGTGTTTCACTGGAAGCGTTGCTCATAAGACTTCATTACATATATGGCAAAAAAGATGAGTCTGAAACTAAAAGATATATTGAGATTGCAAGAAGATATAAAAAACCACGAATTTCAAGTACGCCGGATAAATTACCTGAAAGGTATTGCGCTCTTGCAGAACGTGCTTTAAGAGAAGGTAAATTGTCTTTAATGCAATTCGCCAAATTTATGGGGATACCCTATAAAAAAGCACAGGAGTATTTAACGGAAGACGAGGATTTTACGGATGAAAAAATTTCAATTTCTGTTGCTTGATGCTGGCCCAGTTTTAGAACTCCTAAAACTCGAACTTTGGAATAAACTTACTGAAAGTTGCGATGTATATATGACCCCAGCGATTGTCGATGAGGTCATCAAGCTTAATTTTGAATATACTGACCAAAAGGTTAATCTAACTTCTTCATCTCAATTAAACGTGACCATCCTGGATGTAGAACTTCCCCTAATAAAAAGTTTTTTGGGATTATTTGACTCAACTTATCAAGGTAGTATTCACCGAGAAGGTGAAACGCTTGCATTTCTCTGGAATAAACCAGAAAAATGGCTTTTATGCTCTGCCGACAGTGCTGTATTTAGGGTTCTTGGTTTACTTGGCAAAGCCGAACAGGGAATTTCGCTGGAAGAAATTCTTGAACAAATTGGGTTAAAGCAAAATCTTGGATGGCAATACTCCAGAAAATTTCGAGAGAAATACACACAAATGGGACAAGTTGATTTGATTCAGAACAAAGGTCTAAAGAAATAGATAGATATACTGTGATATCTCTCTGTGAATTACAACAGCTCAAGTGTGGCAAAAAGCAGGAAATACTGACATTTTCTATCGTTTTTTTGTTATAAAAGTTATAATTATTAAAATTTTTATAAATATTATAACTTTTTACTTGAACAACGGCTTTGGATATGCGATAATATAAATAGAAAGAAAGGGCTCAAAAATGACTACTTTAAATATGACAAATGCTCGGCATATTTTTTCTGAAATAGCCAGCAGGGTAATTTACGCGGGCGAAAGAGTTTGTATCAAAAAAAACGGCAAGGCTGCATTTGCTCTCGTCCCTATAGAAGACCTTGAACTCCTGGAAGCTCTTGAAGATATGCTTGATATAGAAGCTGCCAAAGCCGCTATAAAACATGGAAAGTTTACCGACCTGAAAACCGTGGCTAAAAAACTGGGAATTTAGATGGTACGGAGTTAAACACGGATGTATAAAGTTAAAATTGAGGACAAGGCTGTCAAATTTCTCCAGACTTTGGATACCCGAATACAAAAACAGATAATTAATAAATTAAAAGTGCTTGCTCAAAATCCGCGACCTGCCAGTTGTACCCCAATAAAAGGATTTAAAAATTTATATCGCATACGTTCCGGAGATTATCGAATAGTTTATCAAATACGCGATAAGGAACTTCTTGTACTGGTAATCCGAATCGGTCATAGAAAAAATATTTACGACCGCCTTGTGAATTAATTATCATTACCCCACATCAACCAAAGTAAGGCTGTCGGCAAATTTGCGAATAAGTTCAGCTTTTATGTTTTTATGTTCAGCCGATTTTAGCTTCGGGTCGGTTTCGACAAGCTCAAAGGCATCCTTTCTTGCCATTTGCAGCAGGTCAAAGTCGTCTATTATATTTGCGATTTTCAAATCAGGCAGGCCGTGCTGGCGCGTGCTTAAAAGTTCGCCCGGCCCGCGAAGTTTTAAATCGTGTTCTGCGATTTCAAAGCCGTCATTGCTGCGCTCCATTATTTCAAGCCTGCTTTTTGCTGCTTCATTCTGCGTTTGCGCAATGAGCAGACAATATGCGCTCGACGAACTCCTTGCTATCCTGCCGCGAAGCTGATGAAGCTGAGCAAGACCGAACCTGTCTGCTCCTTCGATAACCATTACCGTTGCATTGGGAACGTCAATGCCGACCTCGATAAGAACCGTTGAGACAAGACAATGGATTTTCCCCTTCCTGAAGTCATTCATTATTTTCTGTTTCTCCGCACCGGCCATTTGTCCGTGCAGGAGTCCAACATTAAATTCCGGAAAAATATTTTTGCTCAGGTTTTCATATTCGGCAATTGCGGCCTTGACTTCGCCGTTATCGTCATCAACGATTCTCGGATAAACAAAGTAAGCTTGCTGCTTTGCCTTGAGTCTTTCGCGTACGAATTCGTATGCTTTTGTTATGTCTTTTGGCTGAATATATCTGGTTATGATTTGTCCCCTGCCCGGCGGAGAGTGTTTTATAACGGATATGTCCAAATCGCCAAAGGCCGTCATCGCAAGCGTCCTTGGTATGGGCGTTGCCGTCATAACAAGACAGTGCGGTGTCGTATCTTTCCGCAAGCTTGCCCGCTGATGGACGCCAAACTTATGCTGTTCATCTATAATTACAAGGGCAAGGTTTGCAAACTGGATATCTTCCTGCAGAAGCGCGACAGTGCCTACGACAATATTAGTATCGCCCGACTCAATCAAATCGAGAATTTCTTTTCTTTTTGTTCCCGCAATGCCGCCGGTAATAAGAACTCTTGTTACATCGCTGTTTTTCAGGAAACGTTCAATATTTATGAAATGCTGTTCTGCGAGAATCTCGGTCGGGGCCATTATTGCAACCTGTTGTTTGTTTGCAACAGCGACAAGAGCGGCATACAGCGCGACAACTGTTTTGCCGCTGCCGACATCGCCTTGAAGGAGCCTGTTCATCGGCACGTTCTTTGCCAAATCCGCAGCAATCTCCTCGATAACTTTGTCCTGGTCTGCGGTCAGCAGAAATGGAAACCTTTTTCTTATCCTGCTGTCAATCTGCTTTGTACATTTGAGCGGGACAGCTTTTGCAAAGTGCCTGACTTTATACCTTCGCAGTGCAAGAGCCGTCTGCATTAAAAACAACTCATCATATTTTAATCTGCGTTTTGTCTCTGCAATCTGTGATTCGTTTTCGGGGTTATGCATCCATTTAAAGGCAATTCGGCGTTCTACAAGATTTGACTTTTTCAGGAAATCGTGGTCAAAAAACTCAGGCACAAGTTCGACTATTTTTTCAAGCGAATCGCGGAAAATCATTTTTATCTGTCCGCTTGAAAGCTCAGCCGTTGCCGGATAAACCGGCCCGCTGAAGCTGTCTGCGGTAATTTCATCGTCTTCTACCATGACAAATTTCGGATTGGTAAGCTGAAACTGGTGTTTGTACTTATTGACTTTACCCCAAACAATCAGCTTTTGGCCCGGCGTGATTTTGCCCTGCAGAAACCCGCCGTGGAACCAGACAATTCTGCATACACCAGTTTCATCATTGATATATGCCTCAAAATATGGCGGCTTTCGCCAGACCTGCCAATCTGTGCTCTCGACAGTTCCCGCCAGTGTAACAGTCTGGTTATCGTTTATTTGTTCGATTTTTACAGGTTGCGGCGCAAAATACCAGTCTCGCGGGTAGTACTCAAGTAAATCGGCAGCGGTTTTAACACCGAGTTTTTCAAAGGCCGCAGCCCTTGCAGGGCCTACGCCTTTTAAAAACTGCACCGGCATATCAAGGCTGATATTATTTAACGCTTTTTCTGTCATATTTATCCGCCTCCGGCGGATTTATTCTGAATAACCGAATTTGCCTATGAGTCTTACGAATCTGCAGCCGCAGACAGTTTTTGTTTTCAAGCCGCTGTCGGTCTTTTCTATTATCACAAGCTCCTGCACATAGTCGGCGCCCAGCGGCACAGCCGCCAGTCCGCCTGTTTTTAACTGCTGGATAAGCGGATGCGGCATTTGAGGTGCGGCAGCGGTGATTATGATTCTGTCAAACTGTTTAGCCTCCGGCCAGCCGCAGGTGCCATCGCCTGTATGAAATTTCACATTCGTTATATTCAGTTCCGCCAGAATCTGTTTTGCTTTTAATGTAAGCTGCTCTATTCTTTCAATTGTCCAGACTTGCCCGGCAAGTTTTGCAAGTACCGCTGTCTGATAACCGCTGCCGGTGCCGATTTCAAGCACTTCGCAATCGCCGGTTACTTTCAATTCCTGCGTCATCAGGGCGACAATATAAGGCTGGCTTATTGTCTGACCATAGCCAATTGACAGCGGACTATCATAATAAGCCTGTTCGAGACACTCGACAGGTATGAATTTCTCTCTCGGCACATCGACCATCGCCCTCAAAACGGCAGGGTCGGTAATATCCCGCCCTTTTAGGTGCCTGCGAACCATTGCCTGCCTTTCGGCAGCAAATTTATCCTTTTCATTTGCCTGCTGCATAACTATAATATTGGCGTCGAAAGAGTTGTTTTGCAAATCAATTTTTAAGGAGATATGTATGAAAACTAAGTTGAAAATTATCGCATTTTACACGCTGGCTCTTATTTTAGGCGGCTGCGTAGTACAGTCAGTGCATCCGCTCTTTACCGAAAACGAATTGATTTTCGATGCCAATCTTATCGGCACCTGGGTGGAAAAGGACCCCAACAACATCTGGACATTTGAAAAGAAGGACAATAATACCTATAAACTCACATATACTTCCGGCGGCAAATCCGGGACGTTTACAGTATGTCTCGGCGCTATCGGTGCGGACAAGTATCTCAATCTTTACCCTGAAGACCCTAACCTGCCACAAAATGATTTTTATAAAAGTCATTTGTTGTATATTAACTCATTCGCGAAAGTTAAATTTACAGACCCTGATTTGACGGGACAACTCATGAATCCCGATGGCGTCAAAAAGCTCCTGGAGAAAAAACCCAAACTTATCAAGCATGAATTAACAGAAAACAGCCTGATACTAACCGCCTCGACAAAGGAATTACAGAAATTTATTTTAAAGTACGGTTCAGATGCAAAACTCAAAATCTTTGGCGAGCCGGAAGTACTGCATCGCATCAATCTGCAGGAGCCGAACAAAACACAATGAACCGGCGTACAGAGAAATTAATCAACCTTGATAAGCAGTATCTCTGGCATCCGTTCACGCAAATGAAGCTCTGGCTTGCTTCTGAGCCGGTGGTTATCGAATCGGGCGATGGCTTTTACTTAATCGATACCGAGGGCAATCGTTACATCGACGGCGTAAGCAGCCTGTGGTGCAATGTCCATGGCCATAAGGTCAAAAAAATCGATGATGCAATAAAAAGCCAGCTCGACAAAATCGCCCACAGTACTCTTTTGGGCCTTGCGCAGACAAAATCAATCGAACTTGCTGAAAAACTCATCGCTATTGCGCCAAAAAATTTAAAAAAGGTTTTTTACTCCGACAGCGGCTCAACTGCTGTTGAAATCGCTTTAAAAATCGCATATCAGTACTTTCACAACAAAGGCCAAAAACGTGATAAATTCATCGCACTTGGCCAATCTTATCACGGCGACACTATCGGTTCTGTCAGCGTCGGCGGTATAGAACTGTTTCATTCAATTTACAAACCGATGCTTTTTGAAACCTTTTTTGTGCCTGCACCATTTCCTTATCGTTTCAATGGTTCTGCAGAACAATGCCAACAATTTACACTCAATAAAATTGAAGAAATTCTGAAAAAACAATCAAAAAAAATCGCAGCGGTAATTGTCGAACCGCTTGTTCAGGGCGCAGCGGGGGTGATTATCCATCCGAAAGGATTTCTAAAAGGCGTCCGGGAACTTACAAAAAAACATAACGTTCTCTTGATAGCCGATGAGGTCGCTACGGGTTTTGGCAAAACAGGCAAGATGTTTGCCTGCGAAAATGAGCAGGTTGAGCCTGATATTATGTGTCTTGCAAAGGGCATAACCGGCGGCTATCTTCCTTTGGCGGCTACACTTACGACACAAGGAATTTTTGACGCATTTTTAGGCGAGTCCCAGGAATTTAAAACCTTCTTTCACGGCCATACATACACTGGCAACGCCTTAGCTTGTGCCGCCGCGATTGCCTCGCTTGAACTTTTTGAGGAAAACAAAATTATTGAATCATTACCGCCAAAAATAAACCTTATTGCAGAATATCTCAAAAATATTTATGTATTGGATTTTGTCGGCGATGTTCGTCAGTGCGGCCTGATGGCAGGTATTGAGATTGTAAAGGACAAAAAAACAAAAAAGTCTTTTCCTTACGAAAAACTGATTGGCGCAAAAGTTTGTGCTGCAATGCGGCCAAAAGGAACCATGTTGCGGCCGCTAAGTGATGTGATTATCCTTATGCCGCCGGTGGCGATTGATTTACCTTTGCTGCGCAAGTTACTGGATATTGTTTATGACATAATCAAAAATGATTTGCCGAAGATTGTAAAAGAAAAATGAATCTAAAATTTCCCAAATACAAAGGTCTATTTATTACCGCCACCGACACCGGCGTGGGAAAAACTTTAATTGCAGGAGCGATTGCGAAGATTCTTTCAGAAAAAGGCAAAAATGTCGGTGTATTCAAACCTATCGCAACCGGCTGCAAAAAAACAAAACAAGGCCTTGTAAGTGAGGATGCCGAATTTCTGGCGCATTGCGCCGATAGTGAATTGGGTATTGATATAATTAATCCTGTAACTTTCAAAATACCAGCAGCACCTTTTGCCTGTGAAAAAGCAGAGAATAAAAAAGTTGATTTCAGCAGGATTAAGGCCGCTTATGAACAAATCTGCAAAAAAAGCGATTTTGTTATCGTTGAAGGCATCGGCGGAGTCAGAGTGCCAATAACAAAAAAAATTGACGTATTGACGATGGCAAAGGCATTTAATCTGCCTGTCGTAATTGTCGCAAGGTCAAAGCTCGGCACAATAAATCATACGCTTTTGACTGTTGATGCCGTGCAACTTGCGGGACTTTCGCTTGCGGCCGTTTTGATTAACGGTTATGATGAAAAGACCAAAGATTATGCTGAAAAAACAAACGCAGCAATTATAAAAGAATTGGGCAAAGTAAAAATTATAGCGACAGTGCCTTTTGATGATACAACAAATATGAAAAAGTTTATCATAGGCCGAAAAGTCTTAAAAGCTCTGCAAAATGTTGATTGGATAAGTATAATAAAACGAAAATGAAAGATAATGCAATAACATTGAAACGCCCCGATTTGAGGCGTTATCTTGTGCCGGTAAACACTGCTGCGACCCAGCAGCTTTTTACGGATTGTCTGATAATAGGCTCCGGCGTTGCAGGTATGCGTGTGGCAATTGAAGCGGCAGCAGGCGGCTGTGAAGTTATGCTGGTCTGCAAAAAAACGCTGCAGGACAGCAATACCTGGAACGCTCAGGGCGGCATTGCATCGGCGCTGGGCAGCGATGACAGTTTCGCTTCGCACATAGAAGACACGCTGACGACAGGCTGTGGAATATGCAACCACGACACTGTCGAGCAGGTGGTAAAAGACGGTCCCGGCCTTGTAAAGGAGCTGCTTGAGTGGGGTGCAGAATTCGACAAAACAAAAGATGGCTCAATTTCAGTTACGCTCGAAGGCGGCCACAGTCACGCACGCGTAGCCCACGCCCTGGGCGATAACACCGGCAGAGCAATCGCACAGGCTCTTTTAAACAAAGTCAGGCAGTTTGGCAATATAACAGTCAGCGAAAATTACTACACAATCGACCTTATTACAAATAATGACGGGGCCTGTCTTGGCGTAATCGGTCAAAATGCCGGCGGCACAATGGAAATCATCTGGGCAAAGACAACCATTCTCGCCACAGGCGGCGCAGGCCGACTTTATCGCGAAACAACAAATCCTGATGGAGCTACTGCCGATGGGCTGGCAATGGCGGCCCGCGCAGGTGCGATTCTGCGAGATATGGAATTTATGCAGTTTCATCCCACGACGCTCTACATCGCAGGCGCATCAAGAGCGCTGATTACAGAGACCCTCCGCGGCGAAGGCGCCATCCTGCTCGACGTAAATCACAATGCCTTTATGGCTGAATATCATCCCGACGCAGAACTTGCGCCCCGCGACATCGTCAGCAGAGCTATCCTTCAACAGATGCTTAAAACCAATTCCACTCATGTATTTCTGGATATCCGCCATCTTGACAAGGATTATCTGGCAAAACGATTTCCGCTTATCAGCGAACTTGTCGCAAGTTTTGACATTGATGTAAGCAAAGACCTCATACCTGTCCGTCCCAGCGCTCATTATATGGTTGGCGGAGTCAAGACAGACAGTTTGGCATGGACAAATATCGAAAATCTGCTCGCCTGCGGCGAGGTCGCTTCGACCGGCCTGCACGGCGCAAACCGGCTCGGCAGCAATTCACTTTTGGAAGGTCTTGTCTTCGGCAGAATTGCCGGCCGTCAGGCAGCAGACCGGTGCAGGCAGACCAACGGCACTATGGGCCTGCGAAAATTCCGTTATGATATACCGCAGTCTGATAGAAGCAGGCTTGACACCGGCGATGTCCTTAATTCACTAAAGTCGCTTATGTGGCGAAATGTCGGAATAATCCGCTTTGCAAAACCACTTGCAGAGGCACAGGAGATTATCTCATTCTGGCAGCGGTATGTGCTTGATAAGATTTTTGATTCACCGCAGGGCTGGGAATGTCAGAATATGCTTACTGTTTGTCTGATGATGGCAAAGGCAGCCCAGATGCGAACTGAAAGCAGAGGCGTTCATTACCGCGACGATTTCCCCCAGACCGACGATGCAAAATTCAAAACCCACATCGAATTTGCGTAATTAGCCACTAAGACACAAAGGCACAAAGTTTTCTTATACATAAATTTCCTTGGTGTCTTCGTGCCTTCGTGGCTATTTCCATTTCAAACAGATTCTGTCCCAACTGTCGGCATAGTCGGAATATTACCCACAAAAACAGGCACTTTTTCTATTACCCGCATTGTTTTCCATTTGCCTGCAAGGAAACGCAGGAAAAATAATATCGCCAGGACACAAACGTAAGCTGTCAATCCCAGCCAGGCGCCATAAAGTTTCGCCTTGCCGTGCAGGAATGTTACTGCCGCCCAGCTTGGCATAACCATCATAAGCCAGTTAAGCCAAATTGAAATATACATTACAAATCTCGTATCGCCCGCCCCCTTGAGTGCCGCTGAAAAAATTATATTGCCGGTATCGAACAGACAGTAAAAAGCCACAAAACAAAGCAGCGTCTTTACTATCGGCCGCATCGCTTCCATTTGTTCTGCCGACGCCCCTGCTTCAAACGGCAGCATAAATACATTTGGGAAAAGCCAGTAGCCCGCAGCAATAACAATCATATAGCCAAATGTAATATATGCCGCTGAAAGCGTGGTTTTCTGTGCAATCTGCGGTTTATCCGCCCCCAGTGCCCTGCCGACCAGAACGGTTGTCGCCATTCCGAAACCAATCATCGGCATAAATGAAAGGGTATTGATTTGAAGCGCCATCGACGATGCGGCGAACGATACCGCGTCAATCCTGCCGACAAAAACAACAAAAAGCGTAAAGCCTAATATGTCGAGCATAAACTGCACGCCACTGGGCAGACCAAACTTCATTAACCTGCCGAAAAGTTCCTTCTCAAAACCAAAATATGCGGTACTATAATTCATACGGTGAATCGGCAGTAAAAAAATGACAAAATAAATTACACAGGTTGCAACACTGGCGATAACTGTCGCTATCGCAGCGCCGCCGATACCCCATTCTGGAAAACCGAATTTGCCGAAAATCATCACATAGTCCAGCACAACATTTATAAATGTTTTGACAACATTGACCCATAAAACAGTCCAGGTTTTGCCTCTGCCGGCAAGAAAACAGGAAAGCGAAGAATCAACCAGCATAGGCATCGATCCAATAGTCAGAATTTTAAAGTATATGAGTTCGTAATTCGCTATCGTCGGTTGATGTCCAACCATAGCGATAAGCGATTTACTAAACAAAGCAATCGCAGCCATTATCAGCCCTGCGGCGATGGAAAAATAAATACTCTGCCACACTGCCGGCCCAATCCGGGTTTTCATACCCGCGCCATCGTATTGCGAAACAAAAGTATTTGCATAAGTAGCCGTTCCGAGGAAAAAACTAAAGAATACGAAACTTAATATCCCGCCCAACATTGCCGCTGACATCGCATCGCGGTCATACCACATCAGGAATACCCTGTCGACAAACATCTGCAGCGTCATCGCAGAGGTGCTCAGAATCAGCGGAAAGGCGATTTTGAGAACCTGTCCCGGCCCACCTTCATTTATTGTAATTTTTTCTGAATTATTTTTCATTTTTAAGGTTGATTATGTTAATCTAAACTCCTGATTTTTCAAAGGTATTATAATGGAATCTGATATTTGTATAATCGGTGCCGGTCCTGCAGGTATGATGGCGGCCTGCTTTGCGGCAGGCGGTTCAAAAAAGATTCTTATCATTGAGTCGAATACTACCGCAGGCAGAAAGCTCCTGCTGACAGGTGGCGGCAGATGTAACCTGACGCATACGGCAGCAACCGATGAGATTATAAAGGCATATAAACCCTTCGACAGGTTTGTTCGTCATTGCATTTACGAATTTCCCCCGCACAAACTGCTTCAGTTTTTTCACTGCCGCGGCCTTGAAACAATCGAGGAAGCTGACGGCTGCGTATTCCCAAAGAGCCAGCGGGCAAGCGACGTAAAACAAGTGCTGCTTGACGAGCTGAAAAAACCTGATATCAGAATACTTTACGGCTCAAAGGTTCAATCGGTAAAAAAGGATGAAGATACTTTTATAATACTTTCGGAAAAATTTAAAATTGCGGCAAAGTCCCTGATAATCGCCACCGGCGGCGTAAGCTGGCCGCAGACAGGCTCGACAGGCGACGGCTGCAAATTCGCCCAATTATTCGGACATAACATTATAGAACCAAAAGCCTGCCTTGTGCCGCTTGTAACACAAGAAATTTTATGCTCTTATCTTGCCGGTATTGGAATAGAAAACGTCAGAATTTCCTGCAAAATAAACGGCAAAAAAATTTCCTCATCAGGCCCGATGATTTTTACGCATAACGGCATCGGCGGACCGGCCGTTTTAGATTTAAGCCGACTCATCACAGACCAACTTGGTAAAAACCACAAGGCTGAATTGTCAATCGACCTGCTGCCGGATATAACAGAGCAACAGCTTGATAAAAAACTTACAGAAAATTTTACTCAATATCCAAAAAGAAATATCGCCTCGGTAATTGCTCAATATGTGCCTAAGGCCCTTGCGGAAATTATTTGCGGCGCCGGCGGGTTTGCCGATACCGCAGCAGGACAACTTACAAAAAAAGACAGAAAGATGCTTATTGAAAAGCTCAAAAGCTTTAGACTCACGGTGCTATCTGCTGAACCCATTGAAAAGGCCACCGTTACCAGAGGCGGTGTTGATATTGCACAGATAGACCCCAAAACTATGCAGTCCAGGCTTTGCAGCGGCCTGTTTTTTACCGGTGAAGTAATCAATGTTGACGGCCCCTGCGGCGGATATAATCTCCAATTCGCATTTTCCAGCGGTTTTCTGGCTGGAAAATCCGCTGTCGAGTTATTAAGATAATTACAAGTTTTTCAGTTTCGGGTTGGTAATTGGCTGATAAAAAAGAAAAATTGAAGGTATTATTTTTGTGCACCGGTAACTCCTGCCGCAGTCAGATGGCCGAAGGCTGGGCAAAGAAGCTTAAAGGCAACTGCATAGAGGTCTTTTCAGCCGGCATAATCCCTGCAAAGGTGCATCCCAGCACAATACAGGTTATGGCTGAAGCCGGCGTCGATATTTCAGACCATCATTCAAAACATGTTACCGACCTGGTCGGCATTGACTTTGATTACGTAATTACGCTTTGCGACAACGCCCGCCAGTTCTGTCCTGCTTTCCACGGCAAAGCAAAGCTCGTACACAAACCCTTTGCGGACCCGACAGTTCTTATAGGTGCGGAAGAAATAATAATGAACGCTTTCAGAAAAACACGCGACCAAATCAGGAACTTTGTTTCGACTCTGCCCGACAGCCTCCGGCACGAAAATAATTCCGGGAAAAAATATGACTGACAGCGAAAACTTAAGACGTTTCGGCCTCGACAAGATTGCATTATTTCTTCTGCTTCTGGCAGGCTTTTTCTTTGCGGAACTGATTGTCTCTTCGCGAGCCCATTTTAAGCTGTCCAAACCTATTGCGCTGGAGGGCTGCGGCATGGCCGTCTCTGTCCCGGCAGGCGGCTTTAAACAGCTTTCAGACGGTTTTGAATATAATGATAATGAATTTCGGCTGTCCTGTATTATGCAGATAAGCAGCGATTCGGCAATGATGGTGCATTGGCGGTATTTTATTGTGCCATTCAAGAAAACGGTTGCTGAAAGATTCGAGATCCAGGCTTCGGACATCGGAGGCACTATCGAAAAAACCGGCTCAGAGCAGTTCGGACAGTTTACTTTTGATTATGCCAGAATCGTTTCCCAACTGCCCGCCCAGACGCGTCGCGGCGAGCCGGACAGGTCTGAAAGAACGACAACCCTACTTCTCAGCGGCACAACTCAATTGCCCGACGGCAGAACTTTAACACTTGAAGTGGCTCAAAAAGGTTACGACATCGACCTTGCCGAAAAAATCTTCAGGTCTCTTGCCGCTTCGGTAACTTTTACATCGGCCGGTCCCCTGGCCGACGGACGCGAACTGCTGGATAATTTCCGGCAAAAGGCCCTTGCAGATATTTTGCAAAAAAACACCCTGCAGAATTACTACTATATAAAAGATTATACCGGCCGGAGTATGGGCTTTGCTACCGATGCAATCAGCTTAAAAAACAACAGGCGCGACGCCAATTCACTTACAGCGGTCAGTCTGTATTTCATCCATCTGGGCGTAAATCCCTTTGCAGAACAAAGTTTATTCCGCTCCGACCCGAACATTCAAACCTTCAAATGGATAAGTCAGCAGAGTAATCTTGTAATTAACCGTGAATTGATTACAAGTATCGAACTTGACCGGGAAGGTACGGTTACTATTCAGAGCACAACCGTTAAAACTCTGCCGGAAAGGATTGTCTCGCAGAATTTTACCTTTACCTCAAGCGCGCTGCCGGAAATGCTTTCCGATACCTTCGTTGAAAGCTTTTTGCAAAGCAGTTTCAACTCTGTTATGGTCGACCTGATTCTCTCGGACGGCCGAATTATGCCGGCTCTTATCACCAGAACCGAACTGCAAAAGACCACCCAGCCAAATGCTGCCTCGACTCGACTGAGCCCGCCGAAGTCTGCCGTCAAAATTGTATTTTTCGGCACGGACGCACATGAGCAAACAATATATTTTGACAGCAGCGGCAAAATTGTGCTCTGCGAGATTCGCGGCAAACTTTCATATAAACTCGAAAGAACTCAAAGAGACCGCCTCGTCGCGGATTTTCCCGGCTGGCTCGAAAAACTGGAGCTAATTGAACAATATATTAATGAGAAATCCAAAGACTGAAGCCTACTCCGCCGAAGCAGGCGCTTCGGCTGCGAAGGCCGGAAAGGAATGGAAAATGGCGGATACTTACGATTCTATTATCATAGGTGCCGGCCCTGCAGGTCTTGCAGCGGCTCTCTATAATGCAAGGGACAGACTGAAAACAGTCGTTCTGGAAAAATTTTATGCCGGCGGCCAGATAATAAGCACCGACAGGATAGAAAACTACCCCGGCTTTGAAAAAATCTCCGGCCCGGACCTGATAGAAAAAATGAGGAAACAATCCGAAAATTTCGGAGCAGAATTCAAAACCGGCTGTGAAGTGAAAAACCTCACCCGGCTTTCAGACGGCAAAATACAGGTAAACTGCGGCAAACAGAGCTTTGTCGGCCGTTCCGTAATTATTGCCTGCGGCAGCGATTACCGCAAACTCGGCGTTGGCGGCGAAGAAGAATTCAGAACTGCAGGTGCAGGCGTAAGTTATTGCGGTACTTGTGATGCGCCGTTTTTCAAAGATAAAAAAGTAGTCGCGGTCGGCGGCGGCAATACCGCTGTCGAAGAAGCCCTGCACGTGGCTAAATTTGCAGCCCAGCTTACCCTCGTCCACAGACGGCAGGAATTCAGAGCTACTAAAGTCCTCTTTGAAGAGCTTATGCAGAAAGCGAGCAGTCCAAACAGCAATATTAAACTGAAACTTGATACTGTCGTCGTTGCAATCCAAGGCAGTGGCAAGGTTGAAAGAGTCAGACTTAAAAATGTAAAAACGGGCCAAGAAGAAACCCTGCCCTGCGACGGCGTTTTTATCTTTGTCGGTATGATACCGAATACCGGCTTTCTGGCAGGCTTTATTGACCTTACAGAGGCCGGTTTTGTCAAATGTGATGTTGGCTTTTTGCGGACAAAGGTTCCGGGCGTTTTTGTTGCCGGCGATTGTCGGATTGGAGCAGCAATGCAGCTTGCCACTGCCGTCGGCGATGGCGTAAATGCCGCGATGATGACCAAACAGTATTTAAGAGACCCCGCCTGGTGGAACAAACCTGTTTCAGACGCCCTGATGCCGGGCGAATGGTAAGTGGTGAGCTTGTCGAACCAAGTTTGTTTTTTCTACCTTTTTGAAAGAGGTATATACTCTTTCTTTTCAGCAACACTTTTATACGCCGGTCTTATTATGCGTCCGCCGCTGACGTTTTCTTCAATGATATGAGCACACCAGCCGGCAACCCGTGAAATCGCAAAAAGCGGCGTGTATAATTCCGCCGGTATACCGAGCATCCTGTAAACAAAACCGGAATATAAATCCACATTGGAGCACACCGCCTTATCGGATTGCTTAACCTTCCTGAAAACCTCCGGAGCAAGTCTTTCAACCAGAAAATAAAGTTCATACTCCCACTGGAGGTCTTTTTCTCTTGCCAGTCTTGCCGCCTGTTTCCTGAGCAGCGCCGTTCGCGGGTCGGACAGTGTATATACCGCATGTCCCATACCGTAAATCAGACCCGTTTTGTCAAATGCCTCGCGGTTGATGATTTTCGCAAGATAATCGGCGACATGGCCTTCGCTTTCGTAATTCTTGACGTTTTGCTTGATGTCTTCCATCATCTGGACAACCTGTATATTTGCCCCGCCGTGTTTATAGCCCTTCAGCGAGCCTATAGCGGCGGCAACAGATGAATAGACATCGGTATCCGCAGAAGTAACAACGTGAGCAACAAAGGTCGAATTGTTTCCTCCGCCGTGCTCGGCGTGCAGCACGAGGCATAAATCGAGCAGTTCGGCTTCGGTTTTGGTATATTTTTTGTCCGGCCTTATAAGCATCAGGAAATTCTCAGCGGTTGAAAGTTTTTCATCCGGACTGTGAATATAAAGACTCTGGCCGTCATAGTAATGAACCTTTGCCTGATAGCCGTATGCAGCAAACACCGGAAATCTCGCAATCAATCCGATGCACTGCCGCAGAATATTCTTGAGCGAGCGGTCTTCCGGAGTCTTATCGTACGAATAATTAACAAGGACGCTTCTCGCCAGCTTATTCATCACATTATTGCTGGGCGCTTTAAGAATCATATTCTCGGTAAATCCTTCGGGAAGCGCTCTGTTTTTGCCTAAAAGCCGGCAGAACTTCGTCAAGTCTCCCTTCTTGGGCAATTCACCGAACAGGAGAAGATAAGCTATCTCTTCGTAACCATGCCGTTTTTCCTTTTGGAAGCCTGCAACGATATCCTCTATCTCAATGCCGCGATATCTGAGCCTGCCATCCACCGCCACCTTCTCTTTTTCGCTGATAATGTAGCCGTGCACATCACCGATTTCGGTAAGGCCGACAAGAACCCCTGTGCCGTCCGCGTTTCGCAGGCCCCGCTTGACACTATACTGCTCATAGAGCTGCGGTTCTATCTTGTTGTTCTGCTTTGCGAGCCTTGCCAGCTCCGTCAGAAACGGGTCTTTGGGCGTCTTTTCGGGCACAATCCCTTCCATATCCGATTTTACAGACTCCGCCATTTTTTCACCTGCTAATTTATGATTATCGGTTAATGCCTCGTCCTGTAACAAGGCAACATAATATAACTGACAAAAAAAACTTATGCAAGAACCAAACTTGACTTTCGGTCTTTTTTTGGGATACTTGTATTTTATTTTTAACTTTTAACTTTTTACTTTTTACTTTTTTTATGCCAGTAAGCCAAATTACTCGGTTTCTTGTAAAAATCTTCGGCTCGCGAAACGAAAGGCTTGTTAAAAGCTATATGCGTATTGTCAGCCAGGCTGTCCGTTATGAGGATGGCTTAAAGGCTCTTGACGATGAGGCCTTAAAGGCGCAAACGGCCCAGTTCAAGGACCGCCTTGCGCAGGGCCAAACGCCGCAGCAGATTCTTCCCGAGGCCTTTGCCGTTGTCCGTGAAGCGGCCAGACGAAACGTTAATATGCGGCATTTTGACGTCCAGCTCGTCGGCGGCAATGTCCTGTATGACGGCAAAATCGCTGAGATGGCGACCGGCGAAGGAAAAACCCTTGTTGCCACCCTTGCCGCATATCTTGTGTACTTAACGGGCAGAAAAGTGCATATCGTAACCGTCAACGATTACCTTGCCAAACGCGATGCCGAGTGGATGGGGCCGATTTACAAGGCATTGGGGCTTACCGTAGGCGCAATCCAGGCCGATATGGACACCATCCCCGATTCCTCGGGGACCTCTGAACGGAAAGGACAATATACCTGCGATGTAACTTACGGCACAAATAACGAATTCGGCTTCGATTATCTGCGCGACAATATGAAACTCTATGTCGAGCAGCTTGCCCAGGGGCCTCTCGAATACGCGATTATAGACGAGGTTGACTCGATTCTTATTGACGAGGCCAGGACGCCGCTGATTATTTCAGGCCCTGCCTTTGACGACGTCAGCAGATATAAAAAAGCCGATACCGTCGCAAGGCAGCTTATAAAAATGAATAGCGAATACGACCATATAAAGCAGCAGCTCGACTCGGCAAAAACAATCGTAAATGCCGAAGGCGAACTTTCAGAAGCAAAAAAAACTAAGGATGATGCGCGTCTGCAAAAAGCACGGTCAGTCATTGAAAAAACCCGGCAGGACATTGAAAGTCTTGAACCGCGGCTGGCCTCTGCAAAACAGTATTACGAAGTTGAATACGACAAAAAAAGCGTTCATTTAAATCACGATGGCACTGGAGTAGCCCAGGACCTTGTCGGCGTAGGTTCATTTTTCGTCGGAGCAAATACCGAATGGAAACACCTAATCGAGCAGAGCCTGCGGGCTCATATAGTCTTTAATACAGATATGGATGGTAAGAAGAGAGAAAAAGATTATGTCGTAATGGACGACGGCAAAGTCGTAATTGTCGATGAGTTCACAGGCAGACTTATGCACGGCAGACAATGGTCTGACGGACTTCACCAGGCGATTGAGGCCAAGGAAGGTGTTACGATAAAAGAGGAATCCCAGACTCTTGCGACAATAACGCTGCAGAACTTTTTCCGCCTTTACGACAAAATTTCCGGTATGACTGGCACGGCCATCACCGAAGCAGACGAATTTATGCAGATATATAAACTTGAGGTCGTTACCATTCCCACCAATGAACCATGCATTCGTGACGATATGGACGATATGATTTATAAATCTCTAAAGGAAAAATTCAACGCCATAGTAGAGGAAATCCACAACGTAAGCTCGGCAGGCAGGCCTGTTCTCGTCGGCACAATAAGCGTTGAAAAGAGCGAGGCTATCTCAAACGCCCTTACGAAAAAATACGGCATAGAACACGAGGTTTTAAACGCCAAGCAGCACGCAAGAGAAGCTCTTATAGTAGAAAAGGCAGGCTGGCAGCATACCGACAGGTTGGGAAATCTCTGCGGCAATGTTACAATTGCTACGAATATGGCAGGCCGCGGCACCGATATAAAACTCGGCCCCGGCGTCGCGGATATCGGCGGTCTGCACATTCTGGGCACGGAACGCCATGAGGCAAGAAGAATCGACAATCAGCTTCGCGGAAGGTCAGGCCGGCAGGGAGATGCTGGCTCAAGCCAGTTCTTTTTGTGTTTTGACGACGACCTTTTAAAAATCTTCTCTCCCGAATGGACGGTAAAGGCACTTTCCTGGGTCGGCTGGGAAGAAGGTATGCCTATCCAGCACGGCCGGATTAGCAAAGGCATTGAAAAAGCACAGAAAAGAGTCGAACAGCGAAACTTTGACGCCCGCAAAAGCCTGCTCGATTACGATGAGGTGATGGACTACCAGAGAAAAATCTTTTATTCGCGCAGAAGGCAGATAATAAGCCAGACAGGCCTTAAGGATATGATAACTGAGATGATTGACTCAACAATCGAAAAGGCCTGCGTTGATATGCTCAAGGAAAACTATCGCTTTGTCTGTATTGCCGAATGGGCAAGAACAACCTTTGGCGCGGATATAAATCCAAAACGCATCGAAGGTTTCGATGCCGGGCAAATCGAAGAGCTTGTCAAGAAAAATACCAAAAACGAAGCTGAAAGCAACATCTCCATTACGCTTGGCGAATATCTGGAAGATTTTGAAGACAAAAGCACCTGGAACATTGACTCCCTGTGCAAATGGGCGATGAGCGCGTTTAGCGTCCAGCTTTCCGGCAGTAAAATAAGACAAATGACCGCAGAGCAAATCGAGCAAAGCCTTATCGAAGCCTCCGCAGAGCAGATTGACAAAAAAGACTGTTCCATTCTGGCAGCATTTCTTGACCCTGATTTTGGGATTAAGACATTTACTCACTGGGCAAACAATAAATTCACCGTCCAACTTGACGCTAACCGGCTCAAAACCTTAAAACCGTCCCAGATTCGGGACGAGCTTTCCGAGCAGATTCAGACTAAATACAATCGTCGTGAAATTGAATATCCAATCGAATTTGCGATGAGCATAACTTACCGCCCAGACAGCATAAATGTCTATTCGTTTGAAAATCTGGCCAAATGGACAAACGAAAAATTCGGTGCGAGCTTCTCCGCTTCTTATCTTCAGAACACCTCCCCTGCCGCCGTTCATAGAGAGCTGCTGAAAATCAGTGAAGATTATCACAAAACAGGCCTGGAAAAAGAGATTGACGAAAAGCTTGCCGTTTTGAATCCTGATGCTCTTGCCGACTGGGCAAAACAGAGATTTAAGGCTGAACTTGAACCTGCTGAGTTTGGTCAAAAAGAAACTGCCGGAGAAAAACTGCTCGAAGCCGGAAAAAACTTCCTGCGAAGCGAACTATCAGAGCTTGAAAGGTATGTTCTGCTGCAGATATTTGATTCCGTATGGAAGGACCATTTGTATTCGATGGACCATATGAAAGAAAGCATCTTTATGCGGGCTTACGCCGAAAAAGACCCCAAAATCGAGTACAAGCAGGAAGGGTTCCGAATGTTCAGCGAGATGCTTGATTTGGTGGAAGATAAGGTAACTGATACCATTTTCAAGGTTCGGCTTGACCCCGGCACAAGGGCAAGAAGCGTCTGGCAGGCAGAACAAACAAAGCACGAGGAAGTCAGTCAGTTTGAAATGTCAGAACGTCAGCGGGCGGCCGCCCAAGCCCCGCAAGGCGAAGCAACGAAAGTCAAGCAGATAGTACTCGAGCAGCCTAAGGTCGGCAGAAACGACCCTTGCCCCTGCGGCAGCGGTAAAAAATATAAAAAATGCTGCGGCAAAAACGCCTGATTAGTCTGATTTTGCCTCTTTTTTAGAATTCTTCTTTATCTGTTTGTCTTTTAGATTTACTACATCCGGCCCGATTTTGGCCGCCGCTCTGTTGTCTTCCTTTGTCAACGGAATCCCGTCGAGCTTCGGTTCTATCTTATTAAGGTCCAGTCCAAAAGCCTCAAGTATTGTCGGTGCGATATCCTGTCTTCTGCCGTCACGAATAATATTCTTTGCATTGGTAGCGAGAAATACATATGGGGCGTTACTATGACCGGTCTTGTCTTCATCAAAACCATGGTCGGCGGTTACATATATAAGAGTTTTGTCGTAAATACCAAGTTCCTTAAGCCTGGCTATAATTTTCCCCGTCCACTTATCATTCGAGATAAGCGCATCGTTATATTCTTTTGAGTTCTCTCCGGATTTGTGTCCCGAATGGTCAACCTCGGCAAAATGTATAAAGAAAAAGAATCTATTGTTTTTGTTTTGCTCGATAAGCTCTATCGCTCTTTTGCCTACTTTTTCGTCGAGCACCAGACCATTTTCAAAAAGGTCTGTATTTTTGCTCATGTTATAATGCGGCTTGCCTGGAGCAAAATAATACTCAATGCCGTTGACGTCGATGATTTTGCCGTCAGGTTTCTTTACTTTGCCGTTTTTGTTCTTTTTTGGTTTGGTCATTTTCTCATATTTTGCCCTGTTCTCATCGGTTATTTTTATTTTCTGCTCAGCTTCGTTATCTACGTGTCCTTTTTTGGCTATTACGGCAAGCGTAACTATATTGGCGTCGCCAAAGTATTTTTCGAGTCTTTCACCGATACTCAGCCCTTCAGGTATCGAATGATATTTACCGTTGCTGTAAACGCCGGTTACGGCCGGATAATATCCAGTCAATATTTGCGACCAGCCCGCCTTGGTGTCTGTCGTACCTTCAATATCGATTTTTACGAGTTTTCCTTTTTTGCTTAGCTGCTTCAGGGTCGGCAATTCACTCTTTTCAAGAGCCTGCATTACGTGTTCCCTTTGTGCTCCATCCCACCCGATAAGAATAACGTTTTTAGTCGGCACAGCAGCATTTAATACCGAGCAAATGAAAACCAAAATGCAAATAAATACCCTTGACTTCATTCTCGCTGCCATTTGAAAAACTCCTTTAACCTGAACAATTTCCAGTTTCACACAGAGGCTAAGACGCTCGAAAATCAATCTTATTGCAAAAAATCAAAAAATATCCGCTGAAGGCGGATTCCATAATTTTTAATTTTTCATTTTTAATTTCTTTTTATCCATCTGTAGCGAAAAATATTGCGGATTTTTTCCGTAAAGGATACCCCCAGTCTCTGCGAAGAACTTGAAAACTCCATTTTTCTCATATCATCAGGTGTTGCTTTTGGTCTAAATAACGAATAAATGGAGGTTATTAACCTCAGCAGGAACGAAATTCCACAATTTTCAATTTTAAATTTTAAATTTTCAATTCTTCTCATCTTACAACTGCCATTTTTGTCATAGCTAAAAGTTCTTCACCGGTTTTGCTTTCAAATTTTTGCTGCCCGAACAACTGATGTCTTTGCAGAATTTGCGGTGCATCAGCATAATACCTTTTTACTGCTTCTATCCCCCCCTCTGCAGAACCAGCAGTTTTATAATCAATATCCAGCAGCCACTGGCTGAACTGGTCATTATATTCAGCCGGGAAAATAATGGCTGTTGCGAATTTTTGGCTGTCGTATTTTGCAAGATGAACCTTTGCCTTTGCCGGCGGAGCTGTTTTTACGGCGGAATTTATCAGTTTTTTGAAATCGCCTTGTGCGGCAGTTTCGTCAAACTCATAGAAAAACATTCCCATCTCAAGCTGAAAAATCTCATTCGGCACACCTTTAAGCTCCATTTTGCCGTCCGGATACGCGTTATAAATCCTGTAAATATTTACATCTTTATATTTCTCACTTTCCAGCAATTCTGCAACTTCATCGGCATTAAAACCAACACCGCTATGGTCGCCAAAATCAACCACATAAAGGTCAACATATTTATCCGGATTTTTTATTTGGGGCAGTTTCATCCCGCACCTTCTTTCGATTCAGTCTTCTTTACTCCTTTTATGACTCTATTGCGTTTTCGATTCTTTGAAAAGTATAAATAATATATTGAATATTTAGAAGGTGCGGGATTCATTTAATTACTGATAATCTTGCAAACTTAAGTTTTCCAGCACGGACAATCATTCCGTTTGCCGGCGTTATTGATTTATTCGGGTCGGTTATTTTTTCGCCGTCTATCGTTAATCCGCCCCCAGCGATTAATCTTTTCGCCTCACCGCCGGTTGAGACAAGTTTACAACTCAAAAGCAGCTTCGCAGCCGTTATTGGTTCTTTCGATATTTTAATCTCCGGCATATCTTCAGGCATCTGCTTTTGGGCAAAAACCTTTTCAAATTCGCCGGCGGCTGATTCTGCAGCGGCCTCATTATAAAATTGCTTTATAATAGTTTTGCCTAAAAACACCTTTGCTTGTTTTGGATGAGTTTTTTGCGAATCGACGAGTTCTTTGATTTTTTCAGCCGGAATATCGGTCAGAAGCGTAAAATAATTTTCCATCATATCATCGCTTATGCTCATAATCTTGCCGAACATATCCTTTGGCTCATCGGTTACGCCGATGTAATTTCCCTTCGACTTGCTCATTTTTCCTTTGCCGTCAAGCCCGACCAGTATCGGCATTGTTATTACAATCTGCGGCTTCTGGCCATAAGCCTTTTGAATGTCCCTGCCGACAAGATTGTTAAATGTCTGGTCTGTTCCGCCAAGCTCGACATCGCTTTTGACCACCACAGAGTCATACCCCTGCATTAGCGGATAAAGAAATTCGTGTGTATAAACATCAATGTTATTTTGCAATCGCAGTTTGAAACTGTCTCTCTGGAGCATCTGAGTAATGGTCTTTTTGGCCGCAATTTGTATAAGCTCCATAAGAGCCATTTCCTCAAACCATTCGCTGTTTGGTCTGACTTCAAATTTATCTTTTGAAGTATCTAAAACCTTTCCTGCCTGCTGGAGATAAGTCTTTGCATTTTCTTCAATCTGCTCCTGCGAGAGCATCGGCCTTGTCGTGTTCTGTCCTGTCGGGTCCCCTATGCGGGCGGTATAATCACCTATAATCAGAACAGCTTTATGACCCATATCCTGAAACTGCCTCATCTTTCGCATAACGACTGTATGCCCGAGGTGAATATCCGGCGCAGTAGGGTCCATACCGAGCTTGACGCGGAGCTGACGTTTTGCCTTTGCTGCTTCGGCAAGCCGCTCGGCAAGTTCATTCTCGCTGTAAATCTCAACCGTCCCGCATTTAAGCTGCTCAAGCTGCTGTTCTATATTTTCTGCCATAAATACCTCTAAAAGAACGGCATTTTAATCTAAAGTCTCTCTTCAATCAACGGAAATGATTGAGGCTTAAAACTGTCTTTTGCTGTCCAGAAGAAAATTGATTGGCCCATCATTTGATGCTGTAACATCCATATATGCGGCAAAAACCCCTTTTTGTACTTCAAGCCCCTCTGCCTTTACAAGCTCAACAACCTTTTCATAAAGCCTTTCGGCCTGCTCAGGCTCGGCAGCCAAATCGAAGCCTGGCCTTCTGCCCTTTCTGCAATCGCCGAAAAGCGTAAAGTTGCTCACAATCAGCACTCCCCCTGCCGCATCCTTTACGTTTAAATTCATCCGGTTAGAGACAGCCCCTAAGGGGCGTCGAGGCATCTCTGATGCCTTGTCTCTAACGGGATTCATCTTGTCGTTATTGTCGGCAAAGACCCTAATATTGACAATCTTATCGGCAATAAAAACGGCATCGGTCTCATCGTCTTCTTTACCCACGCCAAGATATACAAGCAGACCTTTGCCAATCCGTCCGACTGTATCGCCGTTGACCGTAACCTGAGCGTTTTTTACTCTTTGTACTATAGCTCTCATTTTTATCATCTTAAACAACAATAACTTTACAGTCAATTGTACAAATGTTTAAAAAAACCGCATATACCGGCCATAAAAATCGAAGTTTTAGTCTCTTCACAAAGGTTCGATAAAAAGGCCAATTGCGATTTACGGTTGGCTTTTTTTATAAAAAAATATCACAAAACAGAATTTTTCTCTTGTATTTGCACTTCCGTTGTGATATAATGCTTCGAGAATAGGGGATGGGTGAAGGGTTATTGTATAAAGCGTCTGGTTATTCAACTTAGGTTTTGTCTTGTCGCATTGCTTTATTGTGCTGACTAGCCCGCTGGAGGCGGATTTTAGTCAAATCTTTATGTTTTAAAACGAGAGAAGAGTTATCCCGTAGAGAATCTGCGCGCGTTTTTAAGGCGATAAAAACGTCCTATTACTGGAAAGTAAGATATGATAACAAAAAGACTTTCAGCTCTTCTCGCTGTTATACTCTTTATGACAACCGCACCGGCCTTTGCTGACACAATTTCACAGACAAAGTTTTTTACCGGTATACCCCTTATGTACAATTCGTTAACTTTCAATCAATTTGACACTCACGGTGGCACCTGGGCTCTACAATCCATCGAAGTCTCGCTCACTTTACAGGCAAGTGGTGGTTACATAAAACTCGACAATGACAGTTCTTTGGCAGATACATTTTCATT